>Ga0066372_10000111_pt1 | contig 27136 bp, 24 predicted proteins | sample Knorr_S15_td_250_FD_77011 | JGI IMG/M metagenome (GOLD analysis project Ga0066372, IMG submission 77011) | Marine microbial communities from Southern Atlantic Ocean transect - Knorr_S15_td_250_ad_251m_LV_A | ecosystem: Environmental > Aquatic > Marine > Oceanic | place: Southern Atlantic ocean... | reverse complement strand
GATGCGGTACTTAGTTTGCGTGTAACACCACACATAACGCCAGATGATCGTGTTATTATGGATTTGCAAGTTAATCAAGATACCGTGAGCGGAACAACAGTACTGGGTGTACCGGCTATCAATACACGTAGCGTTACAACACAGGTACTGGTTGCAAACGGGGAAACAGTTGTATTGGGAGGTGTCTACACATCATCTGACAGGAAGACTGTTGATAGAATACCTTTCTTTGGCGACCTTCCTTATGTCGGATTCTTATTTAAAAGAACAGATATAGACAGAAAGAAAGACGAGTTATTAATATTTATTACACCAAAAATATTGAAGGATAGCCTTAAAGTAAACTAGAAAGACTATTTATTACTGATTTTAAGGAAGGGTATATCCAACATGGTTATACCCTTTTTGTTTTGTATAATAGCAAAATGTCCGATTTATTCCGTCTGTAATTGAAAATACAATATAAATTGATGACAAATCAATCAAATAATATTTTTCTAATTGGCCCAATGGCTACTGGAAAGACAACCATTGGTAGAAAGCTGGCAAAAAAAATATCAAAGAAATTCTATGACTCTGATATAGAGATAACAAGAAGCACGGGAGCCGATATTCCACTAATTTTTGAAATTGAAGGAGATGCTAAATTTAGAGAACGTGAGACGAAAATGATTTCCAAACTTGTCTTATTAAAAAATATAGTTTTATCGACTGGCGGTGGTGTCGTTCTCGCTGAAGAAAATAGAAAGATGCTTACTGAAAATGGAATTGTTATATATCTCAAGTCATCTGCTAGAAAGATATTTAATAGAACTTATGAAGATAAAAGTCGTCCTTTATTACAAGGAAATGATCGTCTAAGTAAGATTAAAGAAATTCTTAACGAAAGAGGTCCCATATATAGGTCATTAGCGAATGAAATTATAGACACTGATAATTTTGTTGCTGAAGAAATTATCCAAGAAATTTTAAAAAGAATTAAAAAATATGAAAACAATAAATGTTAATTTAGATGAGCGTAGTTATCCTATTTATATCGGAGACTCAATATTATCTGATAAAGAACTACTTAAGCGGCATATTACAAGTAATCAAATTCTTATTGTTACAAACGAGAAGGTTGCCCCGCTTTATTTAGAAATTATCGAAAAAAACTTTGTTAAATTTGATTGTGAAATTTTCATTTTACCCGATGGAGAATCATATAAAACACTAGATAGTTTGAATCAAATTATTACTAAATTAATGAAAAAGAAATTTAGTAGAACATGTATTTTGGTTGCTTTAGGAGGAGGTGTTATTGGCGACCTAACAGGTTTTGCGGCTTCCTGTTATCAGCGCGGTGTTAAATTCATACAAATACCAACAACCCTACTTGCTCAGGTTGATTCATCTGTTGGTGGTAAAACGGCTGTTAATCACCCCTTGGGGAAAAATATGATTGGCGCTTTTCATCAACCACATGCAGTTCTTTCTGACACATCTGTTTTAAAAACATTAGATTACAGAGAATTTTCAGCTGGTTTGGCAGAAGTAATTAAATATGGATTGATAAGAGATGAAAATTTTTTTTGTTGGCTTGAGGAAAATATTGATCTTCTAATCGGGCGTGATAGCGATGCCTTAGCATATGCAATCGAGCGTTCGTGTATTAATAAAGCTGAAGTTGTTGGAATCGACGAAAAAGAAATGGGCTATAGAGCTGTATTAAATTTAGGACATACCTTTGGCCATGCAATAGAAACGTCTTTATCTTACAAGGAATGGCTTCATGGGGAGGCTGTTGGTTGCGGTATGTTAATAGCTGCAGATTTCTCAAGGAGATTAGGTTTTTTGGAGCAAAAACAGTTTAATAGAATCCAATTATTGATAGAGCATATCGGTTTGCCAACGAAAATTCATAAAAATGTAGAATTTGATCAGATGCTTGAAAATATGAAGATTGATAAGAAGTCTAGGGATGGTGTTTTGCATTTTGTATTACTAAAAAATATTGGAGAAGCATTTTTAACTTCAGATTATTCTGAAAAAGATTTGAAGGAAGCGATTAAGGAATATTTTTGTTGAGGCCTGTATGGCATTGAGAGAACTGGCAACTTTTGCCGTATCAGCTACCGAGTCAAAAGGAAGGGTTTATAAAGAAGACCAGTCAGACTATAGAAGCGAGTTTCAACGCGACCGTGACCGTATAATCCATTGTTCTGCATTTCGTCGATTAGAGTACAAAACTCAAGTATTTGTTAATCATGAAGGCGATATGTTTCGAACGAGATTAACTCATTCAATAGAGGTTGCCCAAATAGGCAGAACAATTGCTCGTGCGCTTAATGTTAATGAAGATCTAACTGAGGCAATATGTCTAGCCCATGATCTCGGCCATACACCTTTTGGACACGCCGGGCAAGATGCGTTAAATAATTGTATGAAAAATTTTGGAGGATTTGAGCATAATTTACAATCTCTGAGAATTGTCGATGTTTTAGAAGAGCGGTATCCTAATTTTCCGGGATTAAATTTAACATATGAGACAAGAGAGGGTATTTTAAAACATTGCTCCCAGAAGAGTGCGCTTGAGTTAGGTGAATTGGGTAAACGTTTTATTAAGAATAATAAGCCAAGCCTTGAAGCACAAATTGCAAACATAGCTGATGAGATTGCATACAATAATCATGATATAGATGATGGTTTAAGAGCGAATTTACTTAATATTAATTTATTGAGTAAATCTGTACTCTTTGAGGATAACCTTAAAGAAGTGGTAAAAAAATGGAAGACTCTAAACGAAAGACAAATAAGACATGAAGTTGTTAGAAGAATGATAAATTATATTGTCAGTGATCTTATTGAGAATAGTAGAAGACTAATTCAGAGTTATCAGCCTGGAAATGTTGATGCTGTACGCGAATCTAGACAATCTCTAATTAAGATGGGTGAATTCATAGAGAAGAAACATAATGATTTAAAAAGAATACTACGAAAGGAATTATATGAACACGAACAGGTACAGCTTATGACAGAGCAAGCAAAGAAAACAATCCAACATCTTTTCGATGCGTATATGAAGAATCCAATTCTTTTAACAGATGAACTTCAAGAAAGAATTAAAGAAAATATGAAAAGTAAAAATGAGAGAAAAAAGGCAAGGATGATCGCAGATTACATAGCTGGTATGACAGATCGTTTTGCTTTATCTGAATATAAAAGAATTAGTAATCAAAATAAATAATTTACATATGCCAGAATTAAATGAAAAGGAGACAGAATCATATATTCATGAGAAATATATAGGTGACTCGTTTGTTGAAGATAAAATTTTCACCGATGATATTATAAAAAAAATATATCGTTTATCAAATGGCGTTAAAGATAAAATTGATATTTTATGTTTACAATACTTGAACGATCCAGTAGAAGACAAGGAAAAAAATAAGAGCTTTAAAAGTCGTAAGATTACTTCATCACTAACTAAATATAGATTATTTTATTTGTTATTATCCCTTTTTTTATTGATTTACATTATCTTTCCGTTCGAAATAGATAGTGAAAATACAAAACAGACATTTAAAATTAAATTACCAGAAAATGCAGAAAATGCAGAAAATAAAGCAAAATTTGATGAAAATCTTTTGATTGCATTGAAAGAGGATCCGGAGAGCTCTCTAACTAGTGAAGAATCATCTCTACCAGCTATTCAAAATAACCCTAAAATTTCAAATTATAATTACAATGAATCTAATGATGCCCAGGGTCTTGAACTAGAAGCGGCAACCCAAACGCAGGACAAAAAAGATAGTGGGAGTATTGAGATATTAGAAAATTCAGACGTTATAATTAATGATGAAAAAGATATTGAAACTAGTGAAGAATCAGAAAATTTTAAAAAAGATATAGATTGGTTAGTTGGCCAACAGCCAGATAAATACGTTTTACAATTAATTAGTGCCATTAAACGAGAAACTATAAAGAATTATTTGGCATTTTTTGGTAACAGTAATGAACCAATTATAGAATTTACAGCATCTGTTAATGGCAAAAAACGTTATATTTTGCTCTATGGGCCATTTGATGATTATGATTTAGCGTATGCCCAAATTGAAAAATTACCCCAAAAAGCTAGGCAAATAAAACCCTGGGTAAGGACAGTAAAAAGTATTAAAGAATTAGTTGAATAGTCTCATCGTGAGCTAACTTGTTGAAATATAGATTTAATTCGTTCTAACATACAATATAATCTAGTCAATTATCAAAGCAATGCGCCGTGACATAAACATGGTGCTTTATTATAATTTCAGCCCTTTTATCACCTAGCATGGAAAGCTGGATTTGCAATTATATAAAAATAAAAAAGTAGTAGTTTCGAGGGTTTCCTTTGATGTGATTTACTCGGTAATCATGACATAATTTTTCTTAAACATTTTAATGAAAAATAACTCTATATGACAAAAATTCAGGAACAACAAGGTTTGTACGAGCCACAGACAGAAAGTGATGCCTGTGGCGTTGGCTTTGTTGTTGATATGAAGGGACGTAAGTCACATAAGATAATAGATAATGCTCTAATAATACTCAAAAATTTATTACATAGAGGCGCATGTGGTTGTGAAGAAAATACGGGAGATGGTGTAGGTATTCTTATCCAGAAACCTCATAAGTTTTTCAAGCGTATTTGTAAAGATATCAAAATAGAACTACCTGAGAATGAAGACTATGGAACGGGAATGGTTTTTTTACCTGTTGATAAGTCTCAATCAAAATCTTGCCAAGAAATTTTTGAGCAAGTAATTCTAGAGGAAGGACAAGAATTTTTGGGATGGCGTGATGTTCCTACCGATGATTCACTCTTGGGGCCAACGGCAAAAGATGGTGAGCCAGCTTTTAAACAAATTTTCATTGGTAAGAGTGACTCGCTGGATTCCAAAGCCTTTGAACGTAAACTTTACGTTATCCGAAAACGTGTTGAAAATTTAGTATGGAATTCTGATATAACTGAACAGAATTTGTTTTATGTTCCTTCATTGTCATATCGTACTTTTTTGTACAAAGGAATGTTAACTGGTACTCAGATTGAACCAATGTTTCCGGATCTATCTGACCCAGATGTTGAATCTGCATTGGCACTTGTCCATCAACGTTTTTCTACCAATACTTTGCCAGAATGGCGGCTTGCACATCCATTTAGATATATCTCGCACAACGGAGAAATTAATACTGTACGTGGGAATAGTAATTGGATGCGAGCGCGTGAATCATTATGTGAGTCGGAACTATTTGGCGAGGATTTAAATAAATTATTTCCAATCATTATCGAAGGCGGTAGTGATTCTGCAATTTTTGATAATGTAATGGAATTCTTATGTATGTCAGGTCGTCCATTACCTCACGCAGTATTAATGATGATTCCCGAAGCTTGGTCAGGGCATGAAACGATGGACCAAGAAAGAAAGGATTTTTATGAATACCATGCCTGTTTAATGGAGCCCTGGGATGGTCCAGCTTCGATTGCCTTCACCGATGGTGAAGTTATTGGTGCTGTGCTTGATAGGAATGGTCTTAGACCATCACGTTATTATGTAACAAAAGATGACATAGTTGTTATGGCATCTGAAGTGGGTGTTTTAGACATAGCGCCTGAGAATGTAGAAATAAAGGAACGATTACATCCTGGCCGTATTTTTATGGTGGATACGAAGCAAGGCCGCATTATTGATGATTCGGAGTTAAAGAAAGAGTTTGTTAGTGCGGAACCATATCGAAAATGGCTTGAAAAAAATTTGATACCAATTGAAAAATTGTTACTTCCTAAGGAAATTTCTAATTCTGACTCGGGGACTTTACTTCAACGCCAACAAGTATTTGGTTATACCTATGAAGATTTAAAAATTCTAATGGCACCAATGGCAGAAAATGGTATGGAGCCAACTGGCTCAATGGGAACAGATGCTGCTTTAGCAGTTTTGTCGAATCGGCCACGTTTACTTTACGATTATTTTAAACAGTTATTTGCACAGGTAACTAATCCACCATTAGATGGCATTAGGGAAGAACTAGTTACTCAGGTTGCAACGACAATTGGCCCAGAGGGTAATTTATTAAAACCAACTGCAGCAAGTTGCAGAAGGATTAAGATCAATTCTCCAATATTAACCAACAAAGAATTGGCCAAAATACAGAATGTAGATTTTTCTGGGTTTAAAACAAAAACAATTCCAATCTTATATCCGGTTAAAGAAGGCGAAAAGGGATTGGATAAAGCATTAAAAGGGGTTTGTAACGAAGTCGATATTGCGATTAAGGAAGGCTATCCCTTCGTCATTCTTTCAGATCGTGGCGCTAATGAGAATGAAACGGCCATACCTGCACTTTTGGCAACTGCTGGTGTACATCATCACTTAATTCGAAATGGTAAACGGACACAACTCGGATTAATTCTTGAATCAGGTGAGCCGAGAGAAACTCATCACTTTGCCGTACTTTTAGGCTACGGTATTGGCGCCATTAATCCATACCTTGCGTTTGAATCACTAGGAGATTTAATTCAAAAAGGGCATTTACCACAGATGGATCAGAGTAAAGCGGTGGAGAATTTTATCAAGGCAGTTAATAAAGGCTTGGTTAAGATAATGTCAAAGATGGGAATATCAACAGTTCAATCCTATTGTGGCGCACAGGTTTTTGAAGCCATTGGTCTTGAAAAGGAATTTGTTGATAAATATTTTACATGGACAGCATCTCGTATCGGGGGAATAGGAATTGATGTTATAGCTAAAGAAATAAGTCAACGACATAATAACGCTTATCCAAAACGAGAAGTTAAACAGCGAGAATTGGAATGGGGTGGTGAATACCAATGGCGTCGTGATGGTGAATATCATCTCTTTAATCCCGATACCGTTTTTAAATTACAGCATGCTACTCGTTCGGGACAGTATGAGATTTTTAGAGAATATACCTCATTAGTTGATGAGCAAAATGAAAATTTAGCAACACTTAGAGGTTTGTTTGAATTTAAATTTGCAAAGAACTCAGTCCCCATAGATGAGGTAGAGTCAATAGAAAATATTATGAAGCGTTTCGCAACAGGGGCGATGTCTTATGGCTCAATTAGCAAACAGGCACATGAAACTCTAGCAATTGCTATGAATCGTATCGGCGGTAAATCGAACACTGGTGAAGGGGGTGAAGATCCGGATCGATATGTCAGAGATAAAAATGGAGATTCAAGAAGAAGCGCAATCAAACAAGTTGCTTCAGGACGTTTCGGCGTTACCAGTGAGTACCTGGCGAATGCCGATGATCTACAAATTAAGATGGCTCAGGGTGCAAAACCAGGTGAAGGAGGCCAGCTACCAGGAACTAAAGTTTATCCATGGATTGCAAAGGTACGTCATTCAACGGCTGGCGTCGGTTTAATTTCACCCCCACCCCATCATGATATTTATTCAATTGAGGATTTAGCTCAACTTATACATGATTTAAAAAATTCAAATCCTAATGCGCGTATTAATGTGAAATTAGTTGCTGAAGTTGGCGTTGGTACAGTAGCTGCTGGTGTTGCAAAAGCCCATTCCGATGTTGTTCTAATTTCTGGTTATGATGGTGGTACAGGTGCATCACCAATAAGTTCGCTTAAACATGCTGGATTACCTTGGGAACTGGGTGTTGCGGAGACGCAGCAGGTTCTTGTTCAAAATGGATTAAGAGATCGTATCGTTGTGCAAACCGATGGACAACTTAAAACTGGACGGGACGTTGTTATTGCAACTCTGTTAGGCGCAGAAGAATTTGGTTTTTCAACTGCACCACTAGTTGTTATGGGTTGTATTATGATGCGCGTTTGTCATTTGAATACTTGCCCCGTCGGTGTTGCAACACAAAATCCGGAACTCACAAAAAAATTTACAGGCAAGCCTGAGTTTGTTGAAAACTTTTTTAAATATATTGCACAGGAAGTGCGCGAGTATATGGCACAATTAGGATTTAGAACAATTGATGAAATGATTGGCCAGGTTGATAAATTAGATGTTAGAAAAGCGATTGATCATTGGAAGGCAAAGGGGCTTGATTTTTCAAAAATATTATATAAGCCTGAACCGCGTGAAGGCGATAGAATTTATTGCGTTAAAAAACAGGACCATGGTCTAGAAAAATCACTTGATGTTACAAAATTAGTTCCATTGTGTAAGGAAGCATTGGATAAAAGTAAGAAAGTTAATATTACAACGCAAGTTAGAAATACCAATAGGACAACTGGCACAATCCTTGGTTATGAGATTACAAAGCGTTTTGGGGCTAAAGGACTCCCAGAGGATACTATAAACATTCATTGTACCGGTTCAGCAGGCATGAGTTTCGGTGCATTTATTCCTAAGGGCGTTACCCTAACGCTTGAGGGTGATGCGAATGACTATATTGGTAAGGGATTATCCGGAGGTAAAATCATTGTTTACCCTCCGTTAAAATCTACTTTTGTTCCAGAAAGAAATATTCTTGTTGGTAATGTCGTTCTTTATGGAGCAACCCAAGGCGAAGCGTATTTTCGTGGAATTGCAGGCGAACGTTTTTGCGTTAGAAACAGTGGTGTTAGTACTGTTGTTGAAGGAATTGGCGATCATGGTTGTGAATATATGACGGGAGGTCGAGTTGTTATTATAGGGAAAACTGGTCGCAATTTTGCCGCAGGAATGTCAGGTGGTATAGCTTATGTTTTAGATGATCAAGGTGATTTTGAAATTAATTGTAACAAAGGAATGGTTGACTTAGATAAATTAACGGATGATGAGGATTGTCATAACGTAAAAACATTACTTAAAAAGCATATTTATTTTACAAAAAGCACCGTTGCGAAAAATATTTTAGATAATTGGAATCATTATCAGTCAAAGTTTATTAAAGTTATGCCGAGAGATTATAAACGCGTTTTAAATGCTATTAAAAAAGCACGGGAAACGGGAGCATCCGAAGATGAAGCTGTAATGGAGGCGGCGCATGGGTAAAGTAACAGGGTTTATTGAGTTTAAGAGGGAAAAACAGCCTTATCGTTCTATCAAGAAACGTTTGCACGATTGGAATCAGGTGATGGAACCATGGCCTGTTGAACCATTAAAAAATCAGGCTGCTCGCTGCATGGATTGCGGCATTCCCTTTTGTCATCAAGGCTGTCCTTTGGGCAATCTTATTCCTGACTGGAATGATTTAGTTTATCGGGACAATTGGCTTGATGCGATAAACCGATTGCATGAGACTAATAACTTTCCAGAATTTACTGGTACTTTATGCCCGGCTCCCTGCGAAGGTTCCTGTGTACTAGGAATTAATGATGATCCCGTAACTATCAAGGCAGTCGAGCTCTCGATTATCGACAAAGCTTGGGAAAATGGCTGGATAAAACCAGAGATCGCAAAACAGAAAACAGACGAAAAGATTGCCATTATTGGTTCCGGCCCCGCTGGTTTGGCAGCAGCTCAGCAATTAGCACGTGCTGGACATGATGTAACTGTTTTTGAGCGCGATGACCGTATTGGCGGGCTACTTCGTTACGGAATTCCTGAATTTAAAATGGAAAAGAAGCGTCTTGATAGAAGATTACAACAGTTAGCTGAAGAAGGCGTAGTTTTTAAAACTAATTGTTATGTAGGAGAAAATATCAAGGTTACTGACCTACAAAAGGATTTTAATGTTTTATTATTAACTGGCGGTGCGTGTGAATCCCGTGATCTGATTGTTGAAGGCCGAGATTTAAGGGGTATTTATCAAGCAATGGAATATCTTCCGATGCAGAATAGGTTGTGTGAAGGTGATGTTGAATTAGATAATTTTATTAATGCCAAAGGAAAACATGTCATTATTATTGGCGGGGGTGATACGGGGGCTGATTGCTTAGGTACAGCAAATCGTCAAGGTGCAAAATCGGTACACCAGTTAGAGATTTTACCAAAACCACCAAATGTAAGAACTGATGATAATCCATGGCCGGAGTGGCCACATATTTTTAGAACAGCATCTGCTCATGAAGAAGGCGTTGAACGCGTTTATTCTGTATCAACAAAAAAGTTTATTGATGATGGCAAAGGCAATGTCAAGGCATTACAGGTTGCTAAAGTAGAAATGAAAAATCTCAATGGAATGCCTACATTTGAAGAAGTGGAAGGAAGTACCCAAGAATTACATTGTGATTTGGTTTTATTAGCAATGGGATTTATTGGTCCAGAAAAAATAGGTATGTTAGAGCAACTCGGAGTTCAACTTGATAATAGAGGTAATGTCGTCACCGATAAAAACACATGGATGACAAATATTGAAGGAGTATTTTCTGCTGGCGATATGAGAAGAGGCCAAAGTTTGATTGTTTGGGCTATTGCAGAAGGAAGATCGGCCGCTGCTGGTATCGATAAATATCTTATGGGCGAAACAGATTTACCAGCACTTGTTTAGTTTTTTTAACCGAACGTCATCTTTAGGTCATCATAGTCTGCAACGATGACATGAACATTCGAGTAACCCATTATTTGTAAGGTATTAGCTGAAAGAGAGGCACGCCCACCTGTTCTACAATGGATTAATATAGGCACATCATGTTTATCACAAATGTCTGTAATTTTCATTTCTAGTAATCCACGAGGAATATTAATGGAGTCTTTTAATTTAGAATTTTCTACTTCTTTTGGTTCTCTTACATCAACAATAATTGTGTCATCATTTCTATCAAAAAATAGTTTTGCTTGAACATGATCTACGCAATCGCAGCTTAATTTTGCTGCAGTAATAAGTTCATTGGCTGGAATAATCATAATAATCTCATAAAAAATAATAAAAAACTTACTTTAATGTATTAATTTTTATTGTCGGTGTAATCGATTGCTGAATACAGTATGATTCAGTAAAAAAAGATTTCACTAGTTTAATTATAACATTTATATGTCGATAGAATTAAAAAATAATCGTTTAATCAGGGCGCTACTTCGAGAGCCAGTAGATATAACTCCTGTATGGATAATGCGTCAGGCAGGCAGATATTTGCCCGAATATCGGGAAACACGTAAAAAGGCTGGAAATTTTCTTACGCTTTGCCAAACTCCAGAGTTAGCTTGTGAGGTTACCCTACAGCCGATTGCTCGTTATCCATTAGATGCGGCTATTATATTTTCTGACATTTTAACAATTCCAGATGCAATGGGGTTGGGCTTAGAATTGGTTGAATCAGTTGGTCCTAAATTTGAAAATTCTATTAGTTGTTTAAGCGATATAAAGAATCTTCCCCTCCCAGATCCGGAAAAAGAATTAAGATATGTGATGGATGCAATTCGCCTTGTTAGAAAAGAGTTGGACGGTAGTGTTCCATTGATTGGTTTTTCGGGTAGCCCGTGGACATTAGCAACTTATATGATTGAGGGAGGTTCAAGCAGGGAATTTGGTAAAGCAAAAAAAATGTTACAAAATGATCAAGATGCTTTACATGTATTACTCGATCATCTTTCAAAGTCAGTAATACTTTATTTAAATGCACAAATAAATGCAGGCGCACAGGCAATAATGATTTTTGATACCTGGGGCGGAGTATTGACAACACCAGATTATATGGAATTTTCGCTTTCCTATATGAAAAATATTTGTGATCATTTAGAAGTTAAATTTGATGGGGTAAAAATACCAGTTATATTATTTACAAGAGGTTCACATTTATGGGTTGAAGATATTGCAAAAACTGGTTGCGATGCAGTTAGTCTTGACTGGAATAGCGATATAGGGCAAATGCGTAAAAAGGTGGGAGGTCTTGTAGCCATACAAGGCAATATGAATCCGGCTATATTAAAAGAGAAAGAAGAGGTAATCTTAAAAGAGGTGAAATCTATTTTGCATAGTTACGGGCCAAACCCCGGGCACGTATTTAATCTTGGTCACGGGATAACTCCAGACATCAATCCAGATAATGTTGAAATTTTTGTTAACGCAGTTCATGACTTAAGTAAGAAATATCATACAAACTAAATATATATATGTTAGCGAACAGACTTCACTTGATAATAAAGGGATTTTGCATTGGTTCAGCCGATATTATTCCCGGAGTAAGTGGCAGTACAATTGCTTTTATACTCGGCATCTATTCAAAATTAATCAATGCGATAAAATCATTTGATAGTGAATGGCTATGTATGATTTTTTTATTTAATTTTAAAGGCATATTTCAGAAACCCCATTTTGATTTTTTAATTCCATTAGGAATCGGTATTTTTTTAGCAATATTCTTTTTTACCCATATTATTCCATTACCAATATTAATTCGCTCTCATCCCGAAATAATTTATGGTTTGTTTTTCGGGCTAGTATTAGGTTCAATCTTTCTATTTTTACATAAATTAAGGGCAGTTTTATTTTCAAAATATTCTATTTTTATTGCTATTGGAATTCTTTTTGGCGTCAATTTTATTAATGTGATCCCCGTGATAACACCAGATGATGGTTGGTTTATTTTTATTTGCGGGGTTGTTTCAATATCAGCTATGTTATTACCAGGTATTTCAGGTTCATTTGTACTGTTAATGCTAAAAAAGTATACATATATTTTAAATGCAATAGGTCATTTTGAACTTTCTGTTATTGTACCCTTTGTTTTTGGAGTTATTATTGGGCTTATTTTTTTTAGTCGGTTAATTTCATATATATTAAAAAACTTTTTTGAACAAACCATTCTATTTATGGTTGGTCTATTGATAGCTTCACTATATGTTATTTGGCCATTTCAAAATCGTTCTTATGATATCATCCAAAATCAAGAAAGGTTGATTTTGTCATTACCTTATTTTCCTGAGTTATTTAACCAGCGGGTATTTTATTCGATACTTATGATGATTTTTGGGCTATTAGTAGTGATAATTCTTAGTAGATTCTCTAAAGAATCGGTTACAATCTAACTTCGAATAGCTTTATAACTATAATAAATATAGGCAAACGGTAATGCCGCTGTCGGAAATTATACTTGTCGTAATGGGGTTGTTAGCAGTCTCTATGATGGCTGCTGCTGTATGTAGTTATATCCCTATACCATATACGGTTTTTCTTGTTATTTTAGGGATGTTTCTTGGTTCTTTAGCACGCCAGAACACCGAGTTAAATTTCTTACTAGATTTTCAATTAAGCCCGGATTTGGTTTTATATTTATTTCTTCCGGTTTTAGTTTTTGAATCAGCAATAAATCTTGATGCCCGATCCTTAATAAAAGATATTGTTCCGATATTAGTTCTTGCTATACCCGCTTTAGTAATTTCTACTGCAATTATTGGTTTAGGTTTATGGTTTATAGAAGATTTCAATATTATATATGCCTTAATCTTTGGCGCACTAATATCAGCAACAGATCCAGTCGCCGTTATTTCGCTATTTAAAGAATTAGGCGCACCTCATAGATTAACAATTCTTGTTGAGGGTGAGTCGTTATTAAATGATGCAACTGCCATTGTTTTATTTAATATATTACTTGGGATATCTATTTGGGAACAGTTTGGTGTATTCGATTTTTATGTTGCTATTGCGGAATTTTTTAAAGTATTTTTTGGTGGATTAGGTATTGGCATAATTATTGGTGTCATTACAAGTGAGATACTTCATCGAATACATGCGAATATTAGTGCTTATTTGATCATGTCAATTGTTGTTGCTTATAGTAGTTTTGCAATATCTGAGCATTTAATGCATGTCTCTGGAGTTATGGCTGTTGTTTCTTCGGCAATAACGTTGGGACTTTTAGGCGTTAGCCGAATACCGCAAAGAGAAAGAGAAACAGTAGACGAGACATGGGATGTTTTGGCTTTAGTTTGTAATTCACTTTTATTTTTACTGGTCGGGTTATCTGTTGATGTTTCTCTTCTTTTCTCACATGTCGATACTATTTTTATCGCAATCATACTTGTATTAATTGCTCGTGCAGCAGGAGTGTACACCTTAGTGCCAGCTACCGTGAAAATTTTTAATCTTCCAAAGGTCTCAATGAATGAAAGACATATAATGTGGTGGGGAGCTTTGAAAGGCGGTTTAGCAATCGCAATTGTTTTATCTATACCTTCTGAAATCCCAGGACGTGAAACTTTAATTTACGTAACACTTGGTGTCGTTCTTTTTTCATTGCTGATTAATGCCTCAACTGTTAGACCACTTATGCATAAATTAGGATTTGATCAGTTTACAGATGAGGAGGAAGTGGAATTACAACAGGGGTTAAAACAATCACTTTCTCATACAGAAGATGTATTAGAGGCATTTAAAAGAGCGAATATAATTCCAAGAAGTACAACAAAATTGATACAAGAAAGGACAAAAAAGATATTCGAATCTGGTGGTACTGAATCTGATAAGTATATAAAAACTCGTTACGTTCGAGTTACTGCATTACGCATGGAGATGAAAGAACTTAAAGATCTTTACGATATTGGTTTTCTTCAATATTACACGTATATGAATATGAGAATATTGCTGCAACGAGAAAGAGATGCTTTAGCATCAAATCTCAGTGATGAAGAAAGAAATGACGTAAAAATAAAACAGAGTCCATTCCTCAAATTTGAAAGTGCAGTGATAAAACGTTTGCGAGAACATGATTTTGCATCAGGTATTTTGTCTAGATATCAGTACATAAGGTTTTCTCAGACATTACAACGTAACATAGCCGGACTACTAATTTGCAGAAAAATAATAAGGAATATTAATAATTTAGATGGCATTGATAGTGAAATTAAAGAAATTGTAGTGAGTGGATATAAGGAAAGACGTAACCGTCGTAAAGCACGGTTAGATAATATAGCTGAAAATTTTCCCGATTTTTACTCAAGATTCGAAACACGACTATTTGAAAAGGTTTCATTAAATGCAGCAGATTTTTTTATTCGAGAGGCGTATAACAATCGTGAATTAGGTGCTAAGGTTTTTGTGAATATTAAAGAACGTATTGCCGAAGCAATTGATGAGTTACCACAAATAACCGATTCTATTCCTATTCTACAAACACGTGATATCATTGCTATGGTGCCATTATTTGAAGGTCTGTCGGAAAAATTACTTGATCAATTATCCGATCGGGCAAAATTACTTACATTTTTGCAAGGTGATTTGATTATAGGGCAAAATGAAAAAGGCGATTCTCTTTATATTATAAACCATGGAGAGGTCACGATTTATAAAACAGAACAAGAAGACGAGCCTATTGCTGAATTAAGAAAAGGAGACTTCTTTGGGGAGATGGCATTACTGGGAGAGCAGGTAAGAACAGCGAATGTTAAGGCAAATAAACCATCTTCATTGTTACGTTTGAGAAGAAAAGATATTTTGTTGATGGCTGAAAATGAACCAGAATTGAGAGATCGACTAGAAAAAACAATGGGAGATAGAAAGTAGCTCAGGTTATTTTAAAAAGAATTTCCTTTTTATAAAATTTATAAAAAGAAATAATGTGAAGAATATTAATAGCGGTGTGTTGCCATGTTTGCTATAAGGCGTATCACCTGTAAATAACTTTACATTCGAATTTAGTACATGTTTTTCAAATTGTGGAGAATGGGAAATGACTTTTCCTTTATTATCGATAATTGCTGAAATCCCATTATTCGTTGCACGTAAAAAATAACGGCCATTTTCAATTGCACGCATCCTTGCAATCTGAAGATGCTGATGTGGAGCTATTGAATTACCAAACCAAGCATCGTTGCTAACGTTAACTAATATATTCGCTTCTGGCATCGAGCGCCTTATTTCATCTCCGTAAGCATCTTCATAACAAATGCTCATACCAAAGTTTCCTTTATCTGTTTCGAAATTTTTTTCAGTATATTTACCAGGTGAAAAATTAGATATTGATATATTAAATAAACGTAAGGGGTGATATAGAATTTCTCTAAATGGCAGATATTCCCCAAAAGGGACGAGATGATGTTTATTATAGAAATGATGTTCAGTATCAATGAGCATTATGCTATTAAAATATGCATCAGAACTTGTGCTTTCTTTGACAATGCCAGTCATAAATAATGCGCTGGAACCTTGTCTTTTTTTACTAATTTTTTTAATAAAATTGTTTGCTAGATTATATTTTGAAACTATCGCGGTTTCTGGCCAAATTATAAGATCAGATAACCAAAAAGACTCACTTAGTTCGGTATAAATATTAAACGATTTTTTTTCTTGGTCGGGTCGCCATTTAATTTCTTGTGGTATGGCACCTTGTACTAATGCGACATTTAAGACTTTTCCGGTATCTTCTGTCCATTTCACTTTATTTAAAGATAAAGATGTTATGAAAATTATAATAAGCAGCGATGCACTTATAAATCTCTCTTTCTTACTGTATGAAAATATCTTTATTGCCGCTGTCGCTACAATACAGACAATAAATGAAACACCATAATCACCAATTATCGGTGCAAAATTTACCAATATACTGTTAGTCTGGCTCGTTCCAATATTTAACCAAGGGAAGCCCGTCAAAACCCAACCTTTAGCCCATTCAAATACCACCCATAAAATTGGTATAAATATAAAAAATTTTGATTTGAAATACTTAACCACCATATATCCTGTTAGTGCAGGATATAATGAAATAAAGGCAATAAAGAGATATGTAAAAAAAAGTGCAAAAAATAAATTAACGCCACCAAACAAATCTATACTTATATGTAACCAATTTATACCTACACCAAACATCGCAAAGCCAAATAAGTATCCTAATATAAAAGATTCACGCGCAGTTTCTGTTTTAGACCATAGGTAAAAAATAATAATTAATGAAAAAATACTAATAAAATAAAGATCAAAAGGAGAAAATGAGAAAGGAATTAAACCACCAGATAAAAGAGCAAATAATCTTTTTAAAAATAATTTTTTAGATGAATTATTTTTCAAGTTTTAAAAAATACAATGAATGATTGGAATTATTCTCTATCTGATTCGTCTTCTAATAGATTTTCGGGTCTATCTATTGTAAATAGCAAAAGATTTACTCGTCTTTTATCAGATCTAAGCACCTTTATATTAAATTTACCAAAATTAGTAGTTTCACCACGTTTCGGTAAATAGCCGAATGTATTTATAACAAAACCACCAACAGTATCATATTCATCATCTTGAACTTTTGAATCAAAAAAATTATTGAATTCACTAATTGGGGTTAGGGCTTTAACAGTATAACGATTATTATCATGGGTATTTATATTTATCTCATTATCTCCATGATCATGTTCATCTTCAATTTCTCCGACAATTTCTTCTATGACATCCTCAATTGTAACCAAGCCAGCTACACCATTATATTCGTCAATGACGATTGCCATATGATTACGACTCATGCGGAATTCTCTTAATAATACATTCAGACGCTTACTTTCTGGCACAAATACAGTTGGTCTCATCATATCTTTTATATCAAAATCTTTTTTAGGATCTGCGTAATAATTTAATAAATCTTTAGCTAACAAAATCCCAACTATTTCATCATTTGTGTCTCCAATTACAGGAAATCGCGAATGCCCGGATTCCACTACACTTGAGAGTATTTCTTCTGGTTTAGCTTTATTGTCAATAATTATCATTTGAACTCGAGGGACCATAATATCCCGTACATGAGTTTCAGAAACATGTAATGCTCCCTCTATCATTAATAATGCATCAGTATCAAGCAAATTATTATTTTCCGCATTTCTTAATATTTCGATCAGTGCTTCACGAGTCGAGGGTGTTCTTCTCAAAATATTTTTTAAAAAACTTAATAGTTTTTTGCGTATGTGAAATTTCTTATTATCCATTAATATTAAGCTCTTATTTCATAAGGATTGTTGTAACCCAGGTCATTTAGAATATTTATTTCCTTACTTTCCATAACGTTTGCTTTTTGTTTTGAATTATGTTCATAACCTTGTAGATGTAAAATTCCATGAACTACCAGATGAGCACAATGTGCATCAATGTTTTTTTTCTGTTCCTTAGCCTCACTAATAACAAGATTAGCACATATTACAATATCACCTAAAAGATTTGGTGCTTGTTCGATAGATTCAGGGACAGGAAATGATAAAACATTTGTAGCATAATTTTTTTTACACCATGTTTTATTTAGTTTTCTGCTTTCATCTATATCAACAATTCTGATAACTACCTCTGCTTCCTTATTATTTTTATCTAGCGCTTTCTTCGCCCACTTAACAATTGAGCTATTCTCAGGAAGAGAATCAAGATTTGAAACTTTTTGAATATCGATCATTAGTTTGTAGCGATTACTAATAATTAGAATAGGTTTTATTTTGGATTAGACTCATATTTTTCATAGGCATTAAGAATTCTAGCAACTAAAGCGTGACGAACAACATCTTTAGATTTAAAGAATGTGAAACTTATATCCTTTTCATCTTTTAGGATATCAATGACATGTTTAAGGCCTGATGCTTTCCCCGATGGTAAATCAATTTGTGTTATATCGCCTGTTATGATGGCTGTTGAGTTAAAACCAATACGCGTTAAAAACATTTTCATTTGCTCAATGGTCGTATTTTGTGCTTCATCAAGAATAATAAATGCTTCATTAAGCGTTCTACCTCTCATGAAAGCTAAAGGCGCAACTTCAATTATATTTTTCTCAATTAGTTTAGAAACTTTTTCAAACCCAAGCATCTGATAAAGAGCGTCATATAATGGCCGTAGATAAGGGTCAACTTTTTGAACAAGATCGCCGGGCAAGAAACCCAATTTCTCACCCGCCTCTACCGCAGGTCTTACTAATACCAGTCTTCGTGCGATATCTTGTTCCATCGCCGCGACAGCACAGGCGACAGCTAGATATGTTTTTCCAGTCCCTGCAGGCCCGATCCCAAAATTGACATCATGATTTTTTATATTTATTAGATATTTCTTTTGGTTATTTGTTCTTCCACGGATTAAACCCCTTTTAGTTTTAATCGAAATTTCGTCTAAATATTCATCATCAATTTCATTTGAAAGATTAAGAGTATTTAGGTGAAGATGAATTGCCTCTGTCGACAATGACTCAGTTTCTGTTACAGCATACATTTTTTTTAAAAGATCTTCTGTAATAGTAATTAACTTCGGTGTGCCACTTACGCGAAAATTATTACCTCGGCTATTTATTTCGACACCTAAGAAATGTTCGATTTGTCGTAGATGTTTATCAAAAGGGCCGCAGAGATTTGATAAACGTTTATTATCAATTGGCTCAAGCAAGAGACCGTTGGAAGTAGAATTATTTGAAATATTAGTCAAGAAGAAAAAAGGTTTAGAGGTTAATAACTTGATTAAGTTTATTTGTATCAGGTAATATTCCACGTAGAGAATTTGGTAATGCTTCAGTAATTTTTATATCAACAAAATTTCCAATCAAATCCTTAGGGCCTTTGAAATTAACAACACGATTATTTTCAGTTCTTCCATAAAGCACATTACTACTTTTCTTTGATATTCCTTCAACTAATATACTTTGAAAAGTATCAATCATTGCCATACTAATTTCTTGAGCTTTCTGATTTATTCTATTTTGTAACATTGATAGGCGTTCTTTTTTAATATCAAGCGACGTATCATCTGGCAGCGAAGCTGCAGGAGTACCTGGTCTCGCGCTGTATATAAAACTGAACGAATGATCGAAGCCAATATCATTAATTAAATCCATTGTATACTCAAAATCTTTTTCTGTTTCTCCCGGGAAACCAATAATAAAATCAGAGGATATACTTATTTTTGGCCTTATTTCAAGAAGCTTCTTGATTTTATTTTTATATTCAAGAGTAGTATGTCCTCGTTTCATCAGGGCTAGAATACGGTCGGATCCACTCTGTACAGGTAAATGTAAATGATCAACAAGTTCTGGCACGCGCTTATAAACACTTATTAGGCTATTTGTAAATTCAACTGGGTGTGAAGTTGTATAACGAATACGCTCAATACCATTAACTTTTGAAATAAACTCGATAAGTAATGCTAGATCACAAATCGTCCCATTTTTCATTAAACCTCTATATGCATTAACATTTTGACCAAGAAGATTAATTTCTTTTACATTTTGCTCTGCAAGTATTTTTACCTCATCCATTATATCATTTACAGGCCTATTTACTTCTTCCCCACGCGTGTAAGGAACAACACAAAAACTACAATATTTACTACATCCCTCCATTATCGAAACAAATGCAGTAGGACCATTTGCTTTTGATGCTGGTAAGCAGTCAAATTTCTCTATTTCAGGAAAAGAGATATCAACTATTGGTTCTCTATTTGATAATACGTCAGAATACATTTTTGGAAGACGATGTAGAGTTTGTGGCCCAAATATGATATCTACAAAGGGGGCCCGTTCAAGAATAGCTTTTCCCTCTTGACTTGCAACACATCCTCCAACGCCTATTACAATTTTAGGGTTAGATTTTTTAAAAGATTTCCATCTACCAAGTTGTGAGAAAACTTTTTCTTGTGCTTTTTCTCGAATTGAACAGGTATTTAGTACGATCATATTAGCTTTGGACGGATCATCCGTAGAAGTCATACCATGAGCAGAAACAAGAGAGTCGGCCATTCTTGCCGAATCATACTCATTCATTTGACACCCTAATGTTTTAATATAAAATTTCTTACCCATAAATAATAAATTAAGTAAATAAAACAGGATGGGTAAATTACACTTTCCACACTTTTATTTCCAGCCAAAAAGTAATAATTATCTGCCGAAATCAAGCTTTTTACAGCAATTTTATTATTTTTCTGATTTGTTACGGTATTTTCAATTTTTTATATAGATATTTATTACTAATTTTGATTTTCTCAATCATAATAGTGATTTCGTATCCGCTTTAATTCATAGCCATAGTTTAATCAGGTACTAGTAGACATTTTAATATCATGATTTGTCAAAATATAAATAAAATGGAAATTAATAGAGTATTAAAGACAATAATTTTATACTTTTTATCATTTCAAGTTTTTGCGAAAGAAGAAATAGTTTTTCCTGTTATAAAAGAGGCTGAATCCACCAGTACTGGATTTTTTTTTGACGCTATTATTTCATCTTTTAATCTCATCTTTAATTTAGATGCTTCGCTTTTTAATGTCGTTATTACATCTTTAAAAGTTTCTTTTTCTTCTATTATTATTGCTTCTTTGATAGCTATCCCCATTGGGATTATTGTTACTTTAAATAAATTCATTGGTAAGAGAATATTAATGATTGTACTAAATACATTAATGGCATTACCTACAGTTGTGATTGGGATTATATTGTATGGCATATTGAATCGCCGAGGGTTACTCGGGGGCATTGATTTACTATATACCCAAACCGCAATTATTATCGGCCTATGTATTTTGATACTTCCTATTATATTAAATTTAACTATTGCTGCTATTCACAGTACTGATTCAAGGTTAGCCGATAGATGTACGTTATTAGGCGCGACACAAATCCAAAGAATTTTTATTTATATTAGTGAAGCGCGTTTTGCGTTAATAACTGGTGTAATAACAGGTTTTGGTCGTGCAATTGGAGAAGTAGGGATTGCAATGATGGTAGGTGGAAATATTGAAGGGCATACAAGAACTATGACAACAGCAATTGCGCTAGAAACAAGTAAAGGTTCTTTTGAATTTGCATTATCACTTGGGGTTATACTTTTATTTATTGCTTTACTAATTAATATCATACTCTATTATTTTCAACAAAAAGAAATATGAAAAATTTATACCATTTAAAAAAAATTGCATTTAATTATGATAATAATATTTTTATACATGATTTAGATCTAGAAATAGCCAGATCGAAAATAACATGTTTTATTGGCCCAAATGGCTCGGGGAAAACAACATTACTTAATATTCTTTCGTTTCTAAATCCCCCTAACTCTGGAGTTATTTTTTATGATGGTAATGAATTGAGAAAAGATAATATAAAGACATTTAGAAATACAATCGGTTATGTCCAACAAAATCCTTATCTCTTTAGGGGTACAGTTTATGAAAATATTGAAATTGGTTTAAAACTAAATCATATTAATTACGAAAAAAGAGCACAAAGAATCAAAAAAATACTATCACTTTTAAGAATAGAAAATTTATCAGGGAGATTAAGTAATTCATTATCAGGAGGAGAGATCAAAAAAGTGGCCATAGGGCAGACCTTGGTTCTTGAGCCCAATGTCCTTATTATGGATGAGCCTTTTTCAAATTTGGATAGGAATTCTATTATTGAGCTTGAGGAATTAATTATCTTATTAAACATAAAATTTAATAAAACAATAATATTTACTACACATGATCAAGTTCAAGCACAAAAATTAACAAATCTGATTTTTAGTTTAATTGAAGGAAGACTATTTTCTGCTCATTTTATTAATTTATTTAGGGGTAAATTTATTGGATCTACTAATAAATTTGATACTGGTAAACAATTAATGACAATTTGTGACAGTGGGAAAGAAGCAGAATATATTGCCATTGATCCAAGGCAAATAGTTCTATCCTTAGAAAAGCTTGATTCCAGTATGCAGAATAGTTTTTTTGGAAGAATAATTGAAATAGAAGAGAATGATAGCAATATTAAATTGAATATTGATATTGGTGAAAATATACAAGCAATCATCAGTCATGAGGCCTTTAATGAGTTAAAATTATCGCTCAGTATGAATGTTTGGGTAAGTTTTAAGAGTACATCAGTAATGATATTTTAGTAATATACCGAATGTTTTTTTAAATTAACAAGGATAATATAGTATGCCATTGGTAAATATTTCTATCTTAAAAGGTAAATCATCTGAGTATAAAAAAGCTATTTCAGATGGTATTAATTCTGCAGTGATTGAGACTATGGGATTTCCAGGTGATGATCGTTATCAAATAATTAATGAAGTTGAACCAGATTGTCTTCAGTATCAAAATAGGGATTCAGATCGTGTAATGATGTTTCTTATCATGAGGGCCGGTCGTTCAAATAAGTCAAAACAGGCATTTTATAAGAAAGCAGTAGAAAATATTTCTACTAATCCTGGCATTTCACCAGAAAATATTTTAATAACTATTGTTGAGAATCACGATATTGATTGGTCATTCCGTGACGGTATCGCTCAATTTGTAGTTTGATTCTACGAAGTAAATAGTTTGAGTGAAAAATAATTTTATGAGGCTACTTATAGTAATAGTATTTCTTTCTACGTGGTCCCCCGCAAATGCTGATAACTTTTATATGGGTAGAGAATTGTTAAAGCATTGTGAGAATTGCGTTCATTCAGCGCACATTTCAAATATTAATGTATGCGCATATTGTATTAATAATATTTCAATGATGCATGATGCTTTTGTAGATTGGGGTTTTATGGAACCTAAATGGTGTTTAGCTTCGGAAATTACTTTTAGAGAGTTAACGACAACAGCAATGATGTTTATTCGTGAGAATCCAGATAGCATACATCAATATTCGACCAATTTGATTGCAGATTCACTAGCAAAAAATTATCCATGCAGCCAATAAAAGACTTGAGAATGGTGGCTATGGGTAGACTTGAACTACCGACCCCGGCGTTATGAGTGCCGTGCTCTAACCAGCTGAGCTACATAGCCACTAGTTTTAATTATTTTTGAAACAGTTTAAAAGGGGGGAGTGATTTTCTTTTTTCTGACTACAATTGTCAAGAATCTAATTTCAAATAATAGTGAATAACTTTGGTTAATTTTTATTGCCCACGTTTTCCGAAAATTACCATAGTTTTCCCAGATACAGAAATCAAGTGATCTTCCTCTAGGCTTTTTAGTACTCGCCCTACCATTTCACGTGAACAGCCGACAATTCTTCCCAGTTCTTGCCTTGTTATGCTAATTTGCATGCCGTCTGGATGTGTGATCGCATCTGGGTTGCTGCACAAATCTAGTAAAGTTTTCGCTACACGTCCTTTAACATCTGTAAAAGCAAGATCGCTTACTTTACGACTTGTGCGCCTTAGACGAATAGCCAATTGTGATGCAATCAAAAACATTAAATCAGGAAAAATTTCAGTCAAATCTTTTAATTTTTCATAACTAATTGAGGCAATTTCTGACTTTGGTTTAGCCCTTACAGATGCGGTACGGCTATGCTCATCACCAAACATACCAATTTCACCAAAAAATTCACCAGGATTGAGATATGCTAATACGATTTCATTACCTTTCGTATCTTCAATTACAACGGTAACCGAGCCACTAATTATGTAATATAAACTATCAGACAGATCACCCTCTCTAATGATTAGTTGTTTTGTCGAATAAGTCTGAACATCACAATGCTCAAGAAATTGGGATATTACCTTACCTTTTTCAGGTAATATAGTCGTTGCCATTTTTATTCTCTAGATAAAATCATCGTTCCTATTTAAATATGAACTATGTTACTCTTTTTCCAGAAAATCAACTGCTTGAGGCGTATAAATTTTGAACATTAAAGTAAGTTGGGCTGGTGATGCCCTATTTATTGGGGAATCTACTACTGGCCATAAATTATTGATGGATGGACCTCCCGAAGGTGGGGGACATGATTTAGGTCCTCGTCCTATGGAAATGTTATTGTTAGGGACAGGTTCATGTAGTTGTTATGATGTTATTTCAATACTCAAAAAGTCACGCCAGAATGTTGTTGGGTGTGAAGTTGAGATTAGCTCTAAGCGTGCCGAAACCGAACCTAAAGTTTTTACTGATATTCATATTCATTTTAAAGTTTTTGGCATAGATTTAAAGGAGAAGCAGGTTGAACGAGCGGTTTCTTTATCGGCGGAAAAGTATTGTTCAGCTTCAATAATGTTAGGAGCTAGCGCAAAAATTACCCATAGTTTTGATATTTTAGAGCGTGATACATTATTTCCTGCATGATTAAATTTTATTTGGTTTTTCTGCGCGCCTTATATAAAAATTATATACATTTTTTGTCAAATCAAATCCTATAATTTTGTGATTAGTTCTCGCACAATATGCCTCAAAATCAACTTTTGAATGAGGATCAGTTGCCTCTACAAATAAGATTTTCTTTGGTTGCATTTTATTCAAAAGAACTTTTGTTTTGAGAATTGGAAGAGGACAGTTAAGTCCTTTTGCATCCAAGTATTCGTCGAATTTAATTTTATTAGCCATAATCTAGTATTATAATAAAAATTTACTAAAGGCTAAGTTTAGTTTTCCTTTTTTTACTTGCTTTTGCCAATAATTCTATTAATTTGACGGTGTTTTCCCAGCCAATACAAGCATCGGTAATACTTTGTCCGTAGGTAAGTTCGCAGCCAGTTTTAACATCTTGTTTTCCCTCAACCAAATGACTTTCAATCATTACCCCGAAAATTCTGATGTCTCCATTTGCTATTTGTTCAGCCACTACATTTCCAACATCAATTTGTGCATTATGTTCCTTTCGACTATTTGCATGGCTTAAATCAATCATTATATTTTCTGGAAGTTTTGCTGCTTTTAATTCATCAGAAACTTTATCTATGTGTGATGCATCATAATTTGGCTCTTTACCTCCACGAAGAATAATATGGGTATCCACATTGCCTTTTGTTGAGACTATAGCCGCATTACCACCATCTTTTCTAATTGAAAGAAAATGATGTGGTCGTGTTGCCGCATTAATTGCATCAACTGCAATCTTTGTAGTTCCATATGTCCCATTTTTAAATCCTACAGGGCACGACAAGCCTGAAGCTAGTTCTCGATGAACTTGACTCTCTGTTGTTCTGGCGCCAATAGCCCCCCAGCTTATTAGATCGGTGACATATTGGGGTGTAATTAAATCAAGATATTCAGTTCCAGCCGGTACACCTATTTCATTGAGATCGAGAAGCAATTGCCTTGCCAATCTTAGTCCTTCATTAATATTAAAACTATTATCAAGAGTAGGGTCATTAATCAACCCTTTCCATCCAACAGTTGTTCGTGGCTTTTCAAAGTAAACACGCATTATGATTAGAAGATCATCAGAATATTTTTCTATCAAAGGTTTTAATTTAGATGCATATTCTTTAGCTGCATCTACATCATGAATCGAACATGGGCCAGTAACGACAATCAAGCGACTATCTTTATTATGCAAAATATTGTGAATTGCATCACGTGTTAATGCGGTTGTCTTTGCGGCTTGTTCAGTAATAGGAATTTCTTTACAAACTTCTAAAGGTGTTGTAACTGCTTTAATTGATTCGATTCTTAAATCGTCAGTTTTGTAATTCATAATTTCCAGTAGTTCAAAGTATATAATTTATTTTAATTTAACCTGGTGGCCAGGCGAGGTCACGACCTGCCAAAATATGTATGTGTAAGTGAAAAACAGTCTGCCCAGCATTTTCTCCATTATTTATGACCAGTCTAAATGCCTCGCCATAACCCTGATCATCTGCAATCTCAGCTGCTTTAAGAAGAAGATGCCCCAATAAATCTCGTTCATTTTTTTTCGCATCACCAATTTTTGCTATGTGTTTTTTTGGGATGACTAGTACATGTAGTGGCGCCTGTGAATTTATATCTTTGAATGCAAGACATAAATCGTCCTCATATACAATATCAGCTGGTATTTCTCGATTGATTATTTTTGTAAATAATGTTTCTGTCATCACAGTTCTTCTTTTTTATACTCAAAATTTAATGAGCAGCGATTATAGCGTTATATTGTTGAAAATAAAAAATTTTAACGGTTATATTCTGAATTATATTTAATTTTTTTTAGATGAGAGTCTAATAGGATATCCGTTAGCTAGGCAAAAACTACTATTTAATATACATAAAATCATTTGAAATATTAACTTTTCTGACATCAAATTGCTGTGCTAATGAGGAATTATCTGACCATTTAGTTATAGGTAGATATTTCTCCATTTCGTTTTTTCTGTTTAATCCGATAATGATGTTTTGTTTTGTTATTAATGACGGTTTTGAAGAAGATGTAATCGAGTTAGGTGCAATATTATTTGTTAGTATTTTTGTTAATTCAGTTCTAATAATTTTATTTCTAGACCTTTCTATTACTAATAAGATTTTATTTGTTACTAATTTTGGTTCATCTAAGTGAATAGCATGACCACTTTTATAAGCAAAATAGTGGGACGAGTTACTACTGATATTTTCTAGTTCGTACTGCAATTTAATCCATTGTTGT
>Ga0066372_10000110_pt1 | contig 27356 bp, 19 predicted proteins | sample Knorr_S15_td_250_FD_77011 | JGI IMG/M metagenome (GOLD analysis project Ga0066372, IMG submission 77011) | Marine microbial communities from Southern Atlantic Ocean transect - Knorr_S15_td_250_ad_251m_LV_A | ecosystem: Environmental > Aquatic > Marine > Oceanic | place: Southern Atlantic ocean... | reverse complement strand
TTGGCCAATCAGGATCGCGGTCGTAAGCAGAACGGTGAGTGTCATGGCACGAAGCATTGCGGCATGATTATACAACTTGCCCAAGCGCAGGAAAACCCATTAGTCAGTGCAAATGCTTCGTTAAGCATACTAAAAAACTGGTAATTTGACGGATGAGACTTCACTTTCCCCGTAGGCAATGAGCTTGATCGAGCGACAGATTGATGTGACCTACCGGCATCAGGTGCGGTTCACGCAACAGGTGTTTTCGCCGGACAATCTTACGCTCCGCAACACTCTCACCGATGAAAAAACCGCTCGAAAGCACAAGGCACTTGTGGTGATGGATGAAGCGTTGTGCCGCGCGCAACACGGCCTTGTCGAACATGTGAGGGTGTACTTCGAGCGGCACAGCGACCGCTTGAATCTCGTTTGCAACCCCATGCAATTCGAGGGCGGCGAGCGAACGAAGAACTCCTATTTTCATGTCTCGGAAATTCACTCCAAAATCGAGATGCACCACATTGACCGGCACAGCTACGTCATCGCAGTCGGCGGTGGCGCGCTGCTGGACATGGTCGGCCTTGCCTCGTCGACCGCGCATCGCGGCGTGCGCCACGTGCGGATTCCCTCCACTACACTCAGCCAGGCCGATTCCGGCGTCGGCGTGAAAAACGGAATCAACGCCTTTGGTAAAAAGAATTTCATCGGAGCCTTTGCCCCACCGTATGCTGTGATCAATGATTTCGACTTGCTCTCCTCGCTCAGCGGCCGGGACAAGCGCAACGGCTACATCGAAGCGGTGAAGGTGGCGCTGATTCGCGACCGTGAGTTCTTCGAGTGGATCGAAACCAATGCCAAGCCTCTCGCAAACTTCTCGCAGGAGCCGATGCGACAACTGATCCATCGCTGCGCCGAACTGCACATCAACCACATCGCCACCTCGGGCGACCCGTTCGAGTTCGGCTCGGCCCGTCCGCTCGATTTCGGGCACTGGGCGGCGCACAAGCTGGAGCAACTCTCCGAATACCGAATCCGGCACGGCGAAGCGGTTGCAATCGGCATTGCACTGGACGTGGTTTACACACGCCGAACGGGCCATCTCAGCGCAGCAGCGGCGGATCGAATCCTGACACTTCTCGAGTCACTCGGCTTTGAATTGTTCTCCAACGAACTACTGCATGAGAGCGAGTCAGGAACGCTGCAAGTGCTCAATGGGCTCGAAGAGTTCCGGGAACATCTCGGCGGCGACCTGACGATCACCCTGCCTCTTAACCTTGGCCAGGGTTTCGAGGTGCACGAGATGAATCTCCCGATCGTCGTTGAGTCGATCTACGAACTGCGCGACCGTCAGGCCGGCCGCGAGCAATTGGTAATCCCTGCCCAGGCCTGAATCCTGCCACGTCGTGAAACGAACCGCTGTCCTCAATGTCGTGGGCTTGACGCAGCGGCACATCTGCGAGCACACCCCGGCTATCTCCAAGTTCGTCTCGCTCGCTCAAGTGGCACCGATTGACCCCGCGTTTCCAGCGGTGACCTGCACCTCACAGTCTAACTACCTTACCGGCAAACAGCCAAGCGATCACGGCATCGTCGGCAACGGCTGGTACAATCATGAACTTGCTGAAGTCAACTTTTGGAAGCAACCAAATCAAACCGTTCAAGCACCAAAAATTTGGCATGATCTCAAGCGCGCCGATAGCAACTTCACCTGCGCCAAGATGTTCTGGTGGTACAATATGTACGCCGACGTCGACTGGTCGGCAACACCGCGCCCGACATACCCAGCCGACGGCAGTAAGCACTTCGACATTCACACTTGGCCGTACGACCTCCGAATGGCGCTTAAGGCAGAATTCGGCGAGTTTCCCTTCGCCACATTTTGGGGTCCGATGGCCGGCAAACATTCCCCTGCGGGTAAACCGGAAGCCGCGAGCGAGTGGATTGCCGACGCATCTAAGTGGATCGAGCAACAGAAGCAGCCAGTACTGAACCTCGTTTACCTACCGCACCTCGACTATAACCTCCAGCGGCTTGGGCCAGCACACCCAGATATCGCTAACGACCTACAACGCATCGACCGGATTGTCGGGGAATTGATTGATTTTTTTGAGGGGCGCGATGTCCAGGTTGTTTTGCTTTCCGAGTATGGCGTCACACCTGTCGATCAACCGATCCACCTTAACCGGATTTTCCGCGAGCGCGGCTGGCTTGCAATCAAGGAGGAGTTTGGCCTCGAGCGACTCGACTGCGGCAACAGTCGGGCGTTCGCCGTAGCCGACCACCAAGTTGCTCACGTTTATCTCAACGACACGTCGCTCGAAAACGAGGTTCGCGCTTTACTCGAGCGCACCGACGGCGTGGCATCTGTCTGGGGCCAGGTGGAGAAACGGGCTAACGGTATCGACCATTCGCGTGCCGGCGATCTCATCGTCACATCCGCCGAAAATGCCTGGTTCACTTACTACTACTGGCTGGACGACACTGTGGCGCCGGACTTCGCCCGCTGCGTGGACATTCACCGCAAGCCAGGGTTCGATCCGGTCGAATTGTTCAAGCATTCCGTGCACGGCTCAAAGGCCCGGGTGATGTTCAAGTTGTTAAAAAAGAAACTTGGCTTCCGCATGCTAATGGATGTCGTCCCACTCGATGCCTCACTGGTCAAGGGTTCACATGGCTGCCGCCCAAGAGACCATGCTGACTGGCCGATCCTGATTTCAAAATCTAACAGTCTCAATTCCGATACCCAGCTTGATTCCACCGAAGTATACGGCGTACTGCGATCGCACGTCTTGGGCGCTTGAATCTCGCGCTTAGCCAAGCACAAAAAAACTCAAGTCTCGAAAGAGTTGCCGCAGCCGCATGACTGCTTAGCATTCGGGTTCTTGATCTTGAAGCCGGCGTCGTTGAGTCCATCATTATAGTCCACGACAGCCCCGCGCAGATAGTTTACGCTGAAGTCATCCACGAGCACAGTCTCGCCAAAGAACTCCAGTGCGTGGTCATCATCGCGTTTTTCGTCGAACACCATTCCGTACTGCAGACCACTGCACCCGCCCTCCTCAACAAAGAGTCGCAGGGTCTTGTCGGAGTTTTCCGGTTCCTTCGACCGAACGATCCCAACCTGCTTGGCGGCCTCCTCAGTTACGGTGAGAAATGGTTCTGTTTGTATTGCCTCGCCCATGTTCAACCCGGCAGAAAACTACAGCCGACGATGTCCGACGTCAACTTGCTCAAAGGGGTTTTTTTTCTCATTTCTTGAAATTTATGCTCGGCCAAGCCAACTTGCTGCGAGAGACAAAGATATGAGCGAAACCAAACAACCCATAAAGACATTCACTGCCGACTCGCTGCCGGTCCGGATATATGCTTCCGAGGCAGACATGGCAACCGACGTGGCGCACACCGTTCACGATTATCTCGTGAACACACTCGCCGCCAAGGGTGAAGCCGCCGCAATCCTAGCCACCGGTAATTCGCAGATTAAGTTCCTGAAAATGCTGGTAGAATTGGGCGGCATAGACTGGAGCAACATGACGCTGTTCCACATGGACGAGTATCTCGGTGTTGACAAAGATCATTCAGCTTGTTTCCGGCGCTATATGCGTGAGCGCGTGGAGAACCAGGTGAATCCGAAGGTGTTTCACTATCTTGGCGGTGACGCGCCGGAGCCGATCGCTGAATGCGAACGCTACGAAGCCCTGCTCAAGGCACAACCGATCGATCTGTGCTGCATGGGTGTCGGAGAAAATGGGCACATAGCATTCAACGATCCGCCGGTGGCCAATTTTGAAGATGAACGCCTGGTGAAGATCGTGGAACTGGATGTCGCCTGCCGAATGCAACAGGTTAACGAAGGGCATTTCCCCGACCTTGAGGCGGTACCGAAATACGCACTGACGCTGACAGTGCCGGCACTGTGTTCGGCGAAAAAAGTGGTCTGCGTGGCTCCAGAGGCGCGCAAGGCGGAGGCGGTCAAAGCAATGCTGCAAGGTCCGGTGAGCACAGACTGTCCAGCATCCTTTCTGCGAACACAGAGCCAAGCCGGACTATATCTGGATTCCGACTCCACCCGCTTACTGGATAGTTTTTGAGCGGAAAGATCACCCGCCAGGAGGAGGCGCAGGAAGAAGCGGACCCGGTGGGATGCCTGGTGGCCTTGGAGGCCCATCCGTAGATGCATCCGGCGGCCGAGCATCATCCAGTTCCCCTTGAAACGGCAAAGGAGGCATGGGGACGCCCTTACTTTCTGCCAGATCCTTTTGGTGGATCATTTCCAATGCTTGGACTGTCGGATCCCCACCTTTCATAGGCGGTGGTGTTGGGTAGTTACGCGCACGACTGGGAACGGCACGAGTTTGTCTCGACGTACTCAAGGGAGCGCGGGAACCGGTCTGACTTGACGATCCTCTCGTTGAACTTCCGCTGGACCGGGAACTGGTGGTTCCCGAACTCCTGCCACTGCTTGGCTTCGACCCACTGGTTGAGCGTGAGGAGGTCTTCGATGAGGTTGATGATCTGGATTTGGACGACTTCGATGGAGCCTTGGCCACAGCGGTCTTGTAGGTGTGCTCATCGTTCTTAAGACTCAATTCGATCGGACTCCCATCCTTGATCAAATTGACTGTACCCGACTTTGCATCAATTGAGGTAATTTCAATTGACCCCTGCTTGTCTCCCACGGGTATCTGAAGATATTTTGTTTCGGGTGGCTTGGCACTGGAATCAATCAGCGCGAGGCACGCTTTCTCCACCCCTTTCAACCGATAAATCCCGGTGAACTTAAGGTCGAGATTTTTGAGGGGCTCAGGCGGAGCGACCTTTGAGGGCAAAGGAGTATCGGTCAGGTCAAATGCATTGCGCTTGATGATCGTAGTAAGGAACGGATTCTCGCCGATATTTGAATCCTTCGCAGCGAACAATCCAACGTGCAATAGGCCTAGCATCCCCAGTAACGGGATTACGCTGTAGATTGGGCCTGCTTTTTTTATCCGCCTCACAATCGAATGAAACACCATGGGGCACAAATGGTTGCGCCTGACCTGTTTATTAATAGGCCGCCTGCGCACCCTTTACTGTGCGTTTCCGCATCCACGGCATCATAGAACGCAGACGGGTTCCCACTTTCTCGATGTTGTGTGTCTCGCCGGCTTTGAGCAGCTTGTTGTACTGCTTGTAGCCACCCTTGTATTCGCGAACCCACGCCTTGGCAAATTTTCCGTTTTGAATGTTCGTAAGCGCCTCCTTCATGCGCTTCTTCACGCTGGAGTCGATGATCTTCGGCCCTATCTTCACATCTCCCCACTTGGCTGTTTCCGAAATCGAGAAACGCATCCCACTGATGCCAGCCTCATTTATCAAGTCGACGATCAGTTTCAATTCGTGCAGGCACTCGAAGTAGGCCATCTCCGGTTGGTAACCGGCTTCGACCAGCACCTCGTAGCCGGCCTGGATCAGTGCGCTCGTTCCGCCACAAAGTACGGTCTGCTCACCGAACAGGTCGGTCTCGGTTTCCTCCTTGAAGGTGGTCTGTATAACCCCGGCGCGTGTGCCGCCGATCCCCTTGGCCCAGGCGAGCGCAATCTTCTTGGCCTGTCGGTCGGCATTTTGGTAGATGGCAATGAGGCTAGGAACCCCCTTCCCCTCGACGTATTGGCGACGAACAATATGGCCCGGCCCCTTGGGTGCCACGAGGATCACGTTGATGTCCTTCGGCGGAACAACGGTCTTAAAGTGAACCGCGAAGCCGTGGGAAAAGAGCAGCGTCTTGCCCTTAGCCAGGTTCGGCTTTATGTCGTCGTTGTACACTTCGGCCTGGCGGGTGTCCGGCACAGCAACAAAAATGACATCCGCCCGCTTAACGGCCTCTGCATTGGAGTACACCTTGAACCCCTTGTTCCTTGCCACCTTCGCTGACTTGCTTCCCTTGTAGAGGCCGACAATGACCTTCACGCCGCTTTCCTTAAGGTTAAGTGCGTGAGCGTGGCCCTGCGAACCGAAGCCGAGCACGGCCATGGTCTTTCCCTTGAGGACTTTCAGATCTGCGTCTTTATCGTGATATACTTTTGCTGCCATGATTTCAGTTTAAAATTATTTGCGAGCCAAGGCCACCTTGCCGGTTCGTGTCAGTTCCTGTATGCCGAAGGTCTCCATCAACCTGAGAAATTTATCCACCTTACTCTCGCTGCCTGTGATCTCGATAGTGACGCTCGATGGCTGCACGTCCACAATCTTGGCGCGGAAAATATCGGTCACCTGCATCACCTCAGCACGGGACCGGGAGTCCACCCCCACGCGCACCAGCACCAGTTCGCGATCGACATACTCACCGTCACGGAAATCCTGCACCTCGATCGAGTCCACTAGCTTATTCAACTGCTGGACAATCTGATCAAGCGTCGCATCGTCACCGCGAGTAACGATCGTCATACGCGACATACTAGGGTCATGTGTCGGCGCAACATTGAGGGAATCAATATTGAACCCCCTACCACTGAACAATCCCGCGATGCGCGTCAGCACGCCGAACTTGTTCTGGACCAGCACTGAAATTGTGTGTCGCATGATTGCGTTATCCCTTGGCCAAATAGAAACTTACAAACCAACCAGCCGCAGGAAGCCCGGAAAACCGGGTGGGGAAGCTAGGCCAATGGAAAAATGTGGTCAATTCGTTTTTACAAGACCGAGCCTGCCATCAGATGCAGCCTCCGTGACAGAATCAAAAGCCGATTGGCATAAGATGCCGACACTCGTCCATGAGTATTCACCGGTTAGCTCCCGGGTTTCCAACTTGCCCTTCGACTCCCCTATCCAGAAAAGCAACCGATAGTTGCTCTTACGATCCGCGCTCAAAATACAACCTGATTGAGTGTCTTCGACTTATAACCTGAAGCGCAGTCAGTTCGTTCTGTAGTATACCCAAGCCCAAGTTTTCCCATTAGGCTTCGAATTGACCCCGCTTAGCGATACACCGTGCAGCACGCTAGACGTTGACCAACTAGACCAGGACCGATTTCCAGCCTAACCCCGACAACGAGTCTGATTAACCATATTCCACAATTACTCATTGAAATCTATTAAAACCGAACACTTATGGTCGACCAGTGCGTCTGGCTTACCTATTTCATACAAAGACCATTAGAACTCTTTCAAATTCATTGTCTTGGTCAGGGGCACTTTGTCTGTAAAGTCGCGGCAGATTCGCAGTGGAAAAAAACAAAATAACAAGCAAACCAAAGCCAACACGCTGGTGGCCGGCCATCGTTATCTTAGGCGTATTCGCCCTTACTTTGGGTCTAGTTTTGTATGCTATGTCTGAGGACCAGGCTAGCAGGGCGCTTACGATCCTCGGCGCTACCACACTGACGTCAATACTACTGCTAGCATGGATGCTCTTTTTCTCCCGTTTACCCAAGCGCACTCGGTTACTCAATTTCGGCGGATTGGTTGGCGCTATTGTCTTATTTTCTACCTGCTTCCGGTTCAGTCAGTTCAGCGGGAACATGATACCGATGTTCGAATGGCGATGGATCAGGAACACCTTACCAACAGCTGCCACCCATGCCGCCAATCCAAACAACAACTCCTTAACTAAACTATCATTTCCGCAGTTCCTCGGACCAAACCGCGACTGCAAAGTAATCGGCCCAGACCTCGCAACCGACTGGACCACGCAATCACCCGAGACACTTTGGCGCCAGCCGATCGGCCCAGCTTGGTCCGGTTTCGCGATAGCAGGCGGCCGTGCCGTTACCCAGGAACAGCGTACTCAAAACGAGGCTGTTATTTGCTACGACCTGCAGACCGGTTCAGTGCTTTGGCAGCACACCGATGACGGACACTACAAAACCGCTATCGCCGGCGAAGGCCCACGTGCCACACCAACGATCCATGATGCCAGAGTTTATACTCTCGGCGCATCCGGCATATTGAATTGTCTTGAACTGGCAACAGGCAATCCAGTTTGGAAGCGTAGCATCGTCACCGATGCCGGACTGAATCTTAATGAAACAATTGATCAAATCGGAATATTAGCTAATCGCAATAAATCCAAAGAGTGGGGCTATAGCAGCTCACCCCTGATCGTGGACAAACTAGTCATCGTCAGCGCCGGCGGTGCCAATGGAAAATCCCTTGTATCGTACGACAGGATAACCGGCAAACCGGCTTGGTCCGGTGGCAGCAGTCGTGCCGGATACAGCTCACCCCGCCTAGCGAAACTGCACGGTCATCAGCAAATTCTCATCTTCAACCAGGACGGCCTTGCCGCCCATTCAACCGTAGATGGCTCGATAGCTTGGGAATTCGACTGGAACGTCCCCTATCCGCACGTCTCCATGCCGCTCACTTTACCGAGCAATAAAATTCTACTTAGTCTAGGCTACGGTAAAGGCAGCAAAATGCTTCAAATTAATTTTAAAAACGGCAAGTTTTCGGCAGTTGAACTTTGGAAGTCTAACCGAATGAAGGCCAAGTTCACAAATTTGATTTTCCACAACGATCACATTTTCGGACTCGATGATGGCATGTTTTCCTGCATCGACATCGAGAGCGGCCGCCGCAAGTGGAAGGAGGGCCGCTACGGACACGGGCAAATCCTGCTTCACGGCGACCACATTCTCGTTATGGCGGAAAATGGTGACGTCGTCCTGCTCGAAGCCAATAGCGAAGAACATGTCGAGTTAACCCGGTTTGCTGCGCTCGATGGCAAGACGTGGAACCCCCCCGCGCTTGCCAGTGAGTATCTACTGGTGCGCAATCACCGCGAAGCTGCCTTCTATAAATTGCCCTTAGCAAAGCCGGCCAAAGTCACTGCACAATGAAAGAAGGTTATGTGCGGCGAAAAGAGCGCTGGGCGCAGAAGATGTCTGGAAGGCAACGCCCTGCCCGGCCGAACGCCGGACGACTCCCCGCCGGCCAACACGAGGTGAACAACTTCCCCGTGCTCGACTTGGGCATACACCCGAAAATCGCTCTTGATAAATGGACGCTAAAAATACACGGCCAAGTTGAGAACCCTGTGACGCTCGACTGGGAGCAGTTCATGGCGCTGCCGCAGTTTAGTGACGTGAGTGATTTCCACTGCGTCACGACCTGGAGCCAATTTGACATGGAGTTTTCCGGCGTCGCCTTCTTCTCCCTGGCCGATCTCGTCAAGCCGAAAGCAAGCTCGACACATCTCTTCTTCATCGGATACGACGACTACACGACCAATACTACCCTCGACGCCTGCATGGATGACGACGTGATGATCGCCCATACCTGGAACGGCGAGCCTCTATCCCTGGAACATGGAGGCCCGGCACGCGTGATCATCCCGAAGCTTTACGCATGGAAAGGAGCCAAGTTCATCCGTGAAATCATCTTCCGAGACCACGATGAGTTGGGTTTTTGGGAGCAGCGTAACTACTCAAACACCGCCGACCCGTTGACCGAAGACCGCTTCGGCTGAACTTGGCTGAGGGTTTGGCTACGCGAGTAGGCCGTCGATGATTTGGGGGGTGTCCTCGGGGCCGATGAGGCGCTGATCCAGCCCCTGGTAGCGGTAACTGAAGTTGAATGGATCGAGCCCAAGCAGATGCAGAATCGTCGCCTGCAGATCGTGCACATGCACCGGATTCTTGGCTACGGTATATCCCAGTTCATCCGTTTCACCGTAGGTAATTCCGTGGTTCAAGCCGCCTCCGGCCATCCAGACCGTAAAACAGTCCGGATGATGATCGCGACCGAGGAACTTTGAACCGTTGCGCTCCTCGTTCATCGAGGTGCGGCCAAATTCCCCGCCCCAAACTACAAGCGTCTCGTCGAGCAACCCACGCTGCTTCAAGTCCTGAAGCAATGCCGTGACCGACTTGTCGTTCGACGCGCATTTCCTCGGAAGCTCCTTGACAAGATCGTTGCTGGCGGCGGTGCCGTGGAAGTCCCAGCCCCAGTCAAACAACTGCACATAACGTACGCCCTGCTCCACCAATCGGCGAGCGAGCAGGCAGTTATTTGCAAAGGAAGCCTTGCCGGGTTGCGCACCGTATAACTCAAGCGTGGACTGAGATTCGCGCTCGATATCCATCACCTCTGGCACGCTGATTTGCATGCGGTATGCCAACTCGTACTGGTCGATTCGTGACAGCGTTTCGGGATCCCCAATCTCGCGGTACTCCTGCTCGTTGAGTTTCTTAAGAGCATCAAGACTGCGACGGCGCACATCGCGGCTCATGCCTTTCGGGTTGGACACATACAAAATCGGATCGCCGGTACTGCGACATTGTACACCCTGGAACACCGACGGCAGATAACCGCTCCCCCAGAGGCTCTTGCCGCCGGACGGATCGGTGCCGCCGGAGACCAGCACCACAAAACCGGGCAGGTTCGCGTTCTCCGAGCCAAGCCCATAAGTGATCCACGACCCCATTGATGCCGAACCGTTGCGTGGTGAACCGGTGTAAAGCAGCATCTGTGCGGGTGCGTGGTTGAACTGGTCGGTGTACATCGACTTCACAAACGTAAGGTCATCCGCCATGCCGGGCAGCGTGGGATACATGTTGCTGATCCACTGCCCGTTCTGTCCGTACTGCTTGAAGGTGTGCGGCGAGCCCAGCAGCTTCGGATGCCCCTTGATGAACGGCAACCGCCGACCTTCGATAAATTCCTTCGGACACGGCTTGTTATCCAGCTTGTTTAACATCGGCTTGTAGTCGAACAAATCCAGTTGCGGCGGTGAGCCAGCCATGTGCAGATAGATCACGTTCTTGACCTTGCCGACCGCCCGTGGCACGCGTGAATCCAGCGGATTCGCCGCGCCCGCCCTGTTCATCAACGAGCCAAGGGCCAACGAACCTAGCCCCATTTGGCAACGGCTTAAAAAATGCCGCCGGGTGATAAACTTTGACTGTGCGTCGTACAGATTCATTTCGGAAAAGTTAAGCCATCATCACCCCTTCATCAATAGGGCATCCATATTCAACAGCACATTAGCCACGACAGTCAACGCCGCCATCTCACGCAGGCTCGCTCCCGGCGGGAGCGGAACTGTTTTACCGAAAAGCTCCTTTGCAGCATCTGGCTGCTCCTCATAATGGGCCAGCTCGTCGTTAAAAAGTTCCGTCAATGCCGCGAGGCGACTTGCCTCTACTGGCTTGGCCAGGGTAAGCCGCAGGGCAAACTTCAGCCGCTCAGCCGTCGAGTCTCCACCCTCGGTAAAGATACGATGCGCGAGCGCCTGGGCGAACTCGATGAACGCCTCGTCATTGAGCGTTACAAACGACTGTAGTGGCGTATTGGTACGTATACGCCGTACGGCACAGATCTCCCGGCTCGGCGCATCGAATGTGGCCATTGACGGATAAGGCACCGTCCGCCGCAGGAAGGTGTAAAAACCACGCCGATACCTATCTTCGCTCTTGCTGGTCGCCCAGTTGCGCTGGCCGTTGAACGCCGCTTGCCACAGATTCGGCGGCTGCGGCGGATAGACGGAAGGCCCGTGCATCTTTACGCTTTGCAAACCGCTCAACGCTAACGCCTGGTCTCGCACCATCTCCGCCTCGAGCCGGAATCGCGGCCCTCGACCAAGCCGGATGTTGCGCGGGTCGCGCTTGGCCAAGGCGCCCTGCACCTTGGCCGACTGCCGGTACGTTGACGACATTACCATTGTTTTTAGCAACTGCTTCACACCCCAGCGGCCGTCGCGGAATTCCACAGCCAGCCAGTCGAGCAACTTCGGATGGTCGGGGATGTTTCCCTGCGTCCCGAAATCTTCCTCCGTATCGAGCATGCCGCGGCCGAAAAGCTGCGCCCAAAACCGGTTCACCGCCACGCGTGCTGTCAACGGGTTTTCCGGCTGCAACAGCCACCGGGCCACACCCATGCGATTGAGCGGCGTGCCATTGGCCGGGGAATGAAATGAAGCAGGGAGCCCGGCCTTGACCTCGTTACCCCGGCTCAGGAAGTTTCCCTTGACCATAAGGTACGTGTCACGTCGCTTGGCCTTGCCCAGTTCGCGCATGTACGGCGTGGTCACGATCGAGTCGTTAACCTTCTTATGCTCCTTACGCTTGCCTTCGATCGATTTACGGACCGGCTCCAGCTCTTTGGCGAAAGCCCTGTAATGTGCGGCGATTTTCTCCGACTGTGGCGTGGTACGCTTGCCTTCATCAATCAGTAACACCGGCAAAATATCCTCCGGAAAGTCGACGCCCTGAACGGCAAAATAAAACCCGCTCTTCTTGTCGTTATTAACGATCTTCAGCAGTAGTTCACTTTCTCCCTTGGACAGATTAACACTCACTGTTTCCTGGTCTGCCTTGGCCACACGTTTGTTTTTTTTCGACAACACTTCTCGGCCGTTGACCCACGCCTTGATGCCATCCCCACTACCAAGTGAGAGCTGCTGCGTCCCGGCAATCACCGCTTTTAATTTGCGGCGCAAATACACCACCGAGTTGTCCCCGGACTCAAGCGCATGCACCTTGCCATCGTTCCACTCCGGCTTGGCTGCCCAGTTGACCTCGGTCGTCTCCCCGGCCCCGGCACGCGTAAACACCTGCACCTCGGCCAGTGACAAAATCGGCATCTTGCGGCTGTCCAGCGGCAACAACTCAATTCGCACAACCGAAACTTTTCCGTTGGCCTCAATAGGCACGGCAAACCCTTCGTTTGGCTTGGGATTACCTTCCCCGCTGACAAAAAAGTCCTTCTCATACAATGGCTCCCGTTCTGCATTCATCGCCAACACCCGAAAAGCCGACAGGCGTTCGGGCACTTCTGCGCGGTTCCAAATTACCACCTGCGTCACATCCGTTGCCTCGGCCAGCATCACCTCCCACCACGGCGATTGGTCGTCCGGGTTCTTGGTGTGTGTCACTGTCTTGTCCACGAACTTGCCGGAAGAGTTGCCGTCGATCGCCAACTTGGCCGGGCCGTCATTGGACGTTGAAGATTGGCGAGCCTTGCCGCGCGGCGCAACGTTCTCGCCGACGGCCAAGCGTTCTGGAGCAAATGCTCTCGTGAATACGCTATCAAAGTCATCCCCCGCAAACGGACCGCTCATTTCCCAAACGGAAAGATCCGGCTTCGGCTTGGCCAGGTCGCGTAGGGACAGGAGTTCCCACGAACGCTGCCCCTTAGCCAAAGCCGGCGTCTGCACGCCGAGTTTGGCCTGCAAGGCTTTGATCTCATCATCGATTTTGGCCAAGCGCTTGGTTTCTTCGTCGGTTGGATAAGGCAGGCGCGGTGAATCGTCCCCCCGGTCCGAGTCCTCCGTCTGATTGAATATCGCGTAAAACTGGTAATACTCGGTTTGCGTGATCGGGTCGTACTTGTGTGAGTGGCACTTAGCACAGCCCATCGTCAGGCCCATCCAGACCTGCATGGTGGTATCCACACGGTCACGCACCGCCTCGACGCGGAATTCCTCATCGTCGGTGCCGCCCTCGGTATTAGTCTTTGTGTTTCGATGAAACGCCGTCGCCAATAACTGGTCGCGCGATGGCTCCGGCAATAGATCGCCGGCTAGTTGCTCAATAGTGAAACGATCGTATGGCATGTTTTCGTTGAAAGCATTGATCACCCAGTCCCGGTACTTCCAAATCACACGCAGCGGATCGGAGCCGTAGCCCGCGGAGTCAGCGTAGCGCGCCAAGTCGAGCCAGACACGCGCCCAGCGTTCACCATAGGCCGGACGAGACAACAGATCGTCTACGAGCAGCTCGTAGGCATTTGGGCGCTTGTCATTGATAAACACCTTCACTTCTGCGGGGATCGGCGGTAACCCAGTCAGGTCGAGCGACAGGCGGCGAATGAGAGTATGGCGATCGGCCGTTTCACTGGGGCGATCCCCTGTCGCCTCAAGTCCGGAAAGGATAAAATGATCGATGCCATTCCTTGCCCAAGACGGATCGTTGACCTTGGGGAGATGTGGTCGGCTCGGTGGTGTAAATGCCCAGTGTCGATCATAAGGAGCACCTTCATCGATCCACTCACCAATTTTGTCAATTTCCTCCAGGGTCAACTCGTGCCCAGATTCCTCCGGCGGCATCCGGTCGCCGGAATCGGCGGTGGTGATGCGGGCAAACAACTCACTCTTTTCCCGATTACCAGGGAGCACTGCAGGGACACCCTTGCGTTCGGCTATCGCACCCTCACGGACGTCTAGTCGAAGATCAGCCTTGCGGGCCTTCTCATCCGGGCCATGGCAGGCGAAACAGTTCCTCGACAACACCGGGCGGATATTGCGATTAAAATCCACAGTCACTGCCGACAGGCCAAAGCTGATTGATCCCGCAAAGCCGATTATCAGGCTAAATAAACCGTTTCTCATCTGTGAACAAATACTCGCGCAATTGCTAGCGTAAGAATACGCGGCCCGCCATGCTTTTTCGCATAAAATCCGGTGATAAAGACTCCAAAAAGCACAAAATGACTTTTAAAACTATAGATCTGACGTTATTTGTCTCCAAGCCCTTTTGGGTTTGGGCCAGTTTAGCTCAGTTGGTAGAGCACTCGATTTGTAATCGAACGGTCGTCGGTTCGAGTCCGACAACTGGCTCCATCCCAATCGATTTTCCCATTTTAACTTCTGTTGCCTGCATAAAGCACTTTCCCGGTTAAACTCAGTAGGAAAATAAAACACCTCTCACTAAAAACAATCGCAACCGCGCTGCTGCTCTTCGCCAAGTGACGTTCGGGCTTGCCCTGACTTTTTGTTTGGCTCACAGCTTGGTTCTTCCGATGAGATATTTTTTAACATTCCTGGGAGTGCTTTCACTAAACTGGACAAGCCTGGTCAAAAGCAACGAGGCAATGTCGGTCGAGGTGGTGCAAATCACGCGCGAACCGCACACGCACTTTTTTGGCTACATCGGACATGTGCAAAATATTCCTTGGAACAAAAGCGGTCGCTTTATCGTCGCGTTGCAGAGCGATTTTCACGACCGGATGCCCGGGCCGAATGATCCAGCAAGAGTGGTTCTCATCGATACCGAAAACGATTACCATGTTACCGCGGTGGACCAATCACGCGGGTGGAACCCACAGCAGGGAACGATGTTTTACTGGAACCCGGCCAATCCGGAGACACAGTTCTTCTTCAACGATCGCGACGTCAAAACCGGCAAGGTTTTTTGTGTGTTGTACGACATCAAACTGAATAAACGAGTTCGCGAATACCGCTTTGACGACACCCCGATTGGCAACGGTGGTGTGGCACAAAACGGCGGTTGGTTTCTCGGATTGAACTACGCGCGGATGGCAAGATTACGCCCAGTGACCGGATACAAAGGCACTTGGGATTGGACTCAAGGCGAAGCTCATCCGAAAAACGATGGTTTGTTCAGGGTCGATATCCAAACTGGCAAAAAGCAGTTACTCGTGTCGTTTCAACAAATGGCAAATGAACTCACAGCGATCGGTCGCGATGTCAAAAACAGCCATCTCTTCATCAATCATTCGCTATCAAATCGCGAGGGGGATCGGATTTTCTTTTTTGCTAGAGCTGGCTGGAGTGGGCAAAAGGGGGAAAGAATCAACCACCCCTTCATTACGAACGATAAAGGTGAGAACCTCCGCTCCAACCGAATCCACATCGGCGGCCATCCGGAGTGGGACTACGGGCATCGGATGATTGGCCGCCTGGGCGATCGACAAATCCTGTTCGACACGGATCAGCAACTCATCGCCGGCACACTCGGCACTCCTGAGATTTTCCCAAACCCCGAGGGGGACATCGCGCTTTCCCCAAATGGAAAACTCTTCATCAACGGCCACAAAGACAGGAAAAATAAAAAGAATTTTTACACAATCTACCGCCGAGAAGACGGGGCATATTTTCGAACAAAGGGATTCAACATTGCTCACTGGCAGTCCGGAGATTTGAGGCAGGATCCCTCCCCATGCTGGAACCGCAACAGCGATCAAATTCTCGTCCCGGGCGTCAGTAAAAACGGCAAAACTCGGCAACTTTTCATTCTAAAGTTGAAGCAGTAATCCGCCAATCGACTTGAAATACGGATCGTTTAGGATGAGAATCTTGGCCGTTGAAACCGCATCTTAACGTTTCGTTTTTTTTGCGACATTTCTTTTTCTTGCTGGCGGTTGTTTCTTTTTCTTCTGTTCAAGTGACAGGAAAAGATCGATCGATGGTGACGGATGAGGATCGACAATTTTGGTCATTTCAACAGCTTCAAAAAAACGCCCCCCCTTTAGCGAGTGATCCTTGGGTACGCAGTTCGATCGATGGTTTTATTCTCCGAAAAATCCGCGAATCGAATCAAACACCTGCACCGGAGGCACCAAATCACCTTTGGCTCCGACGCGTTACGTTCGATTTAACCGGGCTGCCTCCTACCCCTAAAGAGATTAAGGAATTTTTAGCAGACGACAGTAGCAAGTCGTACGCTCGGGTTCTTGATCGATTACTCTCATCCCGGCACTACGGTGAACGATGGGCGTCACACTGGCTCGATGGAGTGCGATACGTCGAGGAAGTCGGCTACTACAATTTCACTGACCTGGGTTGGCGGTATCGTGACTGGGTGATTCGAGCGCTAAATAACGACATGCCGTACGACCAATTCATCCACCACCAAATTGCAGGTGACTTGTTACCGAACCCGAATGGCAGCACTGTCTATGGTGACGGCCTGGTTGCCACTGGTTTTCTTTGCATGGGCAACTACGATGATCAGGAGTCCGACAAGGATCGACTTTATAGTGAGGTGATCGATGACCAAATCGATGTCATCACTCGTCAATTTCTCGGGCTAACCGTTTCATGTGCGCGCTGTCATGATCACAAATTCGATCCCATTCCGACCTCCGATTATTATGCGATGGCCGGTATTTTTATGAGCACGCGCGTGCTGGATACTCGCAGCAGGATTGGAGCCAATCGACTCAAAATTCAGATGCTATCTAAAGAGGAAAAAAAGCATCGCAGTAAAGTGCATCGCGAGCGGACCGAACTGCAAAATCAGTTCGACGCACTCGCTGACAAAACCAATCCGGAGGCCATGGCAATAGAAAGGCGTTTGGATACACTCAACGCTTTGCCTTTACCTCAGGACGGCGAAGCCATGGCTGCGCAGGAAGGGGCTTACTCCAACAGCCGCCTAAACCAGATAGGAGACATGCCCATTTATTTGCGTGGCGATTACAGTGCTCCGGGCAAGGTTGTACCGCGCGGTGTTCTCTCTGTTATTGCCGGCAAACATGCCCAACCGATCAGCGAGCGAACCAAGCAGTCCGGTCGCTTGGAGTTGGCCAAGTGGATTGCTGACCCGCAAAACCCGCTCACTGCGCGCGTGATGGTCAACCGTGTTTGGCAGCATCACTTTGGTGAAGGGATAGTACGAACGCCGAATAATTTTGGTGCGCTTGGCCAACGGCCCACGCACCCGAAACTACTAGACTGGCTAGCCAAGCGATTCATCGATAGCAACTGGTCGTTAAAGAAACTGCATCTCGAAATTCTTTTGTCGGCGACCTATCGTCAGCATTCCAATGCACCCAGTTCGGTTGCAGCCGATCCCGAGAACAAATTGTTCGGACGTTTCAATCGCCGCCGCTTGGAGGCCGAGGAAGTGCATGATGCGTTGCTGTTTGTGAGTGGTCGCCTAAAGACGTACGAAATCCAAGGTAATGAAGCCCGAGCGGTTTACACGCACACTGGACACCTAAAGCCGTGGCGGTTTGGGCAGATTTTTGATGCGCCGGCAACCGGTACCATTCTGGCCAAGCGCAACGAATCGACCTCAGTGCCGCAGTCGCTCTTCATGCTCAACGATGCCGCAGCAATTAACGCCGCGCACGGATTGGAGAGTGCGCTGAATAACAAGCATAAACGCAACGCAGCCAAGCTCAACACCGTGTATCACGCCCTGTACACGCGCTCGCCCTCAGACAATGAAGCAAAATGGGCCTTGGCATACCTCAATCAAACCGACAAGCCGTGGACACTGTACCACGTACTCCTTTGCGCTAACGAATTTTTACACGTCGAATGACACCACACTGCAACCGAATAGAGGACGTTTCTCGTTTGAGCCGCCGTGAAGCCTTGCTCCGTGCCGGTTCCGGGTTTGGCATAGTTGCCCTGAGTAGTTTGTTGAATCAAGAAAGTCTCGCTTATAGTCCCGGGACAGGTGCCATTCCTCAGTTCGCTGCGAAAGCCAAGCGGATCATTTGGCTGTTCATGGGCGGCGGGGTTTCGCACGTGGACACTTTCGATCCGAAGCCGCTTCTCCAAAAACATCACCGGCAAAAAATCCCGATCAAACTCCCGTCACACCTCCGCGACGCCAGCAACAAGGTGTTGGCCTCGCCGTTCAAGTTTCAGCAGTACGGCCAGTCCGGTTTGCCGATCAGCGAACTGTTCCCACACATGGCCAGGCACGCTGACAAGCTTTGCGTCCTGCGCTCCATGTGTTGCGACAGTATCGACCACACCGGCGCCACGCTGCAGACGTTTTGTGGTGCGGTCTCCCTGCCCCGCCCCGGCATCGGTAACTGGCTGCTTTACGGCTTGGGAAGCGAGAATAACAACCTCCCTGGCTACGTCGTTATGGGTCCGGATCAACAAAGCGGTACCGCCACCTACAGCCCGCGATTTCTCCCGACCCGGACTAGCGGCACCCGGGTCAACTGGGATTACAGACCGGATATCACCGCAGACAGCGCTATTCCCAATTTAAAGAATGCCGGCAACCTCACCGCCGCCGAGCAGCAAGCCCAACTGGCTCTGCTCAAAAAACTCAATGCCACTTACGCCGCCGACCGTGTGCAGACCGATCCGCTTTCCGCCCGAACACAATCCTATGAACTCGCATTCCGCATGCAGGCCGCTGCTCCGGAGGCGTTTGACATCACTGGCGAAACGGAGGTCACAAAAAAAATGTACGGCCTCGACGACGACCACAGCCAGAGTTTCGGCTATCGCTGCCTGCTGGCACGACGCATGGCCGAGAGGGGTGTTCGCTTCATCCAGGTCCAATGTGGCAAGGGCGACGGACTGGACTGGGACCAACACGGCGAACTCGAAAAGGGCCACCGCAAAAATGCCGCCGCAACCGACAAAGCGGTTGGCGCGCTTTTGTCTGACCTCGAGGCGCGCGGACTGCTTAACGATACGCTGGTCATTTGGGGCGGTGAATTCGGCCGAAGCCCCACCAGCCAGGGCACCGACGGGCGCGAGCATCATCCGCACGGCTACTCCCTCTGCCTCGCTGGGGCTGGTGTCCGCCCGGGATTCGTTTACGGAGCCACCGACGACTTCGGCTGGTACGCCGCCGAGAAGAAAATGCACATCCACGATTTCCACGCGACGCTGCTGCATCTGATGGGAATCGACCACGAAAAATTGACCTTCCGGTATAGCGGACGCGACTTCCGCTTGACTGATGTGCACGGTGAAATCGCCCACGAAATCATCTCCTAACCTCCTCTTTTTACCAAGCGCTTGATTGCACATAGATTTACCTTCCAGGAATCGCTCAGCTGCTCAAAGTGCCAGTTTAGCTCAGTTACCGCAGCACTCGATTAATAATCGAACGGTCATCGGTTCAAGTCCGACAACCGGCCACATTCCCAACGATCTCCCACATTGCGACAAGTGCTGCTTGACTTGCCGCACGTGCACATTTTTGTTGTAATCAGCGGCATGGGAAATCATCTCGAGTCATTGCGGAAATTCACGACCATTGTCGCTGATACCGGTGATTTCGAGTCCATTCGCCAATACATACCACAGGACGCCACCACCAATCCCAGCCTCATTCTCAAGGCCGCAAAAATGCCCGAGTACGAGATGCTGGTAAATAAAGTGGTTGCCGAGGCACGCGAGGAGGCCGCGGGTGGCGACGTGATGGCCGTCGCACTCGACAAGCTGGCGGTCTTCTTCGGGCTCGAGATTTTGAAAATCGTCCCCGGGCGCGTGAGCACCGAGGCCGATGCGCGCCTCAGCTTCGACACCCAAGCCACCCTCGACAAGGCCCGAGCCTTTATCACGCGTTACGAGAAGAACGGCATCGACCGCAAACGAATCCTCATCAAGATTGCCTCCACATGGGAGGGTATCCACGCCGCCGAGGAGTTGGAAAAGGAAGGCATCCACTGCAACCTCACGCTGCTGTTCTCCTTCCCCCAAGCCGTCGCCTGCGCCGAGGCGGGCGTCACACTCATCTCGCCCTTCGTCGGCCGTATCATGGACTGGCACAAGGCGAAAGTCGGCAGCGACTTCGCTCCCGCCGAGGATCCCGGTGTGCAATCCGTCACCCGCATTTACAACTACTACAAGAAATTCGACTACCCCACTGAAGTTATGGGCGCCAGCTTCCGTAACACTGGCGAAATCACCGAGTTGGCCGGATGCGACCTCTTAACCATCAGCCCTGGGCTGCTGGAGGAACTGCAGGAAACCGAGGGCGACCTTCCACTCAAGCTCGCCGTGGAAAACGCCAAGCAATGCGACTGCGAAAAAATCAGCCTCGACGAAAGAACCTTTCGGTGGGAAATGAACGAGGACGCCTGTGCCACAGAGAAACTGGCCGAAGGCATTCGCCGCTTCGCAGCCGACACCGTGAAGCTCGAAACTTTCCTCGGCGAAAAACTACAGCTGCAGCCGGCGTAACTATTTTTCTTTCTTCGGCAATGGCGCCTGACGGCTGCCTCGCAGATAAGCAACCAAATCCCGCAACTCGTCTTCCTTCAGCGCCAGCACCAGCCCTTCGGGCATCATGGAGAAATTCTGCAACTCGATGGTCGCCACGTCGGCCTTGTCCAGGGTCAATACCTCGGCCGGCGTGGCGATGGTGACCGATTGGCCCTCGCTACGCCGAATGACACCCACCAAAACGCGGTTGTCTTTGGTGCGTAAAATCGTTGTGCGATAGTCGTTCGGAATCTCCGCGTTGGGATCCAAGATGTTGGTGAGTAGATAATCGAGGTTGTTGCGGTTGGACCCCGTGATGTCCGGCCCGATCTCTCCGCCTTCGCCGTAGAGCTTGTGGCACTGTACGCAGGCACGATTGAACAACATGCGGCCACGCGACAAATCCGCGGGCTTGGCAGCATCCGCTATGAGCAGTTTTTTGTACCGCGCAATCTCCGCCAGTTTCGCCGCTGGCGTGGACCGGCTCACGCCCCAGACCTGGTCGAGTTGCGCGTTGATCCTCTTTACCCTATGCGAGCGCAGCTGCCGCACAATGTCCGCTGGTAACTCATTCGCTTTCACCGCCCCGGCCCCCACCGCCGCCATCAGCGTCTTGGCGAAACTCACGCGCGAGGCGAGCGTTGTCAGCGCGTCACGCTTGCCTGCTGTATCGAGTTCCGTAAAAATTTCAAGAATCGCCGGCGGCGTCTTCGCATCCTCAAACGCTCCCAGTCCCCGCAACGCCTCCCGCCGCAGCGACGGTTCCTGCAAAAGACTTCGCAACACCACCGGCAAATGGGTATCGCGCGCTGACACCAATGCTGACAGCGCCTTGCGCCTTTCGGACAGAGACGATTCGCCATCCCTCACCACCATCCGCAACGTCGTCAATGCCACCTTACTCCCGAATGTCAGCGAGAGTGATCGAGCCAGTTGCCGCACTTCCTCATTCGGGCCCTGTCCCAGTCGGGCCGCCACGGCATCCCAACCCTTCGGCGGCTTGAGGTTCCGCTGCCCCTTCAATGCCGCAGCGATACCCTTTAGAATATCCAGTTGAAATTCGGAGTCATCCGATTCCTTCAAAACTCGCACCAACGCCCCCAGCGCCTCCGCATCCTGCGCGCGTGTTAAAATTGGCAACCACAGTGTGAGCGCGAGCAAAACGACCAACAGTGGTTTCATGGTAATTCCTTTTTTGAACCCACGCTCGTTGCCATGCGGCGGGTGATGAACTGGCGCACCTTCGGGATTTTGGTCTTGGCGAGCAACTGGATGCCTGCGGTTTTGTTGGCGGCGATTATGGGCTCGGTGGCGTACCAGTAAAGGTGCGGGAGGTTGGGGTCAGTGATATCCTCGGCGTGGGACAGAAGGCCGGCGAGCACTTCGGTGCGCTGGGCAATGGGGGTGCGGGTCATGCCGCTGGCGAGGTACTTGCGAACGATGGGGGATTTGTCTTTGCGCGCCATTCGCGCGAATTCACCCCGCGCGGCGGCAGATGGCTTTTCATTTTCGCAGAGCAACTGGATGGCCAGCCGCGCAGAATCGCGTCGCGGTCCTTCAGCAAGGCGATCAGGTCGGCCTCGTCCAGGCCACTGATGGCGTGGAGGGTCCAGAGGGCACGAAGGCGGAGGGCGCTGGTTGTTCCCTTGGCGAGTTGAGTTTTCAGTATGGCATCAGTCTTGGCAAAGTCCTTGCTGCGAGACTGCTTGACGAAGCGCTCCTGCAGGGCGCGGCGGGCGTGGCGGGCCTGCCATTCGTTGGGGTGGGCCTGCAGCTTGGCCAGGGCGGTGGAGGTAAGCTTGGCCAGGTCGACTTTGGTACATTTTTCGTTGTTATAAACAATCTTGTACACGCGGCCGTTGGAGCGGTCGTGGGTGTCGGGGTCGTTTCGGTGGCACTGGTTTTTGTCGTACCAGTCGATGAGGTACACGCTGCCGTCCTGATCATAGCGAAGGTTGATGATTTGGCTCCAGCGGTCGTTGAACTGCACAAAGTCCGCGCCGTGGCTGGCAACGTACCCGCTACCGAGCGGCTTGAGGGTGTCCATGTTGATACGCGCGCCGTGGATGTTGTTCATGAAGGCGGCACCGCGGTACTTGGCCGGCCAACTGTCGCCGAGGTAAATCATCAATCCCGCGTGGGCATGACCGCCGCCGGCCGCGGCGGTGGCGCTAGGCACGCCGGGAGTTTTACCCCAGTGCGCGTGGTCGCGAATGTTGCCGGCGTAGTGCAAATGGTCGGCGATAGTTTTAATGTCGTCGTAGGTGTGCGGATTGAAATGCTGGCCGCCCTGCCGCTGGTAGCGGCCACCTTGTATCATGTGGAAAAAATGCGGGATGACGCAGGCCTCGATGAGGCATTGGCCGTGCGCGTTGAAGTCAACGCCCCACGGATTGCTTGTGCCCTGCGCAAAGGCCTCGAAAATGTACCTCGTGGGATGGTAGCGCCACACGCCGGCGTTGAAGGGGATGCGCTCGGCATCGGGAGTGCCAGGTTTACCGACCTTGCTGTGCGTGAACACGCCGTGGCAGCCATAGAGCCAGCCGTCGGGACCCCAGATAAAACTGTTCATGGTCTCGTGCGTGTCCTGATAGCCCCAGCCGTCTAGCATGATTTGTGGCACCTCATCGGGCTTGTCGTCGGCATTGCGATCGGGGATGAACATCAGATACGGCGCGGCACCGACCCACACGCCGCCGAAGCCGACCTCCAGCCCGCTCACAAGGTTGAGCCCCTCGATGAAAACTTTGCGTTTATCAAACTTGTGGTCGCCGTTGGTGTCTTCGAGAATGAGGATGCGGTCGCGCGCCTTGTCGTCGGGTTGGCGATGCGGATAACTGTACGCCTCGGCCACCCACATGCGACCGCGATGGTCGAGCGTGAAGGCGATGGGCTGCATCACGTCCGGCTCAGCGGCGGCGGCGATGGCGCGGAAGCCCAGCGGCAACTTCATCGCCTTGGCCGCGGCCTCGGCGGTGGCGCCCTCGAGCAGTGGCTTTTCAAACGCCTGCGGCGCGGGCGGCTGCACAGCGTTGGCGAAGCGCGGACGCTTGGCGTAAAAGCGGAAGTCATCAAAATTCACGTGACCCCAGCCGCCAGTGTGCTCGTCGATAACGCGGATGAAAATTTGCTTACCTGCCTGCGCCCGCAGGTCGATCACCGTCGGCCGCATCGTCTCACTGTCGCGCCCGCTGATTTTAAAAAACACCGCGCCCGTGTCCGCTCCTGCCAGTTCCACGCGAGTTTCCGCGTGACTGCCGCCGCCAATTCGAAACGCCGCGAATGGATGCGTCACCTGGAACGCCGCCGAGGTCAGCGTGCCGGTTGGCGTATCAAAGAGCTTCTCAAAACCACCCAGCCAAAATTTTCCCTGGGGCTTGGCTGTCTTTCCTTCGCCGAATTTGCGATTGGGAGAAATCTCGCCTTTGATGGGTTGGTCGGCGAAGGCTTTGCCTTTGACCGTCCAGTCTTCAAGTGTACCTTCTTCAAAATCGAGATTCAGTGCCTGGCCGTTCTTGCCCTTCGGCAATACGCCCTTGAGCAAGGGCGCTGGCACGTGTTTCTTTGGCTGCGCCTTGGCATATTCAGCGGCGCTGACCTTGCGCGCGTGGTGCCGCAGCACGTGCGTGCCCTTCATGCCCGCGGACACGATGTCCGGCAGCCCGTCTCCCGTCACGTCGCCGACGGACACCTGCCGGCCAAGGCCGGAGTCAGTGTCGGCTTGCCACGGCACGAAGTCGACACCGTCCTTCGCCCGCACCAGCTTGAACCAATACACCACCGCGTCCGCGTCCCATTGCGGCGATTGTTTATGATGCGACCAGTAGGTCTTGCCGGTAACGATGTCTTTGAGCCCGTCGCCGTCCATGTCGTGCAGGCCGATCGTGTGTAGTTCACTGAAGACAACGCCGTATTTGTTCTCGCGCCGCGTAACGCCCATGATGAGATGTTTTTTGAACGTGATGCCGTCCCCCTCTGCCTTCACTTGCTCGAACCATGCCAAGCCAAACTCATGCGCGGCGAGGCTTGTGATGATGTCGTTGTCGCCATCGCCGTCCACGTCGTAGGCAAACATTTGCGCGCCGCCGCGCGAGGTGAAAGTGAACTTCCGCGCCTTCCACGCCTCCTTGTCCGATGCAGGCTGCTCGAACCAGCCATCCTTGTGAAGGATGTCGCGCCGCCCGTCGCCATTCACATCGCCCACGCCCAAGCCGTGGCCGAATTTTTGTGACGCAACCGCGCCTGACACTGCGTGAAATGTCCATTCCTTGAGCGGGTTTTCCCAATTCACTGTCACGTACCCAAACTGCCCACGGTTGGTGCAAACCAACTCCGGCCGCTCATCGCCCACAAGATTGGTTAACGTCGGCGACTCATTGCTCACCCAGTCAAAAACCTGATGCCGCGCCCAGTGCCCCTTAGGCGTCTTTGGATTTTGAAACACCAAAGCCGCTGTACCGGGGAAACCAATCCGCAATACATCTCCCCAGCCATCGCCGTTGAAATCGTAAACAAATGAGAAGAAATTGTCCGCATAGCGATTGCGATCCTGCGCTTTGGGCGGATAAATCTCGTGCCTCGCCTTAAAATCCGGCCCCGCGTACCAGTACGGCCCCGCAACAATATCGGGTCTACCGTCGTGCGACACATCGCCGAATCCCGCGCCTTCGCAGAAGTATTCGGTGGAAAGGGTTAGACGCTCGAAGGAATGCAGCACCGGTTCAGCCGCATGGAACGCGAGTGAAAAACACAGATTAGCAGCTAAAAAGAATACCCGTGCCATGTGCAATTCATGACCTCTTCCAACGATTGGGTCAAGCAGGACAGCGAATCACAACCACCCCCTGTAAGGCATGGAGGGCAATTCAGGAGGGAATAAGATACGGGCCTAGGTTAATCGAGTTCCTTTAGCTTCAGGTTACGCCAGCGCACTTCGAAGGGGCCTTTTCTTTTACCGATACCATGGACTTGCAAGCCGATGAAGCCCTTTGGGTGGCTCTTGAATTTCTCCTCGTGGGTCAGGTCTGAAACCAGGTTGTCGTTGATCCAAACCTTGATGTGCGCATCCTTGGCAAGCACACGGTAACTATTCCACTTATCATCCTTGAAATGTTTGTGCGGGATGAGCTTGGCCTTGGGCGTCATCCAGCCACCGGCTGCCTCGCCGTAAATATAACCGGCCTCGGCTCCTTTTTTCCCGCTCGACTCGATCTCCACCTGCGGCCCATTCACGCGGCCCTTGAAGCCACCTCGCGTCTGGGAACGAATCTGTACGCCGGAGTTCAGCCCCTCATCCACCTTCACATCGAATTTCAGGTCAAAGTTGCCATACTCGCTGTCTGAGCATAAAAACGAGTTCGGACTACCCTCCATGGTCTTGCCGATGATGACCTTATTCTCAATACGATAGGTCGCGGTGCCATTGCGCTGTGTCCACCCTTTGAGCGTCTTGCCGTCGAAAATGGATTTGTATTCCTTGTCCTCCGCGACGAGTGCGCTGGTGAATATGAGAGAAAACAACAGGATTAAATAACGCTTGTTCACGTGGCGACTCTCCAACATGACCCCAGCCATCGTCAACCCAGAAGTAAGAAAAGTTGAGGCTGTGAAACGCCTTACCGCAAACTATCCTTTACGAACATAAAACGCACATCACAGCATCGGGAAAAACTTCGAGCCGTTCCTCGTTAATTGGCTTTTTGCATTTGCCGCATATCCCGTACTGCCCCCTGTCCATCCGTTTGAACGCATTTTTGATCCTCAACAACTGGTTCTCCCTGCGTCGGCGCAACTCGAGAGCCATTTGCTGATTTTGCATGGCATCCATGCGGGAGAGTCGACCAATGGATGTGTCCAATTCCACGATGCCGGCGTCATCTCTGTTTGCGGCGAGATCAATGTTGATCTCCTCGACTAAGTTCTGGAGACGTTTACGAAAATGCTCAATACGCTCTGCGTTCACGAAAAATCAAGAAGTGTATTTTATGAGAAACAGAAAACAATCCGGATGGCGAGATTCGAACCCACAACCTATACTGACCCTCGTTCAACATTATGGCCCTTAACAACGCCCAATAAGATGCCTCGTTATGACTCTATTAACAGGATTCAAAACTTTCAAACTAGTTGAAAATACCACTTGCATGTAGGCAATTAAAAAAACGCCTTGATTGACCGGTTTCAAGCTGTTTTATCTTTTTCGAAGTAAGTGGAATCAAGCGACTGGTTAATAATTCGGATACCGTGTGATCTCAATGTCCTTGTACCAGATTTCGCAGGCCGGGCCCCCGTGTACCTGCAGTGCAATTATGCCGCTCTTGGCAATCTTCGGATCTCCCTCCATGTAATCAACAGTCATATGGTCGTTGAGGAACAACTGGATGTGGTTCCCGCGAGCTCTGATGCGATAGTTGTTCCACCCCTTGAAATTGGCAATTTGGGGGATATCCTCTGCTGCCGGGCCAGCGAGTATTTTGCGGCGGCGTGACTCGTCATAAAGCGCACCCCAATAATTTTGCCCTATATCCGCTTGAAAACCGATCACCTCATGGTGATTTGGAATTCGCTTGGTTCGAAACTGTACACCCGCGTTGGCATTGGGCGAACCGACAACCTTAAACTTCAGCCGAAGCTCAAAATCCGCGTATTCGTCCGTTGTGCAGAGAAATTCGTTATTCGGGATTTTTTCGTTGAGGCGCCCTGCAACGATCGATCCATCTTCAATCCGAAAGAACTCCTTGTT
>Ga0066372_10000108_pt1 | contig 27642 bp, 22 predicted proteins | sample Knorr_S15_td_250_FD_77011 | JGI IMG/M metagenome (GOLD analysis project Ga0066372, IMG submission 77011) | Marine microbial communities from Southern Atlantic Ocean transect - Knorr_S15_td_250_ad_251m_LV_A | ecosystem: Environmental > Aquatic > Marine > Oceanic | place: Southern Atlantic ocean... | reverse complement strand
TATTTTCTTTCCGAATCGGACTAACTCAATCCTTGCTTTTTTACCTATTTCTGAATTTGCAACCTTTGTAGTCAAATCTCTCATTTTATTTATAGGAAAATCATCAAATTTTAAAATGACATCCCCTTTCTCAATTCCACCTTTCTCAGCGGGCCCCCCTTTTACAACTTCCTGAATCAAAGCCCCTCTTTCTTCGTCAAGATCCATATCTTTGACAACTTCCTCAGTAACCTCTTGAATTAAGACTCCAAGCCACCCCCTTCTAGTTTCACCATATTCTTTTAGTTGTTTTATTACCGGCGAGACAAGTTCAGAAGGGATAGAGAATCCTATACCTATTGAACCTCCGGTCTGTGAATAAATCATTGTATTTACACCAATAACCTCCCCATCTAGATTAATTAGAGGCCCGCCAGAATTTCCTCTATTAATTGGGGCGTCCGTTTGAATAAAGCTATCGTAAGGGCCCGATCTAATATCCCTGCCTAAAGCAGAAATAATTCCCGCTGTTACTGATCCACCTAAACCTAGAGGATTACCTATTGCAATAACCCATTCGCCTACCCTTGACTTCTTGCTATCACCAAATGATATGAAAGGAAGCTTCCTGTCAGCATTAACCTTCAACAAGGCCAAGTCCATTCTAGAGTCCAATCCAACTATTTCTGCATCAAATGTTTCGTCATTATTTAGTGTTACCTTAACCGACGTTGCTCCTTCAACTACATGATTATTAGTAACAATATAGCCATCTTCAGAAATTATAAATCCTGATCCCCCTGATCTTTGAGGCCTTCTATCTCTTGGGGGTTGTCTTCTATCAAAAAAATCTCGAAAACGCTCATCATCAAAAAAAGGGAAAGGAGAACGCCCTCCTGGATAATCCTCTTTATCGTCAGTTTCTTTTTCTTCGACTTTTTTTTCTGAAAGAATATTTACTACTGATGGTGCATACTTTTCAGCCAATTCAGTAAAATCAGGTAAACTAATCGAATTAGCGCTTGAAAGGAAAAAAACACTAAAAATAGTAGAATAAAGAATTAATTTGTATTTATTCATCTTGATAAATTATTGTTTAACTGGGGTCAACAACTCTGGGCATATTATATTCCTTAACCTTTCGTTGGTCTTTATAAGATTTATCAATTTACTATTTTCGGCTGTTAATCCCTTATCTTTAGGAAGGTTATCACTTGATTTTGCATTGGGGTTGCTGAGAAACTTTAAAAAATCACTATCCGGTGAAAGAACAATTGTTGTCCCGTCTCCAAGAGCTTTTTCATACGATTGCATAGATCTGTAAAAAGCAAAGAAATCTGGATCCAAACCATAAGCGGACGCAAAAATTCTATTTCTGCATGCGTCACCTTTACCTCTAATGACCTCTGAATCTCTAGTAGCTTCTGCCAATACAACTGTTACTGTTTTTTCAGCTTCCGCTCTAATTCCCCTTGAGATTTCTTGTCCTTTAGCCCTAAATTCTGCCGCCTCTTGTTGTCGTTCAGTCTGCATCCTTCTATATATAGCCTGGCTATTAGCATCTGGAAGATCCGCACGTTTAATTCTTACATCCACAATATTGATTCCTAAAGAAGTAGATTGTTCATTAACTCTCTCAGTAATTCTCTTCATAAGCGCGTCTCTATTATCACGAACAACGGTGACAAATTCTTCACCACCCAATACTGATCGTAAACTTGAAGAAACAATTGCTTGGAGTCTTGAACGCGCCAATCTTTCATCCCTAACACTAATATAAAATTGTAAAGGATCGCTAATCTGCCATCGGGTGATTGAATCTACAACCAGCCTTTTCTGGTCCGACGCGATAACTTCCTCTGCAGGGGAGTCCAAATCAAGGACCCTTTTATCCAAGTAATGAACTTGTTGGATAAAGGGTATTTTAATTTTAAGGCCAGCATCAGTTATTGGGGCTCCTATAGGTCTTCCAAATTGTAAAACTATTGCTTGTTTCGTCTCATGAATTGAAAAAAAAGTGTTGATCGTAAGCAAAAATATTGTACCTGCAAGAAAAGCAAAAATGATTTGTTTTCCACTCATTCTAATTATCTCCCTTTCTCCTAATTTCGTTTAAAGGTAGATATGGTAAAACGCCTTGCCCTCCAACAGCGTCACCGTCAATAATGACCTTATTCATCTCTTTAAAGGTCTTCTCCATTGTCTCTAAAAACATTCTCTTTCTCGTAACGTCTTTAGCTTCAACATATTCAGAATAAATAGAGACGAATCTTGTGGCCTGACCTTCAGCTTCAGCAACAGTTTGGGATTGATAAGCTTCTGAATCTCTTCTTATCTTTTCAGATTCTCCTTGGGCTTCAGGCACAACCTTATTAGCATAGGCATTTGCTTCGTTTCGTGCTCTTTCTTGATCGGCTCTGGCCGCCTGGACATCTCGAAATGAATCAATAACAGCAGATGGAGGATCAACTTTCTGCATTTTTACCTCGCGCACTTGAACGCCTGCTCCATATAAATTAAGTGTAGTTTGCATTAAATCTCTTACTGACTCTTCGGTTCTTTGCCTTGCGCCAGTAAGTATAGGTTGAATCTCAGAATTACCTACTACTTCACGCATAGCACTCTCAGCAATGGCTTTAATTGTTCTTTCGGGGTATTGGATATTAAATAAAAATTTTGATGCATCACTAATTACCCAAAAGACAGTAAAATCTATATCGACTATATTTTCATCGCCCGTTAACATTAAACTTTCTTCAGGAACATCACGCATTGAACGATTAGGATTAGAAAAACCTGTATTCTGTGCGCCTCTCATTCCAATATCTATTCTGTTAACAATAGTTACCTTTGGTGTTTGAACGCTTTCTATTGGCCAAGGAAGATGGTAATGCAAACCTGGTCCAGTTTGACTTATAAATTTTCCGAATCTAAGAACTACACCTTGTTCATCTGCATTCACCCTATAAATTCCACTTAATGCCCAAAGAGAAAATAGGATTAAAAATAGAAGAGCAAATCCTTTCCAACCCCTTCCTCCACCAGGAAGAAAATTCTTTACTAGTTTTTGCAAACCTTCAAAAGGGTTATCAAAATTGGAGGGCCTCTGCCTGTCAGAGCGTCCACCCCATGGATTTTGATTATCTCCATTCCAATCACTGTTATTTTTAATAATATTAACCATTTCAATAAAATAAACTTTATCTATAAAGGTCTTATAAGACATTCTTTGACAATAGGTAAATGAAATTTATTAATATTAACAAAATTTAATGAAAAAATTAATAAATGCCTGAGATATCTAGAAAAAAAATAGAGAAAATAATTAAAGAAACCAAATTCTCCAATGGAAGAAACCTTATTGATGAAGGTTTAATAGAAGATATTATCTGTAAAGACGGACATGTCCAGATATCTATCTTTGCCAATCAAGAAAACTTTAAAACTATAGACCCACTCAGAAAACAAATAGAAAATGCTCTTATAAAGGACGAAGGGATTTTATCGGCTACATGCGTTTTGACTAATATGTCAAAGGATAACAAGGTAGAAGAAAAATCAGTTAAGACAAAAAAAGAGAGTAAAGTTGAAGGAGTAAAGAAAATTATCGCTGTGGCAAGTGGTAAGGGAGGAGTTGGAAAATCTACGTTAGCTGTAAACCTCGCTTCAGCATTAAAGGATATGGGAAGAAAAGTCGGTTTGCTTGATGCTGATATTTATGGCCCTTCAATTCCACATATGTTGAACCTGAAAGGAAAACCTGATGTTACGGAAGACAAAAAAATAATTCCTTTTGATTTTAATGGAATAAAAGTGATGTCTATAGGATTTCTTATTGATGAAGACCAACCTGTGATATGGAGAGGGCCAATGGTACATTCGGCCATAAAACAAATGGCTACGGATACGTTTTGGGGAGATCTAGAAATTTTAATAGTTGATATGCCCCCCGGGACAGGAGATGCACAAATAACCGTTTCCCAGCATCTGCCTCTTGATGGAGCTATTATTATTTCAACACCTCAAGCAGTAGCACTGAATGACGCTAAAAAGGCTATTGGAATGTTTAATAAAGTTAATATTCGAATCCTAGGCATAGTTGAAAATATGTCTTACTTCCTACTTCCAGATGGTCAAAGGGAGGACATTTTTGGAAAAGATGGCGCCAAGAACTTAGCTGCTAATATAAATATAGATTTCCTTGGGTCTATACCGCTAGACAAAGAAATTAGAATTAACTCTGATCAAGGAGATCCAACAAAACTTAAAAAAGATTATTTTAATAAGATAGCAAATAAATTAATAGGTTTAGTTGAATTTTCGTGAAGTAACAAAAAAACCTTTGGCTGGTTTTTAGGATTTTATAAAATATTGTAGATTTTTTATTAAAAATTAAGCTTATGACCGGCTACATCCCAATCAGTCTTAACTAATCTACCTGTTGAAGATAATGTTATAAAAGCCGTCTTTAAGTCATCTCCCCCAAAACAAATGTTAGTTGTTAACATATCATCCGTCTCAAAGAATTCATATTTAGACTTATCAGGCGATATTCTTGTGATTCCTGCCTTAAAAATGGTTGCAACATTTATCCATCCCTCAGAATCTACAGCTAAAGAGTCAAATAAAACTAATTCTGATGAACCGTGAATAAAATGCACACCGCTATGAATTCCAAAAGATTTTGGACCCTTAATAACTCCAGGTTCAGAAATCGGATAACCCCATAATCTTCCTGGTGTCGTATCGGCAACATAAACAACATCTTCATTAGGAGATAAACCAACACCATTAGGACTTTCAATTGGGAAAACAACTTCTTTGATAAATGAACCGTCAATTTTTGCATAAAATAATGCTCCCTGGTCTTTTTGTCTGCCATAGGTTTTACCTAAATCCGTGAACCAAAACCCTCCTTGCTTATCAAATACAATATCATTAGGCCCTTTTAATGGATTACCATCACATTCAGAGTATATAACCTCAGATAATCCTGTTTTGAGATCAACTTTTTCGATTCTTCCTCCAGAATAATCTTTACCTTGACCTCCAGGAATTAAAAGGCCATCAATGTCATGCCATTCAAAACCACCATTATTACAGACATAAACACACCCATCAGGGCCGACAGCAGCTCCATTTGGCCCACCCCCCAATTCAGCAATAATATCTTTTGTTCCATTCACATTAACTCTTGTTAAAGTACCCCTAGCAATCTCGACTAATATTATTGAGCCGTCAGGCATAAATATAGGACCTTCTGGAAAAAGAAGATCATCAGTTAACTCTTCATACGTCTTTTTCATAAAATTATCCTATCTATTTTTCTCATATATTACTAATGAATGATAAGCGCTGTCACCTTCATTTTTTGCTTTCGGCTCTCTACTAATCTCTTTGTACAAATTAAAGTCTATTGAAGGGAAAAAGGCATCACCAATAGGCTCCAAATCTACTTCTGTAATATATATTTTATCAGCTTTATCCATATATTCTTTGTAGATATACCCGCCACCAATAATCATAATTTCATTCGAATTCCTGTGCGCAGCCCTAAGCTTTGCCTCGTAAAGGGCTTGATCTGGGCTTGAACAAATAATTATACCATCTACTTTAATGTCAGTTTTCTTTGTAACTACAATATTGTCTCTATTGGGGAGCGGCCTTCCAATAGATTCCCAAGTTTTTCTTCCCATAATAATAGGTTTATGTATGGTTAATTCTCTGAATTTTTTCAAATCCGAGGGCAGGTTCCAAGGTAACTTTCCTTTTTCTCCTATAACTCTATTTTTTGCTACTGCCGCAATAAGACTAATTAACATCTTATCAAACAGCTATAGGTGCCGATATGTGAGGATGTGGATTGTAATCCTCAAGCACAAAATCATTATATTGAAAATCAAATATTGAGTCAGGGCTCGACAAAATTTTTATTTTGGGTGATGTCTTAGGTGTTCTTTGAATTTGCTCTCTAGCCTGATCAAAATGATTGTTATAAAGATGCGCATCCCCGAAAGTATGGATAAATTCTCCAGGTTTTAAATTAAGTATCTTTGCAATCATTATTGTTAAAAGAGAGTATGAAGCGATATTAAAAGGCACTCCTAAGAAAATATCTGCTGATCTCTGATAGAGTTGGCATGATAATGCTCCTTGACTAACGTAGAATTGAAATAAACAATGACATGGGGGTAGCGCCATCTCATCAACATCAGAAGGATTCCAGGCAGATACTATGTGTCTTCTTGAATCCGGATTCATTTTAAGCTGTTCAATTAACTGGCTGATTTGATCTATTTTACCTCCAGTTTTAGAAGGCCATGATCGCCACTGATAACCATAGACTGGTCCTAAATCACCGTTTTCGTCTGCCCACTCATTCCAGATACTTATTCCGTTTTCATTTAAATATTTTATGTTTGTGTCACCGTTTAAAAACCACAGTAATTCATAAATTATCGATTTAAAATGAATCTTCTTGGTGGTTAAAAGAGGAAAACTATTTTTAAGATCAAATCTCATTTGGTAGCCAAAAACCGATCTAGTGCCGGTTCCGGTTCTGTCGGATTTGTTATTTCCATCATTGATAACGTGATTAATAAGATCTAAATATTGTTGCACTAAAGAGCTCCGATTCTTAACCTATTTTAAACTACTTATTTGACACTTCAAATTTTAATTAATTAGTTATATAAATACATTGCTGTTTATCAGCTATAGCAATAAACGGATTTTGTAATAAACTTATCGGACCCGGGGGCAGTACCCGGCACCTCCACCAAAAATTTATGGGGGTGAAATAGGATCGACGAAAGTGTAAAGATTTTCTTTTTGCTCGGCATTGTACCACCGTTATCGGGCTTATTTATAGTTGCAAATGACGACTATGCAGAGTTAGCTCTCGCTGCTTAAGTGCGAGCTGCTCAATATAACTCCTAATTAGTTGCATAATTAGGCGGGGTTTGAGGAGCACCTGGCAACAGAAGCTCCTCGCTCAATTTTATTTTCATTGTTCTAGCTCTATTTTTTAGTTGAGTTATAATGTGACGATTCTTTCAGGAGAACATTTTTGACGGAAACTAGAAAAGAAACAGATAGCTTTGGGTCCATATCTGTTCCAAAAGATAAATACTGGGGAGCGCAAACCCAAAGATCACTTGAGAACTTCAAGATTGGAAATGAACTAATGCCCGAAGCTATTATAAGAGCTTTAGGAATAATTAAATTAGCGGCTGCAAAAGTGAATAAGTCTCAAGGATTAATAGAGGTAGAAATTGCTGATGCCATAATTCAAGCATCGGAGGAAGTAATATCAGGAAAACTAAATAAACATTTCCCTCTAGTTGTGTGGCAAACCGGCTCAGGAACACAAACAAACATGAATGCAAATGAGGTTATATCTAACCGAGCAATAGAAATATTAAAAGGGAAAATTGGAACAAAAGATCCTGTTCACCCTAACGACCATTGTAATTGTTCTCAATCTTCAAATGATACCTTTCCAACAGCAATGCATATAGCGTCTGTAATTGAAACTAAAGAAAATTTAATGCCTAATTTATTAGATCTCTCCAAATCTCTTGAGGATAAATCAAAAAAGTTTGCAAAAATTACAAAAATAGGAAGAACCCATCTTCAGGATGCTACCCCAATAACTTTGGGACAAGAATTTTCTGGTTATTATATTCAGATAGAAAAAAATATTAGCAGAATAAATAACGCCTTAGAGGATTTATATTTTTTAGCCCAAGGTGGGACCGCCGTTGGAACAGGTTTAAACACAAAGGAAGGTTTTGATAAAGAGTTTGCCTTAGAATGTACTTCTTTTACAGGAGAACCCTTTCAAACAGCAGATAACAAATTTGAGGCATTAGCCACCCATGATGCCTTGGTAGGTTTCTCGGGATCCTTAAATACACTTGCATCATCACTTTTTAAAATAGCAAGTGATATCAAACTTTTAGGTTCTGGACCTAGATCAGGATTAGGTGAGATACAACTACCAGAGAATGAACCAGGATCATCAATAATGCCAGGAAAAGTGAACCCGACTCAATGTGAGGCTATGACAATGATCTGTTTACAGGTTATGGGTAACCATACCAGTATAAGTATGGCTGGAAGCCAAGGACATCTTGAACTTAACGTCTTCAAACCTTTAATTGCTTATAACGTTTTACAATCAATCAAAATTCTTTCAGATGGTATTAAAAGTTTTGAGAAAAATTGTGTTAAAGGTATTCGGCCAAATGAAAAGAGGATTAAAGAACATATAGACAATTCGCTAATGCTTGTAACAGCCTTAACACCAAATATTGGATATGACAAAGCCTCAGAAATAGCAAAAAAAGCACATAAAAATGGAACAACTTTAAGGGAAGAGGCTTTAAAGTCAGGTTGTATTTCAGAAGAGGAATTTGATAAAATTATTGATCCAGAAAAAATGGTATCTCCATCCTAAGGAATGTCTAATCAAATAAAAAAAACAATAGTTTTATCAGGGCATAACACTAGCATAGCCTTAGAAAAAGAATTCTGGATACAATTGAAAAAGATAGCAAGTAAACAAAACTTAAAACTTGATAATCTAATTCAAAAAATTGATAAGGAAGATAGGAAAGGAAGTCTTGCTTCTGAAATTCGTGTTTATATATTAAAATCCATAGAAAATGATCGAAAAGACACCTCAAATAAATTATGAAGAAATTGAAATCTTCAGCAGACTCAACAAGCCACAAAGAAAGGCTGTATTTCATAATGAAGGCCCTTTATTGGTACTGGCAGGAGCCGGAACAGGGAAGACAGGTGTTTTAACAACACGATTAATTCGACTTCTACTAGAAAGAAAAGCCCTCCCAGGCGAACTATTGTCAGTAACGTTTACAAATAAGGCTGCTAACGAAATGAGGGAAAGGGTCAATAAACAAATCGGAGATTTGTCCTCCGGTTTAAAATGGCTTGGAACATTTCACTCGATTGGAGCTCAAATACTTCGATATCACCCTGAAAAGATTGAACTAAAAAACAATTTTGTCATTCTCAATACCGATGACCAGACCAGACTATTAAAACAGATCATAATAGATGAAAATATAGATGAAAAAAGATGGTCTCCAAAAATACTGCTAAATCTCATCGATCAATGGAAAAATAAAGGGCTTTACCCAAACCAAATTTCTTCAGGCGAAAAGGATTATTTTGCCAATGGAAAAGGAAAAAAATTATATGCATTATACCAGGAAAGGCTAAAATTTTTTAATGCCGCGGATTTTGGAGATTTAATTTTAGAAGTTATCCGTCTGTTTGAAGAAAACACCGATATTCTTGAAAGTTACCAGAAAAGGTTCAAATTTACACTAGTGGATGAATATCAAGATACCAATACGGCACAGTACAAATTGCTTAGATTAATTTCTGACAAATCAAAGAATATCTGTTGTGTAGGGGATGATGATCAATCTATTTATTCTTGGAGGGGTGCAGAAGTCTCTAACATTCTGCGATTCGAAAAGGATTTTAAAGATTCAAAGATTATTCGACTCGAAGAAAATTATAGATCCAGCGGTCATATTTTGGGAGCTGCATCAAAATTAATAGAAAAAAACAGTTCGCGCTTAGGAAAAACGTTATGGACAAGTTCTGGTGATGGAGAAAAAGTCTTAGTTACCTCGGTATGGGATGGCGAGGAAGAAGCAAGGATAATATCAACCGAACTTGAATCCATTATGCAAAAAAATCGGGATTTAAATGAAGCAGCAGTGCTGGTCAGAGCAAGTTTTCAAATGCGTGAATTTGAAGATAGGTTTATTTCTATAGGTCTACCATACAAGGTTATAGGCGGACCAAGGTTTTACGAAAGGAAGGAAATAAGGGACTGTAATGCTTATCTTCGTCTTGCATTGCTCCCCACGGATAGCTTGGCGCTACAAAGAGTAATCAATACGCCAAAAAGAGGAATTGGAGAGACCTCTGTAAAAAAAATAAGGGATTACTCAAAGAAAAATAATATCCCGATGATAGAGGCCTCAAATGATCTAATCATAAATTCAACATTTAAAGGAAAAACCAAGGAATCCTTATTGCAACTCATAAATCTAATATACAGATGGCATGATCAGATTGATAAACATAACAATAATGAACTAGCAGAAATGATTATTGAAGATTCAGGGTATTTGGAAATGCTGAGGAAGGATGAGTCTCTAACTTCTACAGGAAGAGTGGAAAATATATATGAGTTATTCAAATCACTGGAACCCTTTGAAAGTATACAAGCCTATCTTGAGCACATTTCACTGGTAATGGAAATTGACAGGGATCAGGATGGTCAAAAAGTAAGTTTAATGACCCTTCACGCAGCTAAAGGATTAGAGTTTGATTATATTTTTCTTCCCGGATGGGAGGAAGGAGTATTTCCTAATCAAAGAGCTATAGACGAAGGAGGTCAGGATTCCCTTGAAGAAGAAAGGCGTCTTGCTTATGTAGGAATTACACGCGCAAAGAAAAAATCTTCTATATTTTTTTCAGCAAACAGAAAGATGCACAACCAATGGATTTCGTCTGTACCATCCAGATTTGTGAATGAGTTACCAGAAAATAATACAGAATTAAATATGTCTCACTTTTCGGGCGAGAAAGAATTATTTAAGAAAAAAGATTTCAGCGACTTTGACCAGTCTGACTACGAGACTCCGGGATGGGAAAGAGGAAAGAATTTTACCGACACTCAATCATTGGAACACAAAAACACTAAATTTATTGAAAATTCTAACAATTCATCATTTCATATGGGCTCAAAAGTTATTCATAAGAAGTTTGGGGAAGGAAAAGTGTTAAGTGTTGATGGTAAAAAATTAACTATAAATTTTGGTAAGGGCGGCACAAGAAAAGTTATGGAAAATTTTGTAGAAGAGTTATAATTAAGAAAAACAACTGTGGATAATCTTGGAAAATAGTAGAAATAATATAGGTAAATTGAGAATGTTGTTTAAAACAAACAACATTGATGGTTATTTGTTGCCACATGAAGATGAATTATTAAGCGAATATCTTCCAAAATATGCAGAAAGACTGAGCTGGCTTACTAATTTCAGTGGCTCAGCAGGCCTTAGCTTTATATCTTTAAAAAAAGCAATTATTTTTGTAGATGGCAGATATACAACACAAGTCAGAAAAGAAACCAACCCAAAAATTTTTGAATATGAACATCTTATTGATCCTGGTTTTGTAAAATGGATTAAAAAGAATCCATTTAAAAATAGAAGGATAGGATTCGATCCAAAAACAGTGTCGCAATCAAATTATCAAAGAATAAAAAAGGCTTGCAAAATATCAAATATAGAATTTATTGAGACTAAAAATCTACTGGATTTAATATGGAAAAGACAAAAAAAGTATAAAAACCCTATTTTTATGCATGAGCTTAAGTATTCAGGAATAGAATCCTCTGTGAAAAAGAGAAAAATTCTTAAATCGATAACAAATGAAGGTGCAGATTCTCTTCTTGTTTCGCAACCTGAAAATGTATGTTGGATACTGAATATAAGAGGGCAGGATCTTGAACACACCCCTATCCTTCGTAGTCATCTGATAATAGATAAAAACAATAAAGTTGCGTTATTTACAGATAATAAAACCATAGACAAAAAAATAAATTATTGGATCGGTGATGATGTCGAAATATGTAAGATTGGAGAAATCGAAGCGTATTTAAAGAAGATGAAGTTTAAGAAAACTCAATATGATCCTGATCATACATCCCGATATCATTCGAAACTTATAAGAGGACTTTCACTTTCATACAAAGAGGGGAAAGACCCTACAACACTCATGAAAGCTTGCAAAAATAACGTTGAAATAAAAGGAATGTTTGAAGCTCATTTGAACGATGGAGTTGCTTTAACAAAATTCTTGTTTTGGCTAGAGAAAAATACTAAAAAAATGACAATAGATGAGCTGACAGCCCAAAAAAAACTTTTAGAATTTAGAAAAAGAAATAAAGACCTCAAATCATTGTCATTTAATACAATTTCTGGGACAGGAAGTAATGGGGCAATAATCCATTACAAATCAAATCGAAAAACCAACAAAGTTCTAAAACCTGGGGACCTTTTTCTTTTGGACTCTGGAGGACAATACAAATATGGGACAACTGATGTAACAAGAACCCTAGGGATAAATAATAATATTTTAGATATAAGTGAAGAAAAAATTAATAATTTTACGCTTGTGCTTAAAGGGCATATTGCGGTTGCAACTAATCATTTTAAATATGGTGAAACTGGAATTAAACTTGATACCTTAGCTAGAAAATTTTTAAAGAAAGAGGGTCTCAATTTCGATCATGGTACTGGACATGGAGTAGGAAGCTATCTTGGTGTCCATGAGGGTCCCCAAAGTATATCTCCACGATCAGCAGTTCCCCTTGAAAAGGGAATGATCATATCTAATGAACCCGGGTATTACAAAGAAGGAGCTTATGGGATACGAATTGAAAACCTAGTTGTTGTAAAGAATAGTAGAAAAAAAGACGTAGATCTTTGTTTTGAAACCTTGACGCTTGCACCCTTAGATAAAAACCTCATCAATAAACACCTTTTGAATAACCAAGAAACATATTGGTTAAATTCGTATCATAAAAAAGTCTATAAGAAATTATCACCATTTATGAACAAACAGGAAAAGGAATGGCTTAAAAATTCTACTCTTCCGTTGTAGAAAGAAATTCTTCCCATTTATTCTCATCAAAAACATTTATGCTGAGTTTATTAGCTTGCTCTACCTTTGAAATTGTAGGTTTTACACCTGTTATAATAAAATCAGTTTTTTTAGAAATACTCGATACAACTTTTGCTCCAAGCGATTCTATCCTGACCTTCGCCTCTGCCCTACTCATTCCGCTTAACGTTCCTGTAATAACTATTCTTTTTCCTGATATCTTGCTATCAGATTCAATCTTCTCGTAGTCCCTAACCGTTACACCTGATGCTAATAAATTCTTCACAAGATTACGTGTCTCCGTTCTATCAAAAAAAGTTTGCAGTGATTCTACCACTTTACCACCAATCCCATCTAGGGATTTCACTTCATTCAGTTCCTCGGAAAGAGAAATATTGGAAAACACTGAAACCATCTTTTTGAGAGAGACAAAATGGCTAGCGAGAAGAGAGGCTGTTGATGACCCCAAGTGCCGTATTCCTAAAGCAAAGATAAATCTATCCAACTTTATTTCTTTCTTATCTTCAATTGCCTTGAATAGTTTTATTGCACTATCTTTTATAGTATTGATCTTTGATTTTGATCCTGAAGTATAGATCCATATATTCGGGGGGTTATCCCTATATTTTTTCTCAAGAGAAAAGATATCAATAGGATCTTTAATCAGACCCATATCAAAATAATCATTAACCTGCTTTTCACCAATACCATCTATATCGAAAGCCTCTTTTGAAACAAAATGCTTTAGTCTTTCCTTTGCTTGAGATGAACAAGAAAAACCGCCAGTGCAGCGAATATATTTTTCATAGGACATTTTTTTTCCATCTTTATCGGACAACAACTCTTTTTCTGCGGGGGACCCACAAACAGGACATTTTTCAGGAATCTTGATTTCTCTTAAACTGTCCTTCCTTTTTGATTTAATAACCTCGATCACCTGGGGAATGACATCACCTGCCCTCTGAACCCAAACTTTGTCACCAATTCGGATATCCTTTTTTTGTATATCTTCATAATTATGCAAACTGGCATTTGAAACCACCGCCCCTCCAATCATAACCGGTTTCAATCTTGCGACAGGAGTCAGTACTCCTGTTCTTCCTACCTGAATGTGAACATCAATGATTTCTGAAGCTACCCTTTCAGCAGGAAACTTGTGAGCAATTGCCCAACGTGGGTGATGATCTGTTGACTGGAGTCTTTCTCTCCAGTCAAGTCTATTTAATTTGTAGACAATTCCATCAATGTCATAACCAATATCTATTCTTTTTCTGAGTATTTCATCGTAATATTTTTCCAATGATTTTAGAGAATCATGAACTGTTGATAAAGGATTAACTGGTAATCCTAAATCATTGAAATTATTTATTATATCACTATGTTTTTCGTATAATAATGGAGATATTCTACCCCAACTATATGCAAAAAAACGTAATGGTCTTTTAGATGTTTCCATTGGGTCAAGTTGTTTTAAAGATCCTGCTGCAGCATTCCTCGGATTCTTAAACAAATCTTTTCCACTCTCTTCTTGTAATCTATTCAATTCATCAAAATCCTCATGGGAAATATAAACTTCTCCCCTGACTTCAAGAACTTTAGGAACTTTCTTTTCGTTAATTTTTTTTGGTATATCTACAATCGTTTTCAAATTCTCAGTAACATCTTCACCATAAGAACCATCCCCTCTCGTCGCCCCAAGGACCATTTTGCCTTCCTCGTATATTATTGTTGCAGATAAGCCGTCAATTTTAGGTTCAGCAACAAACTCAATCTGCTGATTCTGATCAAGCATTAAAAAACTACTAAGGCTATCAATCCAACTTTGAACTTCATTTAGATCTTTTGCATTTTGAATAGACAACATAGGTATAGAATGTTTTACCTTATTGAATTTTTCTAATGGCTTTGCGCCAACTAAATCAGTTGGTGAATTTTTTCTCTTTAATTCAGGAAATTCTTTTTCAATCTCAGTAGCGCGTCTGAATAACTTGTCAAATTCTGTATCTGAAATTTGAGGATCGTCATCTAGGTGATATTTCTGGTTATGAAACTCTAATTCTTTGTAGAGCTTAACAAGTTCTTTTTGTGAATCTTTTTTTTTGATTTTCTGATCGATATTCATAAGGGTGCTTATTAAGGAAAACGTTTGACTAACTCATAACTGTCCTTATACCACTGACTATTTGGGAAATTATATCCTAAAACAGAAGCAGTAGCCTTTGCCTCTTCCATTAGGCCCAACGAGATATATGCCTCAACAATTCTATGAAGAGCCTCAGGAGTATGGCTTGTTGTCTTGTAGTCAACCACAACACTTCTGAAACGATTGATCGCAGCAAGAAATGCGCTTTGTTTTAAATAATATCTACCAATATACATTTCCTTCCCGGCAAGATGGTCCATAGTCAAATCTACTTTCATTTGTGCGTCTCTTGCATAATCTGTTTCAGGATAGCGCCTAATGATTTCTATAAAGGACTCTAAGGCCATTTCGGTTATTTTTTGGTCTCTTGCAACATCAGAAATACGTTCATAGTAGGATTGACCAATAAGATAGTAAGCGTAAACAGCATACTTATTACCCGGATGTAATGATATAAATCGCTGCGCAGAAGAAATAGCTTCATCATACTTATTTTGTAAATAATAGGTATAAGCTGACATCAACATTGCCCTTCGTGCCCAAGAAGAGTAAGGGTGCTGCCTTTCAACTTCATCGAACTCAAAAGCGGCCTGTTGATAACGTCCCCTTTCTAGATTATAGAGCGCATTGTTGTATATTGCCTCTAAGGTCCTTTCCCTGTATTCCGGTCGTCCATCGTTACTTGAACAAGAAATTAGGAGTCCAAAAATTATTATAAATAAACTATTTTTAACAAAATATTTAATGTTCAGATTGATCATTATGTAATTATATTACTAAAAGAATAAAAGAGCTATACGAAGCTTATTAAAAAAAATAAAGGAAATTAAGCAACGTCGACATCACGCTCAATATTCAGATTATGATTATCGCCCAACTCAATGATTTCATAAGAGTCTTTATTTGCAAATAATTCCTTAAGCAGCAAATTATTTGTGTAGTGACCACACAAATAACCTGAGTATTTTCCTTGGATTCGGTAACCGGAAGTAAATAAATCTCCAACCACATCAAGGAGTTTGTGACGAACAAATTCGTCTTTGTGTCTTAATCCTTCAGAATTAATAACCTCATCATTATCTATAACTATACAATTATCGAGACTTCCTCCAAGTCCTAGCCCTAGAAACCTCAATGCCTCGACATCTTTCATAAAACCAAACGTACGAGCGCTAGAAGCAAAATCTTTAAAGCTATCATTCTCCATAGAGAAAGAAATTGTCTGTTTTCCGATAACCTTATCAGAAAAATCTATGGAAACAAAAAAATCCATACCCTTGCTAGGCTCTAAATAACAAATTTTATTTCCATCACTGATGGAAATTTTATCAAGAATCTTTATAAACTTTCTTTTTATAGGAAGGCTAACTATTCCTGCTTCTTCAATTAATTTTATAAATGGAAGAGAACTTCCATCCATAATTGGAACTTCGTCTCCATCAATTTCAACCTCGATATTATCTATACCCGAACCACATAAAGCTGCCATTAGGTGTTCTATTGTAGATACCTTAGAACCATCATTGTTTTCTATAGTTGTACAAAAGTTTGTATCCGAAACATTATCATATCTTGCTTTTACGGTTCTTTCAGATTGGTCTGCATCAATATCTTTTCTTACAAAAACTATTCCAGAGTTTTCTTTAGCTGGATTTAAAATAAAACTTATATCATCACCTTTGTGAAGACCAATACCTGAAGATGAAACTGATTTAGCAATTGTAGTTTGCCAAGGATAAAAACCTGAAGCTTCCATAAAATTACAATCCATTTTTGGGTATTTAATTCGGGAATCTATTGTAGACATTCATACTTCCTTATTGTCACTCTTTTTAAATTTTATTGAGTAGCCTCTAGTAATACCATTTTAGTTAACAGTGGTATTCCTTTAAGCCAAATAAAAGATTGTGTCGTTTTGTAACGATTAGATTTGATTAATTATTTTTTTTTCTTTGAAAGGCAGGTATTTCTAACTGGGAATCAAGATCATCATCATCAATGTTATCAAAACGATCACTCTTAAAAAGGGGAACCCCATCATCATTTTCCCATTCTTCTGGTTCTGTAATATTTTCATTTAAATTCGCATCCTGATCTTCGTCCACTTCCATTTCCTTATCAACAGATACATCTAAATCATTCTCTTCAATACCTCTGTAATTCTCATCTTTTCTTGGTGTTTCTGGTGGAATTTGGCGAACTTCGAGCTCTACTGATCGGATTGCATCATTAGCGCTCTCACTCTCATCAGTTGTCTGATCATTTTTCTGATCTAAAATAGGACTTTCTTCTAGATTAACTATTTTGTCTTCACCGCCAGTCTCATTAGTCATTCCAGTAGCTACCGTAGAAACTATTATCTCATCACCTAGGTCGTCATCTTCAAAAAGTCCTGTTATGATTTCGCAATCCTGATTATGAATTTGATCTTTTACTGCGCGTACAGCAGAATCCATTTCAACAAGAGTTATTTCCGTGCTAGCCGTTATAGATATGAGCAATCCTTGAGCATCTCTTAAATTTACTTCATCTAGCATTGGGTTTGATATTGACATTTCTGCCGCCATAACAGATCTGTTTTCTCCTGAAGATTTTCCAACCCCAAAAGTGGCCTTACCAACAAATGCCATTACCGTTTTTACATCTGCAAAATCTATATTAATTCTTCCTTTCTGTACAATTAGTGAGCTAATTGCAGATACCCCATCATATAATGTACGATTTATGATCTCATTACATTCATTAAAATTTGTTTCAAAATTAGCCACTCTAAAAACATTTTCATTAGGAACGATTATCAAAGTATCAACGCATTTGGATAATTCTTTTACACCTTCCTCAGCCATTTTCATTTTTTTCGTACCATCAAAGCTCCAAGGAGTTGTCACAACACCAACAGTAAGAATGCCCATTTCCTTCGCTATTTGAGCAATTATCGGGGCAGCTCCTGTTCCTGTTCCTCCCCCCATACATGCAGAAATAAAAATCATATTAATACCTCTTAGATGATCCTTAATTTCTTCAGCAGATTCTTGAGCAGCCTTCTTTCCAATCTTAGGGTCAGCTCCCGCTCCTAATCCTCGGGTAATCTGTGCTCCAATTTGAATTCTTGTTGTATTTTCTTGAAGAATATTTTCTTCTAGCGCCTGTGCATCGGTATTAATCGAATACAAATCAACGCCGGTAAGACCACATTTAATCATGGTTCTTAGAACATTCCCTCCTCCTCCTCCAACTCCGAGTACAGCTAAACGTGGTTTTAACTTCTCAGCTTCAGGTGCAGATAACTCAATAGACAATTTTCTCTCCTATATCAGACACTTATACTTCAACTGATTCTTAATTATAAACAAGAGAAAGAAAGCTTTCTAAAACCCTGTTCCCATTAAGTTTTTAATAATTTTCTGAGTAAAACTAGACTTATTCTTTAAGGACTTCAGTTCATTTTTTTTTTGATCAAGTGAATGAATTATTACACCAGCACATGAAGAAAAGCCAGGTCCTGAGGTATTTTCAGATAAACCTCCTAATTTCTTAGGCATTCCCAATCTAACACTACAATCTAAAACCCTTTCTGCAATTTCAAGACTCCCTGTTAGATGAGTTGTACCACCTGTTAATACTACATTCCTTTTTGCAATTTCAGAATATCCTGAATTCTCAATAGCATGTAACGACATCTCAAGAATTTCTTCATATCTGGGTTTTATAATTTTTATCAAGTCACTTAATTTAAATGACCTTCGCAAACTAGACTTTTCTTCTAATTGTGGTATTTCATAAAATTGTTCCATATCATTTGAACCAAATAAAGTGCTCCCATAAAGATTCTTTATACCTTCTGCGTGTTCAAAAGGTGTCGAAAGCCCTTTGGCAATATCGTTAGAAATATACCATCCACCAATTTTTATGGATTTAGTATAAACAACAGTTCCTTCAAAGAAGATTGATATAGAAGTTGTCCCTGATCCTATATCTATACAAACTGAACCCAAATCTTTTTCATGCTCATGAAGGCAAGCTAATCCTGAAACATAAGGCTCTGCAAGGATGTCTAGGATATCAATATGACAATTATGAATTACATTTTCAATATTCATAGTAGGGTTATTACTTGATGTAATGAGAGTTAATTCTATTCCTAGAATATCTGCAATTAATCCAGTAGGATCAGGAACATTTCTGGCACCATCAACAAAGAATTTCGAAGGAATAACATGCAGAACTCTTTCATCACCTATATTTAGGTTTTTTCTTGCATTTTTTATTACTGCGTCAACATGATCCTGATTAACCACCCTTTCGGATACAGGAATTCTTCCTGATAAGGTTGAACTTTTAATGTGACTGCCTGAAATAGATATATAGGCACTACTTACCTCTGCAGATGCCTCATTTTCTGCATTATCGAGAGCTAATCTAACTGATTTTTCGGCCTCAGATGGATCAATAATTAATCCGTTTTTTATTCCTTTCGATTGGCAATAACCTGCCCCTATGATTCTAGCCGCTCTTCTTTCGCGCGTTACTTGATCAATTCTTGCAATAAAACAAGCAATTTTATCTGACCCTAAATCAATTGCCGTCACCAGTCCTTTAGACCGATTATTTTTTCTAGCGTCTCCTATAAAAAGATCGTTTTGAAAAGTCTCTTTATTCATTGATTAGCCTTCTAGGTGACTTATCAGTTGCAATTTTTCCCCTTATCTTCATATCTATTTTTTTGTGTCCATATTCAATAAATTTATATTCTTTTAAATACCTCTTTAAATCAAAGAGCGATTCGCTGATATCTCCTGTAGGTAATTTGACTAATACTTGATCATCAATATAAATATCCCATCTTCTTTTTGCTATTAAAATTGCATATTGAAGCCTAGAGGCTATGTCGGGATGATCGTCAAGAGCCAGAATAAGTTCACTGATTTTGCTATCTGCTTCTTTACCTTTAACTAAAAGGAGATCCTCAAAGACTTTTTGACCTGTAACGTTCTCAATGTGGTAACCGTCTCTATCAAGAACAATCTGTTCCTTATTAAATTCCCAAATTGCAGAAGGCTGATACTCTTCAATAACCACTAACAGGCTATTTGGTAGATTTCTGTTGATGCTTACATCTTTAACCCAAGGCACGCTCAAAACGTTCTGTCGAATATCATTTAAGTTGAGATTAAATAACGGATCTCCGACCTTTAAATTAATTGAAGAGAGAATTTCTCCTCTGCTTGACCTATTCCTACCAATTAATTTAATTGACTCTAATTTAAAGACTTTATTTGCGCTCTCATTATATTGCTCCAAAAGAACACTACCATTAAAATAAAACAAGTAGACAAATAATGAGAAAAATAAAAAGATAATACTGAAAGAAATATAAAAGTAGCTCCTTATCTTCCGCATGATGCGTCCTTAATTATTAAGTTAACTAAATCAACATAACTAATACCTTGCCTTAAGGCTAATTCTGGAACTAAAGAAGTCTTAGTCATGCCTGGCTGTGTATTAACTTCAAGAATGTACAAAGATTCTTTTTCATTCAAACTCCTTCCAAATATAAAATCTGCCCTTGTAATACCTCTACATCCAATTAAATTATGGCTTTTAATAGTCATTTCCCTTGTTTGATTGTAAATCAGTTCAGGAATGGGAGCAGGAATTAGGTGAGTGGAGCCTCCCTCACAATACTTAGAATTATAGTCGTAGAAGTTGTTTTTCGTTTTTATTTCCATGACCATACTAGGTTTGTTATCTATAACCGCACAAGTTAGTTCCCTTCCTCTAATATATTCTTCAATAATGATCTTTTCTCCAAAATCCCAACAACTGAGATCGTTAAGAAAATTAATTCTATCTGATTCACCATGAATTGTGTAAACGCCAAGACTGGAACCTTGGCCGATAGGCTTAATTACAACAGGATAATAGAATTCAAAAGTTTCAATCTCTTCTATATCTATTAACTTGAAGTTAGGAGTTAATAATTTATTTCTATTAAAAATATTTTTTGAAATAGCTTTATTCATAGCAACTTCTGAAGAATTAATTCCCGAGTGTGTGTAAGGAATATTGTGTTCTTCCAAAATTCTTTGAATTTTTCCGTCTTCACCGCCAGGACCATGAAGAGCGTTGAAACATAAATCCGGTTTTGCGCTTATAATTTTAGTTACGAAATTACCCCTACAATCTAACGATGAAACCTTATAGCCTATTTCAGTTAAAGCTTTTTCTATATATTTTCCTGATTCAAGGCTTACCTGCCTTTCGGCTGATTCTCCTCCTTTTAATACTAAAATATGAGAACTTTTATCTATCAAGATGTTGGCCTACAATTCTTATTTCCCATTCCAAAGTAATCCCCGAACAGGAAAAAACTTTCTCAATAATTGTATTTCCTAAATCCTCAAAATCTTTTGCTGTTGCTTCTCCATTATTGATTAGGAAATTACAATGTTTTTTCGATACTTCTGCTCCTCCAATTTTTTTCCCCTGCATCCCTGCTTCTTTTATAAGCTCCCAAGCCTTTTTTTCTGTAGGATTTTTAAAAGTGCTACCTCCGGTCGCATAACCTTTTGGTTGTGATATTTCTCTATCTGAATTAATTTTTTCGATTAGTGATCTAATTTTTTCTTTTTTAGAGGGTTGTCCTTGGAAAATTGCTTCTATAAGGATTTTACCTTCTGATAATTTTGTTCCTCTATATAAAAAACCTATTTCATTCTTAGTTAATACAGATATTTTACCTTTTCTATCAATAAATTTGCCCTCTAAAAAAATATCCTTAATCTCTTTTCCATAGCACCCTGCATTCATTGCAACAGCACCGCCTATACTCCCTGGAATGCTTGATAAAAACTCTAATCCTCCTAACTCGGCACACATTGCTTGATAAGAGAGGTTCTTATCAAGTATTCCAGCACCCGCTGAGATCTGATCTCCTTTTAAAAGATTAATTGGCAAGAAATTTGGTGGTATTAAAATTGTTACGCCGGATAAGCCTCCGTCGCGAATAAGCACATTTGATAATCTACCAAAAACGTTGATATTTATTTTAGGTGAAAGAAATGAAAGAAAATGAGAAAGGTCTTCAAGATTATAAGGGATATACAAACACTCTGCAGGCCCGCCAACTTTTAACCAAGACAAGTTTTCTAGAGATTTATTAAATAATATCTTTCCTTTTAACTCCGCAAGGTCATTACCGCCTGGAAAAAATTTATCCTTTTTTATAGTCATTTATTTAACTCGGTATATTTACTTACAAACTCATGTGCCATTTTTGAAATATTGCCAGCACCCATAAAAACCACTAGATCTTTTTTTCTTAAGTTATTGATTAAAAAATTTTCTAATTCTTCCTCATTTTGGCAGTAATAAATGTTCTTCTTTCCATTTTTTTTAATTGATTCTGCCAAATATTTAGAGCTATATCTGCCAATATTTTTTTCTCCAGCTGCATAGACTGGTAAAAATAAAGTAATGTTTGACTTATCAAAACTATTGCAAAACTGGGTAAATGTATTTTTTAATCTTGAATAACGATGAGGTTGTACAATTGATATAATCCTCTTTTTTTTCAAAATTTTTAACGCTGAAAGTGTCGCTTTTATTTCCGTAGGGTGATGAGCATAATCATCATAAAAAGATACACCGTTCACATTATTGATAAAACTCAAACGTCTTTTAACGCCTTTAAAGTTCTTAAGCCCTATCTTAATATTCTGAAAGTCGACACCGAGATTACTGGTAACAGTAATAGCTGATAAAGCATTGTTAATATTATGTTTCCCGTGGATCGGTACAAAAAAATTTTTCACTTCTCTTTTAGAAGTATTATTATATTTTAATTGAATATCGAATTTTGTACCGGATTTGGTATTTCGAATATTTTTTGCCATGATATTAGCTTTTTTGTCATGTCCATAAAAAAATACCTTTGATACCTTTGACTTTTTTGCAAGCTTGTAGGCTCTTTGATCATCAGAACAAACAGCAACAAAACCAAAAATAGAAATATTATTTATATATTTTTCGAATGCCAAATTCAAAGACTTCATATTCCCATAGAAATCCAAATGCTCATTATCAATAGATGTAATAACTCCACAAAAAGAAGGAAGTTCTATAAAACTTCCATCGGACTCATCTGTTTCAACAATCATCCATTCATCTGAACCTAGTTTTGTGTTTGATCCAAATGAATTGATTATTCCTCCATTTATCACCGTGGGGTCAAAATGTGATGAATAAAATATGTCTGATATTATTGACGTAGTAGAAGTTTTTCCATGACTTCCTGCAATAGTAATTGTCTTTTTCATTCTCATTAACTCAGCTAACATTTTTGAACGACTTATTACAGGAATAGCTAAATCATTTGCAGAAATTATTTCAGAATTTCTTTTCGAAATAGCAGAGGAATAGACTAATAATGATGAACCCTTGACGTTAGAAGGATCGTGACCAATATAAACATTGATACCAATTTTTCTTAATCTTCTTACATTGGAACTTTCATTTAAATCCGAACCGTAAACTTTGTATCCAAGGTTATGAAGAATTTCGGCAATACCACTCATCCCAATACCACCTATTCCTACCAAAAAAATCTTATCGTTCTTCTTGATTATTTCCACACTAATTTTCCAGTTAAGAGATTTTCTATAAAATCGACTATATTTTTAGATCCATCCCCTTTAGAAGCAGCTTTAGCATTATTAGCTATCTTTAATAACTCTGATGGAGAGGAAATTAGGTCAAAAATCTTATCTGATAAAATTTCTTCGTTAATATCCGACTGATGATAGACAATGGCCCCATTTAATGAATCCAAAACTTTTGCATTATACTCCTGATCTCCATCAATTGAAGATGGTAAAGGTATTAATATTCCAGGCCTTCCTAACAACGATAGTTCGCTTATTGTAGAGGCTCCTGATCTTGATATAACCAAGTGAGAATTTCTTAATCTTTTTGGTAGATCATAAAAAAAATCATTCACTTCGGCCTTAATACCAATAGAAATATATAAATCCCTAACAGAATTTATTTCTTCAGTTCTGGATTGATGCATAATATTAAGCTTTTTTCTATAATTGTCGGGTAACTTACTTAAGGCTCTGGGAATTAATTTTGAAAAAAAACTAGCTCCCTGGCTTCCACCAAAGACTAAAATATTAAATATTTTACCATTATAAGCTAAGTAGGGGTTAATCTCATTAGTGACTTCATCTCTTATTGGATTGCCCGAAAAACAAGATTTCTTTTTTACCTTTTCTGGGAGGTTATATATGTCTTTAAATCCTTTTGTCAGTCCGTTGGTAAAATGAGAAAGGAATAAATTGGCCCTACCCATAATAGAGTTTTGCTCGTGAATTATAATTTTTAGACCACAAATTTTTGCCGCTAAAAGAGGTGGAACTGTTGGGTATCCACCAAAACCTACCGCTAAAGAAGGTTTATAATATGTTATCCAGTAAATAGATATTACTAATCCATAAAGAAGTTTTATCAAAATATATGGCCAATAAATTATATTCTTTTTACTAAAGGTAGCTGATAAAATAAATTTAGTTTGATCAACAAAAAAATTATCTAGTAACCCTTCTATACGGCGATCAGTAAAAAGAATAACCTTATACCCTCTTCTCTTTAATTCTTCTGATGTCCCTTTTGCAGAGTAAAGATGGCCACCCGTACCTCCAGCAGCTAACAAAACACATTTATCTTTGGCCTTTACATGCATCGATCAAACCATAGTTTCATATTTAATAAGGTCTTTAGATTTGCTTATTGAAGGAGAGGTTTTTCTAGTTATAGCCAGAAACATACCCATAGTAATACCCATTGAAACCATTGAAGAACCTCCATACGAGATAAAAGGTAAAGTCATCCCTTTAGCAGGAACAAGACTCAAATTTACTGCTATATGGATTAAAGTCTGAAGCCCAAAAAGCAATAGTAAGCCTGCAGATGCAAGTTGTTTGAAATAATTATGTTGGATTAATACCTTAGAAAACCCTCGAAAAACTAATGCGCAATAAAGTATCATTATTGGCAAAGTAACAATTAGTCCATTTTCTTCGGCAATGGCTGCAAAAATGAAATCTGTATAGGCATCGGGAAGATCATATTTAACCCAACTTTCACCTATACCTTTCCCAAATATTTTTCCATTCTCAATGGCATCAATAGCAGCTTGTGTTTGAGTTAATTTACTATCAACTTTTCCTGACCCAAACCATATTTCTAGCCAACTATCAACTCTTAGGGCAAAGTGAGAAAAATTTAGATAGAAGATTACGAAAGAAAAAAGGCCTAAAACAAATATTGGAGCTATGATTGTCCAAGATAGGCCTTGAAGAAAAATAACTCCGAGTAAAGTCAAAAACAGAAGGATTGTTTGGCCAAGATCAGGTTGAGATAACAATAATAATGATATTATTAAGAATAAAATTATAGGTAACCACCACAACATTTTATCTTTTTCAATTTTTGCTCTGGTATAAAACCATGCTGAAAGAACTACAAATGCAGGTTTTAAAAACTCTGAAGGCTGAACAGTTGTATATCCCCATAACGACAACCATCTAGAAGATCCGCCACTATTAACGCCTATAAATAATGTCAATAAAAGCCCTAAAATTCCAAAAAAGAACATAATTAATGATAATTTTCTTGTAAAACTTTCTGAAAGAATTGAAACCAAAAACATTAAAGATAAAGAAACAAAAAGATAAATTGTCTGTCTCATCAAAAAATAATATTTATCGGTATTAAGATCATCCGCTTCGACAGGGCTAATGGCTAAAGAAAAATACAGTCCTATCATGCCAAGAAAAATGACTCCAAAAAGAAACAATCTATCTACAGTAAACCACCATTCACCGATCAAGCCACTATTAGTTCTGGATATTCTTAACATTTTGACACCAAAGATAAAACTGCCTCACTAAAAACCTCTCCCCTATGAATATAATCATGAAACTCATCTTGAGAACTACAGCCAGGAGATAACAACACACATCCACAACCAAATTTTTTTGCACTTTTAAAAGCTGATTGAGTAGCCTTTTCAATATTTTCAGAAATCTCATAATCTACATTTTTTGGGACAATTTCTGATAAAATTTTTGAAGAGCTTCCAATAAAAAAAGCCTTCCTAATATTTTTAGATCTAAAATTGATTTTCGATAAATTATTTTCTTTGGATAAACCCCCAACAATCAGAAAAATATTTTCGTAATTTCTTAAAGCAAAATTTGTTGCCTCAGGATTAGTTGACTTTGAATCGTTTACAAATTTAATGTTATTCTTTTCTAGAATTTTAATATGCCTATGCTCTAGATCTTTAAAAGAATTAAAACCCAAAAGAACTCGATTTCTCTTTATTCCAAATTCATTAGTTATTGATTTTACTACAGGATATAATTCGCTTATTAGGACTTTAAAAGAATTTTTTTTGAGATTATATTTTATTTCCGAATCTTCGATAATTATCTTCCGGGACGGTATATTAATTTTATTTATTAAATCACGGTAACTATCAATACTGTTTAGGATTGCTATATCTTTTTCTTTCTGATTCTTAAAAATTTCAAATTTTGTTTTTCTATAAAATTCATGCGAAGGATACCTATCCATATGGTCCTCAGAAATATTTAATAGAACCGCAATATCGGGTCTAAATTTTTTAATAGATTCTAATTGGAAAGATGAAATTTCAATTATATATACAGTTTCATGTGTTCCAGGATTAATTGAAAGGATTGGTTTCCCAATATTTCCTGCTAACCTTGTCTCAAAACCTTCATTTATAAGTATTTCATTTAGCAGAGTGGCTGTTGATGATTTTCCATTCGTTCCGGTAATTGCAATAACCTTACCATAGGGAAATTCTGTTCCGTGGGCTTTGTGAAATAACTCTATATCTCCATAAATGGGTATTTTATTTTCGATACAAATTTTTATTGCTTCTGGAGTTTTACCATATCTTAATGGGACTCCGGGAGAAGGTATTAAAGCATACAAATCATTCCAAACCCAATTCGTAGGCTCTGTAAACTTAAGACCTTTTGAAACAAGTTTTTCCCTTAAGTTTTGATCATCATCCCATAGGAACAAATTTGCACCACTTTGACTTAAAGATTCATAGACTGCTAGACCAGTTTTTTGTAATCCATAAATAGCTACATTTTTTGAATCGAATTCATTCAATATTATCATGCTTATCTCAACTTCAAGGTTGAAAGACCTATTAAGGCTAATATAAAAGCTATTATCCAAAAGCGGATAACTATTGTTGGCTCAGACCAACCTTTCTGCTCGAAATGGTGGTGTAGTGGAGCCATCATAAAAATTCTTCTACCAAATAGCCTAAATGAAATAACCTGAATAATGACAGAAAGTGCTTCAAAAACAAATAACCCGCCTATTATAAAGAGTACTAATTCATGCTTAGTAGCTATCGAAACTGATCCTAATAAAGCTCCTAGGGACAAGGACCCTGTATCACCCATAAATATCATCGCTGGCGGAGCATTAAACCATAAAAAACCAAGCCCTGATCCCAATAAAGCACAACACAATATAGCTAATTCGCCAGTATTAGGTATATGAATAAGTCCTAGATATTGTGAAAATATAATATTTCCAGATAAGTAGGCAATTAAAGCAAAACTAGCAACGGCAATCATTACAGGAACAATTGCGAGCCCATCTAGTCCATCCGTTAAGTTTACAGCATTAGATGACCCAATAAGCACACAACTTGAAAAAATATAAAAGATTAAAAAACCACTTAATAT
>Ga0066372_10000107_pt1 | contig 27665 bp, 23 predicted proteins | sample Knorr_S15_td_250_FD_77011 | JGI IMG/M metagenome (GOLD analysis project Ga0066372, IMG submission 77011) | Marine microbial communities from Southern Atlantic Ocean transect - Knorr_S15_td_250_ad_251m_LV_A | ecosystem: Environmental > Aquatic > Marine > Oceanic | place: Southern Atlantic ocean... | reverse complement strand
GGGAATGATAAAATAACAGCGGTTATAAATGCTGGTAAAGTTAGAGCAAGACCTATTATATTAACAAGCGTAACAACATTTTTAGGTGTTTCCCCACTTATTTTCTTTGCAACTGGCCAAACAGCTTTTTTATCACCTATGGCAGTTAGTTTGGGCTTCGGATTGATTTTTGCAACAATACTTATACTGATTACTTTACCTTGTTTTTATCTTATTGCTGATGATATACGAATCCGTATATCAAATTAAAGATCCGTAATCGAGAAATTATTTTTTTGATATTTTAGTGTTCTTTTTGTAAATTGTTAGTACATTACCAATGCTATTAATAAGTTCTGCATTAGTACTAGCATATATTTTTTCTGCATTTTTCTCAAAATTTTCCTTATCAGAGTGAAGCATTTTTATTTTTATTAATTCGTGGTCCTCTAATACACATGTAATTTCTTTAATTACATTCTCCGTTATTCCATTTTTTCCTATCCAAACAGTCGGATCTAAATGATGTGAAGCCTGACGTAGAATTTTTTTTTGTATGTTATCTATTGACACTTAAGTTTTCTAAATTTTTGTTAAATTCTCTTTACTATTTTCAATTATTGCTTCAATCTTTTCTTTTTCAACACGTATCATTAGTGTTTCGAACTTATTTATTTGGTGATTTAGTAATGTAGTTTGAGTATCTTCCCATTTTAGTGGTTCTATATTAAGGAATTTTTCGGTTTTTATTGCAACATTTGGTAATACTGGTTTTAGATAAATTATTAGTAAACGAAATAAGTTAATACCCGTAGTACATATACTTTGTAATTCTTTCTCGCTATTTTCTTGTTTGGCTATTACCCATGGTTTGTGATGATCAATATATTGGTTTGCCTTATCCGCTAATACCATTATTTCACGCATAGCTTTTGAGTATTCTCTGGCTTCATATGCCTCAGCAATTTTTTGATTAGCATTTGTAAGTGCAGTTTGAATAACAGGATCATGAATATCATCAGCTAGTTTCCCATCAAAATGCTTGTTAATAAATCCAGCACACCGACTTGCGATATTGATTACTTTACCAATTAGGTCAGAGTTAACTCTTACTAAAAAGTCATCCAAATTTAAGTCAATATCGTCTATTCCTACTCCAAGTTTAGCTGCAAAGTAATAGCGTAAATATTCAGGATTTAGGTGATCAAGATAAGTGCGCGCTGTTATAAATGTACCTCGTGATTTCGACATTTTTTGCCCATCTACTGTTAGAAAACCATGAGCAAAAATAGCCGAAGGCGTTCGGAATCCGCTGCCATGTAACATAGCAGGCCAAAATAATGCATGAAAATAAATTATGTCTTTGCCAATGAAATGGTACATTTCCGTTTTACTATTACTCTTACACCAATAATCAAAATCGAGCTTTTCCTTATCGCAAAAGTTTCTAAAACTTGCCAAATAACCAATTGGGGCATCTAGCCATACGTAAAAATATTTATTTGGCGCATTTGGAATTTCAAAACCAAAATAAGGCACATCACGAGATATATCCCATTCCTGTAACCCAGCCTCAAACCATTCATCAAGTTTATTGACCACTTCTGTCTGTAGGTGACCAGCACGCGTCCACTTACGTAGGATTTCTTCAAAATTACTAAGTTTAAAGAAGTAGTGTTCGGATTCTTTTTCTATGGGTTTCTCTCCAGAAATAACAGAAACCGGGTTTTTCAAATCAGTTGGGGAATAGGTAGCACCACAAGCCTCACAATTATCACCGTATTGATCAATTGCATGGCATTTTGGGCATTCTCCACGGATAAAACGATCAGGAAGAAACATTTCTTTGTTAGGATCATAAAATTGCTTAATCGTTTTTTTAGAAATATGTCCATCGTTATTTAACTTCTCATAAATAGTATTTGCGAATATCTGATTTTCTGGCGAATGCGTACTATGATAGTTATCAAAATTTATCGCAAAGTCATTAAAATCATTTTGATGTTCTTCTTTCATTTCGCTAATCAAGGCTTCAGGAGATATATTTTTTTCCTGTGCTCGTAACATAATGGGTGTTCCGTGCGCATCATCGGCGCAAACATAAAAGCATTGATGTCCTCTCATTTTTTGAAAGCGAACCCAAATATCGGTTTGGATATATTCAACCATATGCCCAATATGGATAGACCCATTAGCATAAGGTAAAGCACTGGTGACTAAAATTTGGCGTTGTTTGTGTTGCATTATTGTTAAGGCTACAGAATTCTCGCTGGCTAAAGTAGCATTATTCAATGATAACGTGAAGAAATAGCAATAAATTTGTAGAATAGACTTTTCTTTTATCTGGACAGGTATATCTTGATACTACAATGAATCGTCAAAAAGCAGAGGAAATACTCTCTAAAATTGAGGCTCCTTATATTAAAACAGACTTAATTAGCGCAAATTTAATTAAGGACGTTAGTGTTAGTGATAATCAGATTTCGATAAAGATTGAATTTGGTTACCCAATTGAAGGCATAAAACAAGAATTATTAAAAAAAATTAAAACGGCATTTTCTAAATTAGATGCTATTGAATGTAATGTTGAAATTTCCAGCAAGATAGTTTCACATGCCGCACAGAAAGGTACTCAGGTTTTGCCTAATGTTAAAAATACAATTGCTGTTGCATCTGGTAAAGGCGGTGTTGGAAAATCAACAACTTCTGTTAATTTAGCATTAGCATTGCAAGTTGAAGGCGCGAACGTAGGTATTCTTGATGCAGATATTTATGGCCCAAGCCAACCTCGAATGTTAGGTTTGACAGGAAAACCCGATTCATTAGATGGAAAGACGGTAGAGCCAAAAGAAGGCCATCATATTCAGTCAATGTCGATAGGTTACTTAATCAATGAGGAAACACCAATGATTTGGCGTGGTCCGATGGTTACCAGTGCGTTAGAGCAATTACTAAATGAAACTAATTGGAAAGACCTTGACTATCTTATTATTGATCTTCCGCCAGGGACGGGAGATATTCAATTAACTTTGTGCCAGAAAATTCCTGTTAGTGGCGCTGTGATTGTGACAACACCTCAGGATATTGCTTTAATGGACGCTAAGAAGGCATTAAAAATGTTTGAAAAAGTTGAAGTACCCGTTTTAGGAGTGGTAGAAAATATGAGCACGCATATTTGTAGCCAATGCGGTAAAGAAGAACATATTTTTGGCCATGGGGGTGGTGAGAGCATGTCAAATCAATATGGCATTGAATTATTAGGGTCATTACCATTAGATATACAGATTCGAGAGGATGTTGATAATGGGAACCCATCAGTTGTATTAGATCCAAAATCTACTGTGTCAGAGAGTTACCGCGACATTGCGAGAAACATAGCGGCAAAAATTTCGTTACAAGCAAAAAATTATACAAACAAGTTTCCAAAGATAGTTGTTGAAAATAATTAAAGGGATATTTTTTTATGAGTGTAAAAAGTGATTCTTGGATTAGAAAGATGGCAAATGAGCATAAGATGATAGAACCATTTGAACCAGCTCAGGTTAAAAAGAATGGAAAAGATCGACTAATATCATATGGTACTTCAAGTTATGGTTATGATGTTCGTTGCTCAGATGAATTTAAAATTTTTACTAATGTTCATTCTGCAACCGTTGATCCGAAAAATTTTGATCCTAATAGCTTCGTTGATATCAAAAGTGACCATTGCATTGTACCCCCCAATGCTTTTGCACTTGCAAGAACAGTCGAGTATTTTAGAATTCCTAGAAATATACTTACCATCTGCTTAGGAAAATCGACTTACGCACGCTGTGGTATTATTGTTAATGTAACTCCCTTGGAGCCTGAGTGGGAAGGGCATGTCACGTTGGAATTTTCAAACACAACAAATTTACCAGCAAAGATTTATGCAAACGAAGGTGTAGCACAGGTTATTTTCCTCGAATCAGATGAGGAGTGCGAAACATCATATAAAGACAGATCAGGAAAATATCAAGGACAGAGAGGTGTTACTCTGCCAAAAGCATAATTAAAGAATTTATAGCTTTCTGTAATATCAAGATGATTAATTTTCCAATTTTTATAAAACTTCAAAGTCAGCATTGTCTTGTTGTGGGAGGTAGTGTGGTTGCAACAAGAAAAATAAAACAACTATTAACCGCTGATGCACAGGTATTTGTTGTTGCTCCTGATATAGGTGATGAGCTAAAGAAGATTAATGAATCCGGAGAGATCAATCATATTAAGCAAAATTATAGCGAAGAGTATTTAGAAGGAAAAAAATTAGTAATTGCTGCAACAAATAACAAGCAATTGAATACTGAAATTGCAGAACATGCAAAGACAAAGGGTATTTTAGTTAATGTCGTTGATAACCCTGAAGCGGGAAATTTTATTCTACCTTCAATTATTGATAGGAGTCCGATTGTTATTGCTGTATCAACCAGTGGTGTTGCTCCAGTTTTAACCAAACTATTAAGCACCAGAATAGAAACCATAGTCCCTTTTAGTTATGGTAAATTGGCAGCCCTCATCAGTCAGTTTCGTTCTTCAGTTAAAGAAAAAATTCCAGATAGAAAAGACCGACGAAGGTTCTGGGAGAATGTATTGGACGGGCCGATTGCTGAGATGTTTTATGCAGGACAAGAAGAAAAGACATTAAAATTGCTTGAGGAACAATTAGGGAATGAAAAGCCAAGTATAGATAGTCGAGGAGAAGTTTACTTAGTCGGTGGGGGACCGGGCGACCCAGAATTACTTACTTTTCGTGCTTTACGTTTAATGCAGCAAGCTGATGTTGTTTTATACGATAGATTAGTCTCACCAAAAATTCTTGAGTTCGTTCGTAAAGATGCAAAGAGAATATACGTTGGAAAGGAAAGAGACAGGCATGCCTTACCCCAGGCAGAGATAAATCAATTGTTAGTAGACCTCGCAAGGCAAGGTAAACGCGTACTGAGATTAAAGGGTGGTGATCCTTTTATGTTCGGACGCGGTGGCGAAGAAATTGACTTACTCAATGAAAACGATATTCCATTTCAGATTGTCCCAGGAATTACTGCTGCAAATGGTTGTGCCTCATATGCTGGTATTCCATTAACTCATCGTGATTATGCGCAATCTTGCTTATTCGTAACAGGGCATTTAAAAGATGGTAGCATGAATCTTAATTGGCAAACGCTAGTGCAGCCACAACAGACATTAGCTGTTTATATGGGAACACATAGTTTAGATATATTGAGTAGCAAATTAATAAAACATGGGATGAAAAAATCAATGCCAGCTGCGATTATTCAACAAGGAACTACAGGCGAACAAAACATATATTTATCAACAGTTGAGCATTTACCAGAGGTGCCAAAAGAAAATAATGTCAAACCACCCAGCATGATAATTATTGGTGAAGTCGTTTCGCTCCATAAAAAACTTGCTTGGTATCAACCCAATAACAAATAGTTTTATCCCCAAATAAATCGTTGAAAGTTCTCTTAAAGTACTCTATTATGTCAGAGAGAACATAAGGAGAATTTTGTATGTTGACTGGTCTTGAAGAGAAGATCTTGCAGTGTATTACACGCTATATCACACAGAATGGACGTAGCCCGACTCTGGATGAAATTGGACAATTACTTGAAATCAAATCTAAAGGCACAATTCATCGTTACGTTAAATCATTAATTGATAAAGGACATTTACAACGCAGTGGCAGAAATTGGCGTGGTCTGCGTCTTGCAGGAGAACAAAGCCGAAGATTAACTATTCTCCCACTTGCGGGCCGTATTGCCGCGGGAAAACCTATAGAAGCAATTTCAGAACAATATGAAATAAATTTTTCTGAAATGTTGTTAGGACCAGGTCGATATGTTCTTGAGGTGCAGGGAGACTCTATGATTGATGCGGGTATCTTAGATGGTGATTTAGTTATTGTCAGGGAGACGCAAACAGCTGACAACGGCGATATAGTCGTTGCTTTAATTGATAACAGTGAGGCAACGTTGAAACGACTTAGAAAAAAAGGCAAGCAAATCGAATTAATTCCTGATAATCGATCAATGGACCCAATGGTTTACTCAGCTGATCGAATTAATATACAGGGCATAGTAGTAGGACAGGCAAGAATGTATTGATGGTAAATTAGATTAAACAAAATAAAATTATTAATAACCAATACACTCGATTTAGCCGTCGGATTTTTTGTCAATCATAGCAATGATGGTCCAACCAGATTCTGGTTTCATCTCGCCATTTGCAACAAAAACATGTAAACGTTTTTTATCGTCGATTGCAAACATAGGAATAATATTTTTTTCATGCTCCTTCAGGTATTGTTCAAATGTAAATTCATCACTTAGTTGTGTGCTTTTTATTTCAGCCTGGTTTCTCAAACGATACGCGAGGTTACCGTAATCGGCATCTTCACAAAAAAGCTCGTAACCTCTATGTTTGGTAGATACAATATGTTTTTCCTCGGTATGTTTTTCACGTGTTGTTTTTAATTCATAGATATTTTTTGGCCCAAATTCAGATTTGAATCTTAAGCATGCCAATGTGTCTAAATTTAATCGCCCTGACATAGCGAGTAATTTTCCTAAACCGATAAGATTAAGATTTCTGTTTGCATGTTCAGAAACTGGATTTCCAAAATAGGTTTCCAGGCCATCCATCCTTGCTAGTCTTATGTTTTCCCAAGTACTATCCGTTAGTAGTGTCTTAAAGTCATGAGACTGTAATTCCTTTCCAATCGCTCGTGCAACATTACCCGCGCCGATAATTAATAGCCCAGTTGGTGGAGGCTCACGAACTTTTAAAAATTCTGCAATATACCGTGCCGTTGTGCTTTGAATTACAACAGTACCAATTATTATGACGAATGTAAGCGGCACAATTAAGACTGCTTCCGAGTAACCCGCAGCTTCAAGTCGTAGGGCAAATAAAGATGAGATAGCAGCAGCAACAATTCCACGTGGGCCAATCCATGAAATCATGAGTTTTTCATTAATCGATAGATCAGAACCAATAGAAGAAATAAAAACTGAAACGGGCCTTGCTATAAATATAATAATTCCAAGTAAAATTATTGCAGGCCATCCAACATGAATTAACTCATGTAGTTCAATTCGTGCGGCAAGAATAATAAAGAGAGCTGATATCAGTAATACACTTAAGCTTTCTTTAAAATCCAAGATATTATCAATATCCATATCTTCCATGTTAGCCATAGTTATTCCCATAATTGTGACCGCCAACAGTCCTGATTCAGCTTCAATCATTTCAGATAACACAAATATTGCAAAAACAGAAATTAACGTAAAGATATTTCTGAGATATTGTGGTACATGTTGTTTTCGTAATAATTCTCCTATTAACCTCCCCGAAACAAAGCCAATAAGAAAACCTGAGAAAATAATTTTTCCAAAAGTGAGTAAAATCATTCCAAGCGGATTATTTTGCTGTCCTGATATAATGAAATCAAAAACCAAAACAGCAAGTAAAGCTCCCAGAGGATCAATTACAATACCCTCCCAACGAAGCACATTAGCTACTTTTGTATTTGGTCTTACTATTCTTAGCATTGGAATAATTACAGTTGGACCTGTCACAACCACAATAGCGCCAAATAAAAAAGCAAGTTCTATAGGAAGGCTAAGCAAACGATATGTACTATAACCAATAATAATCCAAGTTATTAATGCACCAATACTAACCAGATTACTAACAGTTTTGCCATGACCACGCAAGTCTTCAAATTTAAGCGTTAAACTACCTTCAAAAAGTATTACCGCAACAGATAAGGAAATAAATGGAAATAGTAAATTTCCAAATAATGCATCGGGATCAAGTAAGTTAAGCCCAGGGCCAGCAATGATTCCCACAGTTAAAAGAAATAAAATAGATGGTATTCTTACCCACCAAGCAAACCACTGACAGGCAATACCCAGTACACCAATACTAGCAACAGATAATAAGACATGATTATCCATTCTTAATTAGCCTTCCATTGTTTGAAATTATTTTTATTTGAGTTGACACGATAATTTTAATGAATTTATACATAGCAGGAATTTGAGATGATTGGATTGGCATCCCTACACACGATTTAATTTTTAACTGTGTTTTTTGAATATGATAGAAGCATTTGTTCCACCAAACCCAAAACTATTAGTCATTACTGTTTTTAATTGGAGACCATCGATTTTTTCTCTAGCAATGGGCATGTCCTTTGCACCTGGGTCAATTTCTGAAATATTTATTGATTTGGCGATAAAATCATTTTCTAACATCAATAGACTATATATTGATTCGTTTGAACCAGCAGCACCGAGCCCATGACCAGTTTGTGATTTTGTTGCACTGATTATTGGAATTTTTTCTTTAAAAACTTCTTTAATTGCAGTTAATTCAGCAATATCACCAGCAGGCGTGCTTGTCGCATGCGCATTAATATAATCGATTGGTGTATCAACAGATTTTAGTGCTTGTTGCATGCATCTAGATGCACCTTCTCCAGTAGGTTTTACCATATCAAATCCATCTGAGGTTGCACCATAACCAACCACCTCAGCATAAATTTTTGCATTCCGAGAAATAGCATGCTCCATTTCTTCAAGAACAAGAATACTACCTCCGCCTGATATGACAAAACCATCACGATTTAAATCGTAAGGACGAGAAGCCTGTTTAGGTATTTCGTTATATTTTGATGAAAGCGCCCCCATGCTGTCGAATAATAACGTTGACGTCCAATGAATTTCGTCTCCACCTCCTGCAAAGATGATACTTTGTTTTCCGGTTTGAATTAGTTCGTAAGCATTACCAATGCAATGAGCACTTGTTGCACAAGCAGATGCTATAGAATAATTAACACCCTTAATTTTGTATGCAACAGATAGACAGGCGCTGTTTGAACTTGTCATTATTCTTGGAACCATTGTTGGACTCACTTTGCGCGCACCACGCGAGCGAAGTGTATCAATTACATCCAACATATTTTCATTTGAACTTCCTCCCTGTCCAACGATTATTCCAGTGCTATTGTTAGAGATATTTTTTTTGTCGAGCATGGCATCTTTAATTGCTTCCTGCATTGCAACGAAACAATAAGCAGCGCTATCTCCCATGAAACGTTTTTGTTTTCGATCTATTAATGCATCTAAGTCAATATTAATCGAACCGTGCACATGAGAACGAAATTCAAGATCAGCATATTCGGGGCAGTATTCAATACCAGATTCACCATTTTTTAAGGACTCCAGTACTTCCGTCTTATTGTTTCCAATACTTGAAATAATTCCTAAACCTGTGATGACAACTCTTTTCAATTTAAATATTCCTAAAAGTTTTCAGTTGATTTAAATAATCCAACACGTAAATCATCAGCCGTATATATTTCTTTTCCATCAACCAACATACTTCCATCTGCAACACCCATAACTAATTTTCTTAACATGACTCTTCTCATATCTATACGGTATGTGACTAATTTATTTTTTGGGGTTACTTGTCCAGAAAATTTAACAACGCCTGCGCCGAGAGCACGCCCCCTCCCTTCAGCTCCTGACCAACCTAAAAAGAATCCAACTAATTGCCACATCGCATCTAGCCCGAGACAGCCAGGCATAACAGGATCTTTTTCAAAGTGACAGTCGAAAAACCAGAGATCGGGGATGATATCAAGTTCGGCTATAATCTCCCCTTTGTTTGCTTTGCCACCATCCTCAGTTATGTTAACGATACGATCAAACATTAACATCGGTTTCAGTGGTAATTGAGCATTATTTTCACCAAACATTTTCCCATGCCCGCAAACGATTAATTCTTCTTGTGTGTAGCTATTTTTCTTACTCATTATACGGATTAGTATCTCATGCCAGTAGTTTTTTTCCTAAAAAAAAACGATCGATGAACATATATGCTAACAATTCTTGACAGTGATTTTTTGACCATTAGACTTTAGATTATGTTTGATATTGTCGTGTTAAAATCATCTAATGTCTTTAGATAGGCGTCGGAGTGTTGCCGTAAAGGTCGGTTCAGTCATAATTGGAGATTGCAACCCAATCGTTGTCCAATCAATGACCAATACTGATACGGCAGATGCCGATGCGACAACAAAGCAAGTTCAAGAACTAGCTGTAGCAGGTTCAGAGTTAGTAAGGTTAACCGTTAATACCAATGAAGCTGCCGCAGCGGTTGCGAGAATTCGGGAAAAACTTGATGCCCTTGGTTGTTATGTGCCTTTAGTTGGCGATTTCCATTATAACGGACACAAGCTTCTACTTGATTATCCAGAATGTGCCCAGGCATTAGATAAATACCGTATTAACCCAGGAAATGTCGGATTTGGTAAAAAAAAGGATAATCAGTATGCCACCATGATTGAACAAGCAATTAAATATGATAAACCAGTTCGAATTGGAGTGAATTGGGGTAGTTTAGATCAAGAATTATTAACAAAAATGATGGACGAGAATGCCAGGGAGCCAACACCATTAGAGACAGATAAGGTAATGCAAGAAGCATTAATTGTTTCCGCATTAAAAAGTGCTGAGAGAGCTGTTGAACTGGGCTTGCCTAAAGACCATATAGTTTTGTCATGCAAAGTGAGCGGGGTTCAAAAATTAATATCGGTTTATAGGGACATTGCACAGAGATGTGATTACGCACTACACCTTGGATTAACCGAAGCAGGGATGGGTTCAAAGGGAATTGTTGCTTCCACGGCATCGCTTGGCGTGTTATTGCAAGAAGGTATTGGCGATACAATCCGAATTTCACTCACTCCTGAACCAGAAGGAGATAGATGTAATGAAGTTATCGTTGCTCAGGAAATATTGCAAACAATGGGGCTTCGTTCATTTACTCCGCTTGTTACGGCTTGCCCAGGATGCGGAAGAACAACTAGTACCGTGTTTCAAGAATTAGCAGACAACATACAAGCTTATGTACGAAGTCAGATGCCAATATGGCGGGAGAAGTATATTGGGGTGGAAGATATGAATCTTGCTGTTATGGGTTGTGTTGTTAATGGGCCAGGTGAGAGTAAGCATGCTGATATCGGTATTAGCCTTCCAGGTACGGGTGAAAATCCTTCGGCACCCGTTTTTGTTGATGGAGAAAAAACAGTAACACTGAAGGGCGATAATATTGCTGAAGATTTTCAAAAAATTGTGGATGATTATGTAAAAAATAAATATACAATAAAATAAAGAGCACTACTTATATTCGACTAGAATTCATTTTTTCGTAAATCCTGAAAATTCACATATCATTCTCAAAAGTTTTGGCTCAGCCGGAGGCTATATGAATCGTTGCAATATGCCACAGGAGATTTAAGGTTTTGTAACAGTAAAATTACAATCGAACTAATATTAAGTATAAAATATATATCATAGCTGTCCATCAAACATTAAACTCAGTAGTTTAATATATTAAAAATAACTTTTTCTCGGGAGGAGGAAAGTGGCGGAAGAGAAAGTCTATAAAGTACACGATGATGTTACTAAGCACGCATTTATAGATGCTGATAAATATCAGGAGATGTATAAGCGTTCGATTGACAAATCAGATATTTTTTGGGAAGAGCAAGCTGAGGAATTTTTAACTTGGTTCTCAAAATGGGATAAAGTTCAGCAATGGGATTATAACGATATAAATATTAATTGGTTTACCAATGCTAAATTAAATGTCAGTTACAATTGTCTCGATCGCCATCTTGAAAAACACGGAGATCGAGTTGCTATAATTTGGGAGGGCGATGAACCCGATATTGATAAGCACATTACTTATCGAGAATTACACGCAGAGGTATGTAAGTTTGCTAATGTTCTAAAATCACGTGGCGCCAAAAAAGGCGATTGTATTTCTATTTATATGCCAATGATTCCCGAAGCAGCTGTTGCGATGCTTGCCTGTACTCGTATTGGTGCAATTCATTCGGTTGTTTTTGGAGGTTTTTCACCAGAGGCCCTGAAAGATCGCATCCTAGATTCAGATTGTAAATTTGTTATTACGGCAGATGAAGGTATTCGTGGCGGACGTACTGTCCCATTAAAAGAAAATGTTGATGCCGCCCTTAATAAATGCCCAAATGTTCACACTGTAATCGTTGTCAAACGGACAGGTAAAGATATTATCTGGAGTGAAGGTCGCGATGTTTGGTATCAAGATGCGATGGAAAATGTATCTATTGATTGTCCAGCAGTTGAAATGGATGCTGAAGACCCTCTGTTTATTTTATACACATCAGGTTCCACAGGAAAACCGAAGGGTGTTTTACATACAACAGCTGGATATCTTTTATATACGGCGATCACACATAAATATGTGTTCGATTATCACGAGAATGATATTTATTGGTGTACAGCGGACGTGGGCTGGGTTACAGGGCATTCTTACATAGTTTATGGCCCACTTTGTAATGGTGCTACAACACTCATGTTTGAGGGTGTACCTACTTATCCGGATGCCAGTCGTTTTTGGCAAGTTGTCGATAAACATAAAGTAAAAACTTTTTATACGGCGCCAACTGCTATTCGTGCACTGATGTGTAAGGGGGATGAATTTGTAAAAAAAACGAACAGAAAAAGCCTTCGAATTTTAGGTACTGTAGGTGAACCAATAAACCCAGAGGCATGGGAGTGGTACTACCATGTTGTTGGAGATAGTCGTTGTTCTATTGTGGATACGTGGTGGCAAACAGAAACAGGGGGTCATTTGATAACGCCCTTACCTGGTGCGACTAATCTAAAACCTGGTTCAGCAACATTGCCATTTTTTGGAATTGAACCTTGTTTGATGGACGATCAAGGAAAGGAGATTCAGGGTGCTGGAGAAGGTTCTTTGTGTTTTAAACGTCCATGGCCAGGTCAAATGCGAACAGTTTTTGGTGATCATGAACGCTTTAAAAGCACTTATTTTCAAACATATCCGGGCATGTATTTTAGTGGTGATGGCGCGCGAAGAGATGAGGATGGATACTATTGGATTACTGGTAGAATTGATGATGTTATTAATGTTTCTGGCCACCGTATGGGTACCGCTGAAATTGAAAGCGCATTGGTATTACATAATAATGTTGCAGAATCGGCTGTTGTTGGATATCCACACGAAATCAAGGGTCAGGGCATCTATGCTTACGTGACTTTAAACGACGGAGTTACACCTAGCGATAAACTAAAGCAAGAACTTGTAAAGCATGTACGTGGCGAAATTGGACCTTTCGCAAGCCCTGATATTATTCAGTGGGCGTCGGGATTACCGAAAACCCGATCTGGGAAAATTATGCGTCGAATTTTAAGAAAAATAGCAATAAACGAAATTGACAATTTAGGCGATACAAGCACTCTTGCTGAACCTGAGGTGGTGAATAATCTCATTGAGAATAGAGAGAATAAATAATACAACCGAAATTTTTTAATCGTAATCAGCAGATAGACACCTGACGTCTTGATACACTATAATACGTGACGATAAATCAGCGGGAGTGACCATCAAGGTTACTCCCTTTTTTATGTCAATGAGAGGTTATGTTTTTTGACGTATGACGCCCTGCTAGCCCTCGAAGATGGGTCATTATTTCACGGTGTTTCTTTTGGTGTTGATGGAGAAACAACAGGGGAAGTCGTTTTTAATACCGCAATGACAGGTTATCAGGAGATTCTCACCGACCCATCTTATTACAAACAAATTGTTACACTTACTCATCCTCATATCGGAAATGTTGGTACAAATCCCGAAGACGAGGAGTCAGACGGCGTTTATGTTGGCGGTCTAGTTATACGGGACTTACCTGGCGTCATTAGTAGCTGGCGTGCAAATGATAATCTTAGCGATTATTTGAAAAATCATAAGATTTCCGCAATAGCAGAAATCGATACGCGTCAGTTAACAAGACATATACGAACACATGGCGCAATGAAGGGTTGTATCGTTGCTGGCTCAAAAATAAACCCTGAAGATGCAATAAAAAAAGCAAGATCTTTTCCTGGATTGGTAGGTATGGATTTGGCGAAGGAAGTAACAACAAAAACTAACTATGATTGGGCTGAAGGCGTATGGAGTTTAAAACCCAAAGTTAAAAAAAATAACAAAAATAAATGGCGGGTTGTTGCGTATGATTTTGGCGTAAAACGAAACATTCTTCGTATACTTGTCGATTTAGGTTGCGAAGTCACTGTTGTAACAGCAAAATCTTCTGCTGAAGATATACTCGAACAAAAACCTGATGGCATTTTTCTATCAAATGGACCAGGCGATCCTGATGCGTGCGATTACGCAATTAACACAATAAATAAAATCATTAATTCTAAGATACCTGTGTTTGGTATTTGTTTAGGTCATCAGTTGCTATCGTTGGCGCTAGGTGCGAAAACTATAAAGATGAAATTTGGACATCATGGAGCGAATCACCCAGTTTTATCGCTTCATGACGGACGAGTTTTAATTACGAGTCAAAATCATGGCTTTGCTGTTGACGAAGAAACATTACCCAAAGATTTAATAGCGACACACCGTTCTTTATTCGATGGCTCATTACAAGGCGTACGTCACAAGAAATATCCAGTATTTGGATTTCAGGGGCATCCTGAAGCAAGCCCAGGTCCACATGACCTAGGCTCGCTTTTTAACAATTTCATTGAATTAATGAGAAAAAGTAAGTTGTAAATTTGTTTATGCCAAAAAGAACAGACATAAGTAGTATTCTCATCATTGGGGCAGGTCCGATTATCATTGGACAGGCATGTGAATTTGATTATTCAGGCGCACAAGCCTGTAAAGCTCTTCGTGAAGAAGGTTATAGAGTGATTCTCGTTAATTCAAATCCCGCAACAATAATGACAGATCCAGATATGGCAGATGCGACATATATAGAACCTGTTAATTGGCGAATTGTAAAAAAAATTATCGAAAAAGAACGCCCCGATGCATTGTTGCCAACAATGGGAGGGCAAACAGCACTTAATTGCGCTCTAGATCTTGATAAACAAGGTGTACTTAAAGAGCATGGTGTAGAAATGATCGGTGCATCAAAAGATGCGATTGATAAAGCGGAAGATCGTGAAAAATTTCGTGAAGCAATGAAAAAAATTGGTCTAGCAATGCCGCAATCTGAAATTGCACACGATATAAAACAGGCAAAGCAAGCATTAGGCACGATAGGATTTCCGGCAATAATTCGTCCCTCGTTTACACTTGGAGGCACAGGCGGTGGTATTGCTTATAATGAAAATGAATATTTTGAAATTTGTGAAAAGGGGTTTGAAGCATCACCAGTATCGGAGATTTTGATAGAACGGTCAGTTTTAGGATGGAAAGAATATGAGATGGAAGTCGTTCGGGATAAAAACGATAACTGCATCATTGTTTGTTCGATTGAAAATTTTGATCCCATGGGTATTCATACCGGAGATTCTATAACTGTTGCCCCAGCACAAACCCTAACAGATAAGGAATATCAAATTATGCGTGATGCTTCCATAAAAGTATTACGTGAGATTGGTGTAGATACAGGCGGTTCTAATGTTCAGTTTGCGGTTAATCCTGAGAATGGGGAACTAATAATTATTGAAATGAATCCAAGGGTTTCTCGTTCGTCAGCACTAGCCTCAAAAGCAACCGGTTTTCCAATCGCAAAAGTAGCCGCCAAACTAGCGGTAGGATTTACTTTAGATGAATTAAAGAATGAAATTACAGGAGGAGTTACCCCTGCATCATTTGAACCCACGATTGATTATATTGTTACAAAAATACCTCGTTTTACTTTCGAAAAATTTCCTCAGGCAGATGATCGCCTGACAACACAAATGAAATCTGTCGGCGAAGTAATGGCAATGGGCCTTACATTCCAAGAATCATTACAAAAGGCTCTCTGTGGTTTGGAAACTAATGTAACAGGATTAAATGAGATTTTTATTAAAACCAAAGAAAATACTCTAGACAAACTCCATAAAGAATTACGTGTGCCGGGCGCGCATAGACTTTGGTATGTTGCCGATGGATTTAGGTATGGTATGAGTATTGCAGATATTTTTAATATTACTCACATAGATCCATGGTTTTTAGTGCAGATTGATAATTTAGTTAAGGAAGAAAATAAAGTTAAAGAGAAAGGTTTTATTTCTTTAACAGAAGAACGGTTAAGACAATTAAAACGAAAGGGCTTTTCAGATTCACGATTAGCCGAGTTAGTAGGTAAATTGGAATTTGAGATTCGTGAACTACGAATTAAGAAAAACATTCGGCCTGTTTTTAAACGTGTTGATTCATGTGCCGCAGAATTTGAGTCAACTACTGCTTACATGTATTCATGCTATGGTTCTGAATGCGAAGCTTTACCAAGTGATAGAAAAAAAATCATGGTACTAGGTGGTGGGCCAAATAGAATTGGACAGGGGATTGAGTTTGATTATTGTTGTGTCCAAGCTGCATTTGCGATGCGTGATGCCGGGTATGAGACAATCATGGTTAATTGCAATCCGGAGACTGTTTCGACTGATTATGATACGTCGGATCGTCTTTATTTTGAGCCATTAACACTAGAAAACGTTTTAGAAATTATTAATATTGAGAATCCTTTTGGTGTAATTGTTCAGTACGGAGGACAAACACCATTAAAACTTGCTCGAGATCTTGAAAATGAAGGAGTGCCAATTATTGGCACAAGCCCAGATTCAATTGATCTTGCAGAAGACAGAGAAAGATTCCAGCAGTTATTGAATGATATTGGTTTGAGGCAACCCCCAAATGCGACAGCTAGAAATATTGATCAAGCAGTCAAATCGGCTGATAAAATTGGTTTCCCGTTAGTAGTTAGACCCTCTTATGTATTGGGTGGACGTGCAATGGAGATTGTTCATAATAAAGAAGACCTCAGAGATTATATGAAAAAGGCTGTTAAAGTTTCAAATTCATCACCTGTACTGCTAGATAGATTTTTAAATGATGCGATAGAAGTAGATGTCGACGCTGTTTCTGATGGTAAAGATGTTTTTATCGCAGGTATTATGGAGCATATTGAGCAAGCAGGCGTACATTCGGGTGATTCTGCATGCTCATTACCACCTTTTAGTTTAAGCGAGCCCATACAAAAGCAGCTTTCAGCACAAGTGAATTTAATGGCAAAGGGGTTGGATGTTGTTGGTCTAATGAATACTCAGTTTGCCATTCAGGGAGATGAGATTTATGTTCTTGAGGTTAACCCAAGGGCTTCAAGGACAGTTCCTTTTGTATCGAAAGCGACAGGACTTCCCATTGCGAAGATTGCCGTGAATTGTATGGTTGGGAATAGTTTAGAATCACAAGGCATAACTGACGTACCTAAACTTAACTATTATTGTGTTAAAGAGTCTGTATTTCCTTTTATAAAATTTCCCGGCGTCGATCCATTATTGGGTCCAGAGATGAAATCAACAGGCGAAGTCATGGGGGTAGGTAAAAATTTTGGAGAGGCATTTGCAAAAAGCCAATCAGCAGCTGGTGAGATATTATCTTCTTCCGGCCGAGCATTTATTAGTGTTAAAGACATTGATAAAGAATTAGCGATTGTTATAGCTAATGAACTGTCTGAATTAGGATTTGAAATATGCGCGACATTAGGAACTAGTAATATTTTGAATGAGGCAGGCATAAAGTGCAGCAAGGTTAATAAAGTGAGGGAGGGAGAACCTCATATTGTTAACATGTTAGAGAATAATGAGATTGCCTTAATTGTTAATACAACGGAAGGTAAAAATGCAATAGCAGATTCTTTTTCAATAAGAAGAACAGCGCTCCAACAAAAAGTATTTTATACCACGACAATGGCAGCCGCTCAGGCAACTGTAGAAGCATTAAAGCAAAAAGATTATAGTAGTGTTAATAGCCTACAAGAATTACATACAGGAATTTTTTCATGAGTAAAACACCGATGACAAAAATTGGAGCGGAAAAGTTACGGGAACAATTGCATGAACTAAAAACAATTGAGAGACCTCGTATTATAGCAGCGATTGCTGAAGCGAGAGCACACGGTGATCTAAGTGAGAATGCTGAGTATCATGCGGCTCGCGAACAACAAAGTTTTATGGAAGGACGTATAAATAAAATCGAATCAACACTTGCCGATGTTCAAATTATCGATGTAAAAGGAATTACTGAAAGGGACAAAGTTGTTTTTGGTGCAACTGTTACTATTTTAAATCTTGATTCAGATGAAGAGGTTATCTACCAAATAGTTGGTGAATTAGAAGCTGATATAAATACAGGGCTAATTTCAATAGCATCACCTATTGCTCGTTCACTAATAGGTAAAAAAATAGGTGATATAGTAGATGTTAATGCACCTAGCGGTGTAATTGAGTATGAGCTTATTAAAATTTGTTATATATAATTTTTTAAATGACAAAGAACAAGTCTAGTAAACAGTGGCTAAAATCACAAAATAAGGATCTATATGTAAAAAAAGCTCGAGAGTCGCATTTTCGTTCTCGGGCGGTTTATAAACTTCAAGAAATAGATCAAAAAGATAAATTAATAAAACCTAATCATTGTGTAATTGATCTCGGATCTTCGCCTGGGGGTTGGTCGCAATACTTAAGTAGCATCATAGATTCTCGTGGTCAAATTATAGCTATTGATATGTTACCTATGGAACCGATCGGCCAAGTTTCTTATATACTGGGCGATTTTACAGAAGAAATCGTTCAAAAACAGTGCTTTATACAAGTTGGAAAACAGGGTGCAGACCTTGTAATTTCTGATATGGCCCCCAATCTAACGGGTATAAGGGTTACAGACCAGTCGCGAAATATAGTTCTTGCTGAATTTGTGTATGATTTTTGTACTCGAATTTTAAAGCCAGGAGGTGATTTATTGGTTAAGCTTTTTGAAGGAGAGGGAACGCATGAATATAGGCAATTGCTACAAGACAATTTTTCTAAGGTTTTGACAAGAAAACCAAAAGCATCGCGCGATCAATCAAGAGAATTTTATATTTTAGCGCGCTCTTATAAATTATAGTAAAATTTAGGCACTTGAGAACATAGGACCAAGGGGATTATTAAATTGAGTGATATGATGAAGAATCTAATTTTATGGGTTGTTATAGCGCTTGTTATGATGACCGTTTTTAAAAACTTCAGTAATCCAGCAATGTCTGGAGAAATTACATATTCCCAGTTTATTTCTGATGTTAAGACAGGCCGTGTTGGCTCAGTAAATATTGAAGGTAGCTCAATAACTGGAAATCGTACTGATGGAAGTCGATTTAACACATACAGTCCTGAAACTAATAACGATGCATTAATTGGTACGTTGCTAGAGAATAATGTAGAGATTAAAGGGATGGAACCTAATAAGAATTCATTTTGGGCTCATGCTTTAATTTCATGGTTTCCTATTATATTGTTGCTCGGAATTTGGATCTATTTTATGCGACAAATGCAAGGCGGTGGCGGTGGTCGAGGGGCATTATCATTCGGTAAGAGCCGCGCACGTTTGTTGAGCGAAGATCAAATAAAAATAACTTTTAATGATGTAGCTGGCATAGAAGAAGCGAAACAAGAAGTTTTGGAGCTAGTAGAATTTTTACGTGACCCAGGTAAATTTCAAAAACTCGGTGGCAAAATTCCTTCAGGTGTTTTAATGGTTGGTTCCCCCGGGACCGGTAAAACTTTATTAGCAAAAGCTATTGCTGGCGAAGCCAGAGTTCCTTTCTTTACGATTTCAGGTTCTGATTTTGTTGAAATGTTTGTGGGTGTGGGTGCATCTCGTGTTAGGGATATGTTCGAGCAGGCGAAGAAACATTCACCGTGTATTATTTTTATTGATGAAATTGATGCTGTAGGACGCCATCGTGGAGCTGGTTTGGGCGGCGGTCATGATGAACGCGAACAAACATTAAATCAATTATTGGTTGAGATGGATGGGTTTGAAGGCAATGAAGGAGTGATTGTGATTGCAGCGACAAATCGTCCCGATGTTTTGGACCCGGCATTATTAAGACCAGGTCGTTTTGATCGTCAAGTAGTTGTTCCATTGCCAGATATTCGTGGCCGCGAACAAATTCTAAAGGTGCATATGCGCAAAGTCGCTTTGGGTGATAATGTTAAAGCCAATATTATTGCACGTGGCACCCCTGGTTTTTCTGGCGCGGATTTATCTAATCTAGTTAATGAGGCAGCATTATTTGCAGCACGTGCCGATAAAAAATTTGTTGATATGGAAGAATTTGAAAGGGCTAAAGACAAAATTATGATGGGTACTGAACGTCGTTCTTTAGTTATGAGCGAGGAAGAAAAGAAACTTACTGCTTATCATGAAGCTGGGCATGCAATTGTTGGGAGATTAGTCCCATCCCACGATCCAGTTTATAAGGTGACGATAATTCCTCGTGGCCGAGCATTAGGGGTTACTATGTTTTTACCGGAAGAGGATCGCTTAAGCTACAGCAAGGAATTGATAGAGAGCCAAATTTCGAGTTTGTTTGGAGGCCGTATCGCAGAGGAGCTTATTTTTAATGCAAGTAAAGTTACAACCGGCGCCAGCAATGATATTGAGCGTGCAACACAACTTGCTCGTAATATGGTTACAAAATGGGGTTTATCAGAAAAACTTGGCCCATTAACTTATAGCGAAGAAGACGGAGAAGTTTTTTTAGGTCGCTCAGTAACACAACATAAAGCTATTTCTGATGAAACAGCACACACTATTGACGAGGAGATTCGCAATATAGTTGATAAAAATTATAAGCGTTCTGAAAGACTACTTAAAAAGAATGTGGATAAGCTTCATTTAATGGCTGATGCGTTGATTAAATACGAGACTATAGATGCAGATCAAATTGACGATATTATGAAAGGAAAAGCACCAAGACCACCATCAGATTGGAATGATAGTAATGATCAAAATACTTTATCCAAAAAGAAAACAAAGAAAAAAACTAGATCCTCAAAAAAGAATACCGCACCGTCAGGCGAACCACCTGCTAAACCGGCTTAGACATTTTTAATTAAGTTAAGCAATGGTGGTTTGATAGGTTTTTATATCAATACAAACAGTACACTTAATTTCAATTAATAAGGTAATTACTATTAAAAAAGATACAAGAAAATTTTTCGGAACTGATGGTATACGCGGTAGCGTTGATGACGGCGGAATAAATGCAGATTTTGTGATGAAGCTGGGATGGGCCGCGGGACGGGTATTAGCAAAAAAAGGTAGCGGACCTGTTTTAGTGGGGAAAGATACTCGAATATCTGGTTATATGTTTGAGTCGGCGTTAGAAGCTGGTTTATCAGCAGCTGGTGTTGATATTCGTTTATTAGGCCCGATGCCAACTCCAGGAATCGCTTTTTTAACAAGGAGCACACGTGCTCAAGCTGGAATTGTTATAAGCGCATCACATAATCCATTTCACGATAATGGGATTAAATTTTTTGCTAGTGATGGTACTAAATTGGATGATGATGTTGAGATGGAAATCGAATATGAATTAAATTATCCAATGCGATCCGTTCCCTCCCTTAATCTTGGTAAAGCACGACGTATAACTGATGCACCAAGGCGATATATTGAGTTTTGTAAATCAAAAATTAAGAATAATATAAATTTCAATGATCTAAGAATAGTTATTGATTGCGCAAATGGCGCAACTTATCACATAGCCCCCAAAGTTTTTGAAGAATTAGGTGCGGAAGTTATATTACACGCAGCATCCCCGGATGGTTTGAATATCAATGATGAATGCGGGGCAACTTCCCCCAGCGTTCTACAGCAATTGGTCAAAGAGTCTCGTGCTGATGTAGGGATTGCATTTGATGGAGATGGCGACAGACTAATTATGGTGGATCAGCAAGCAAACATATTGGACGGCGATGATATTCTTTACATAATTGCACGTTCACAAGTTGAAAATTTACATGGTGCTGTTGTTGGTACTGTTATGAGTAATTTAGGTTTGGAGCACGCGATTAATAGGCTCGAGTTGGATTTTTTTAGAGCCTCAGTTGGGGATCGTTATGTTATGGAACTATTACTTAAAAAGGGCTTGACGTTAGGCGGGGAAACTTCAGGGCATATCATTAATTTAGACCTTACCACTACTGGCGATGGAGTAATAACAGCATTACAGGTACTGGAAACAATAGTTTCAACAGATAGAAGTCTTTCAGAACTTACTAGAGATATTAAAAAATATCCACAACTAACAAGAAATATTCAATTTGACACACAAGTTGATATAACGAAGAACGTTGATATAGATCGCGTGATAAAGGATTCAGAAGATGTTTTGGGTGATACTGGTCGAGTTGTGATAAGGCCTTCGGGAACTGAATCTTTAATAAGAGTTATGGTTGAAGGTAAAAATGAGAATCAAGTAGAGAACCTTGTTAATGAAATTGTAGATAAAGTTAGCAAGATTACAAGAAGTCTGCATTAAGAGTCAGTAACTTATTTTAATAATTTAAATTCCTTTTCATTAAATCCAACTAAGTATTTATTTTTTGACTTAATTATAGGTCGTTTTATAATTGTTGGATTATTCAGCAGAAGCTCAATTAGGTCTGATTTTACCTCTATTGCTTTTTCTCTATTAGATAATTTTCTCCAACTAGTGCTGCGTTTGTTTATAAGTAGCTCTATTTTTATATTTTCAAGAAATTCTTTTATTGTTGTTTTTTTTATACCATCTAAACGAAGATCATGGAAAACATATTTAATAGAATTCTCATCTAACCATTTACGAGATCTTTTTACACTATCACAGTTTTTTATACCATATAGAATGATCGAAGACATAAATAATGATGAATTTATAGCTCACGTAAAATTTCGTTTATACCAACTTTACTTAATGTTTTTTCATCGACCGTTTTTACTATAACTGCACAGTAAAGACTATATTTACCATCTTTTGATGGTAAGTTTCCTGAAACGACAACAGAACCAGGCGGGACGAAACCATATGTAATTTCACCCGTGTTACGATTATAAATTCGTGTGCTTTGACCAATATAAACACCCATCGAAATAACTGACCCTTCCCCTACAATTACACCTTCAACAACTTCAGAGCGAGCGCCGATAAAACAATTATCTTCAATAATAGTTGGGTTTGCTTGTAATGGTTCGAGTACTCCCCCAATTCCAACACCGCCTGACAAATGAACGTTTTTCCCGATTTGGGCACATGAACCAACTGTTGCCCAAGTATCAACCATAGTTCCATCATCAACATAAGCTCCAATATTTACGAAGCTAGGCATTAGCACCACATTTTGACCAATAAAACTACCTTGTCTTACAATAGCTGTGGGTACAACACGAGCACCAGTATTAATAAAGTCGTCTTTGTTGAAATCACAAAATTTGCTTGGAATCTTGTCGAAGTAATTAGCGTGATTACCTGAAATCACAACATTTTCGTCAAGAATAAAAGATAGTAATACAGCTTTCTTTAGCCATTGATTTACAATCCATTCGTTACTAATTTTTTCTGCTATTCTTAACTCTCCGTTATCTAATTTTTGAATAATATCTTTGATAGAATTTTTAAGTTCGTTATTGTCTTGTTTCGGATCAATTTTTGCCCGTTTATCAAATTGCTCATTAATAAAACTTTCTAAATTATCCATTTCTTTTCCCTACATTTTAATGTGTATTTTCAATAAATCTTTTGATTCGTCTCGCAGCTTCAATACATGTGTCGGTCTCTGGAACTAAAGCGATACGGACACGCTTATCACCCGGATTTATATTGTCAACATTACGAGATAAATATGAACCGGGTAGAACTTTGACATTTTCACTTGTATATAGTTCTCTTGCAAAGTCTATATCTGAGCAGGGTAATTTAGGCCATAAATAAAAACCTCCCGATGGCGGCATTACTGGTAAAACCGACTCTAATTTACGGCAAACCTTTAAAAATTTTTCTCTATATATCTCTCGATTTTCCTTCACATGTTCATCATCATTCCATGCAACGATACTTGCCTTTTGAACATGGAGAGGCATTGCGCAACCATGATAGGTCCTATAACGATAAAATATTTCAATTATTTCGCTATCACCCGCTACGAATCCAGAACGAAGTCCAGGCACATTTGAACGTTTGGATAGACTATGAAATATTAGACAGCGCTTATATTCGGAGTTACCAAGTTTTTTAGCATATTCAAGCAAACTTAACGGTGGTTGTTCTTCATCGTGATAAATTTCTGAGTAACATTCATCGGAAGCAATAATGAAATTATACTTTCCTGAAAGTTCTATCAGTTCTTTTATAAAATCAAAATCAATTACGGCTCCGCTTGGATTACCAGGCGAACACAAATAAAATAGTTGGCAACGTCGCCATATTTCTTTTGGTACTAGAGATAAATCAGGAATGTAATTATTTTCTTCAATACAATTTAAATAATAGGGTTCAGCCCCTGCCAGTAGAGCTGCTCCCTCATAGATTTGATAAAAAGGGTTTGGCACTATAACAATCGGTTTCGTAGTTTTTTTGTTTACCACGGTTTGTGCAATGGAAAAAAGCGCCTCCCTTGTTCCATTTACAGGTAGTATATTTTTTTCTTCATTTAAAGTTTTTTTAGAAAGGTTAAATCGTCTACATAACCAATTAATAATTGCCGTTCTTAATTCATTAGAGCCACGCGTAGTTGGATATATTGATATATTACTGATATTTAATTCCAATTCTTTTGTTATAAACGATGGTGTTTGATGTTTTGGTTCTCCAATTGCTAGTGTTATCGCTGATTTTTTGGTATCAGCACTACATTTACTAAGTAACTTTTTCAGTTTTTCAAAAGGGTAAGCGTGTAGGTTTTCCAGTCCAGGATTCATTTAAAGAAATATTAAATAGCTTATTTTTGATAAATTTTTGAAGAATATAGTTTGATACTTAAATAATTAACTTTATTATGCATTCAAGAGTATATGAATTAAGCCGGTTGTTAGTATTACTAAAGTTACAAAAAAAACAGTAAGATAAACTACGTCTTTCTCGAAATAGGCAACAACCATAAAACACGTCATGCCGATAATGGTGAGGCCAAAATCGAATTCTTGCGGTAGTCCACTTGAACGTAATATGACACCAAGAATTGTAGTCAATCCACCTAACCATCTGAGCCTGTTAAGATCTGATTCTCTATACAAAGGAATTTTATATACTTGATGCATTTTTTGTTCAATGAGACCCATTCTTTTACCCCCTTCAAATCGGGCTTATATAACTATTGTGTTTAAATAAATTTAGGATAATTTATTATACGATATCACGTTTGTTTATCCCAACTAGATACACAATTTTCTTATCATTTTCTTGTATACTTGATTTCTCGGTGAGATTATTTGAGTTATAAAATGAATTTTTCAAAGGTAATCAAATCTCAGGAAATACGTGACTTTTTATGACATAGATGTATGCTTGCCTACTTTTTCAAAAAATTATGTTTTGGAACTTAAACAACTAACAAATGACTAAGAAAATTTTAATTTTACCTGGTGACGGTGTTGGCCCAGAAATTATCGCTCAGGCTGAGAAAATATTATCATTTCTTATCGCCGAAACGGGTTTAGCTATCGAATTAGATCGTGGATTAATTGGTGGTAATGCTATTGATGAGACTGGCGCCCCTTTACCGGAAGAGACGTTAAAAAAGGCAAATGAATCAACAGCTATCCTGATGGGGTCGGTCGGTGGCCCAAAGTGGGAATCAATTGATCGCCAGCTTCGTCCCGAGAGAGGATTATTGGCAATTCGAGGCGAACTCGAGTTATTTGCGAATTTACGACCCGCTTTTTTGTTTTCACAGTTACTAAAAGCATCTACTTTGAATGAAGAAGTTGTTAGCGGTCTTGATCTGATGATAGTTCGAGAGCTTACTGGGGGCATTTACTTTGGTAATCCTCGTGGCATTAGAGAACTCAATGATGGACAGCGTGAGGGGTTTAATACACTTGTTTATAATGAAAGTGAGATTAAACGTATCGCCAAGGTTGCATTTGAGACTGCAAGTAAGCGTCAAGGTCGTTTGTGTTCAGTTGATAAAGCAAATGTACTAGAGGCAACCGAGTTATGGCGAGAAATTGTCAGTGAGATGGCAAAAGATTACCCAGATGTCGAGTTGCAGCATATGTATATAGATAATGCTTCGATGCAGTTGGTGAGAGCGCCAAAACAATTCGATGTTATTCTGACGACCAATATGTTTGGTGATATTTTATCAGACCTTGCGTCTATGTTAACTGGGTCAATCGGTATGTTACCTTCTGCATCATTAGCCAGTGATGGTAAAGGAATGTATGAACCGGTACATGGTTCTGCCCCAGATATTGCCGATCAAAATATTGCTAATCCCTTAGCGACAATTTTGTCGTTATCAATGCTATTGAGATATTCTTTGGGCGAAGACAAATTAGCGAATATGTTAGAGCAAGCGGTTAGTCAGGTGTTAACGGATGGATTTAGGACAAAAGACATTTATTCTGATGGAATGACATGCGTAGGGACTGATGAGATGGGTGATGCGGTGATTAAAACTTTATCAACTTTATTGGTCTAAATAATTTTTTAAAATATATTAATTTAAAAACTATGGTAGAAAAAAAATACAATGTTGCTGTTGTTGGCGCGACAGGTTTGGTCGGTAGAACCATGCTATCAATCTTGGCGGAATCTAATTTCCCTGTTGATAAGGTTTATGCTTTGGCCAGCAGCCGTTCTGCTGGGACACGCATAACATTTAAAGATAGTGAGCTGATTGTCGGCGATTTGGAAACTTTTGATTTTAATTTGGTTGAGATAGGACTTTTCTCACCAGGCGCATCTGTTTCTGCTATTTATGCACCAAAGGCAGCTGATGTCGGGTGTGTTGTGATCGATAATACATCAAAATTTCGTTATGAAGATGATATTCCATTAGTAGTCAGTGAGGTCAATCCTCATGCTGTTTGCAATTATAAAAATAGAGGAATTATTGCCAATCCAAATTGTTCAACAATTCAGATGTTGGTGGCATTAAAACCAATTTATGATGCGGTTGGTATTGAGCGCATTAATGTGTGTACCTATCAAGCAGTATCAGGAACTGGTAAAGACGCAGTTGAGGAACTTGAAAAACAGACAACTGATTTTATAAATAGACGACAAGTATTAAATCAGGTTTATCCAAAACAAATAGCCTTTAATGCAATACCACATATAGATGCATTTCAAGATAATGGATACACAAAAGAAGAGATGAAAATGGTGTGGGAAACAAAAAAGATTTTCGAAGATGAATCAATTTTAGTAAATCCGACTGCTGTTAGGATTCCTGTATTTTATGGGCATTCAGAAGCGGTACATATTGAGACAAAAGATAAGATTAATGCTGGAAATGCCAGAAAATTGTTGGAAAAGATGCCCGGGGTGATTGTGCTTGATTCGCATGAGGATGGGGGTTATCCGACTGCTGTTTCAGAGGCTGAGGGGAAAAACCCCATTTTTGTAGGGAGAATTAGAGAGGATATATCTCATCCTAGAGGGCTAGATATGTGGATTGTATCGGATAATGTACGTAAGGGAGCCGCATTAAATTCCATTCAAATTGCCGATATTCTGGTAAAAAACTACATATAGTTTATAGTTAGCAGATAATTATAATGTATATTAGCAAGTTCTTATGAGACGCAGAGTATCTACAATTATCTTT
>Ga0066372_10000106_pt1 | contig 27830 bp, 19 predicted proteins | sample Knorr_S15_td_250_FD_77011 | JGI IMG/M metagenome (GOLD analysis project Ga0066372, IMG submission 77011) | Marine microbial communities from Southern Atlantic Ocean transect - Knorr_S15_td_250_ad_251m_LV_A | ecosystem: Environmental > Aquatic > Marine > Oceanic | place: Southern Atlantic ocean... | reverse complement strand
TCACTTCTTTCACTCTCCCCTGATGATAGAGAAAAACTTACCTCCTGACGTGAGGAAGTAAAAATGTGTTCTTGCCAATCATTATTGTCGAGAAGTATACGTGCAAAATGAATATGGCCTGCCGAAACTGGAAAAAAAGTTCCGTTGTAAATTGAAAGTTTTTCTCCACCTTCAGTACAGGTAAATTCTATCTTTGATTGTACATAACCATTATCGATGAGTTGTGTCTCAGGTCCTTTTAAAATCTGACAAGGCTGTCCAGAAACAGAAATCTTTAAATAATTTTTCAGGTGAGTTGTCAGCTGGTCTTGAAGGTTGGGTGAATAACCCTCCAAAACCGGCAAGAGAGTGACTTGGCGTGCAGGCACAGTAAAAACAGCTTTTGCTATATTTTCTTCAATCTCCCATTTTGAGAAAGACCTGCTGATTTGATGAGCATGAGTCTCAAACGAGAGAAAGGCTATAAAAGATATAAGTAAAAGTTTCCGGATCATTTTTTATATCTCATTCAAAGTATTTAATCTTGGCTCTTTTTTTAAGCCACACCATATACTGATCAACAGATTCTTCGTCATTCCTTCGTAAATATTCAGTTTTAACTTGCTCTTTAACATCATTAAATGGAATTCCTTCTCCTGCTATTGAACTCAACATATAAATAAAACTGTATCCCGTTGTCGATTCAATTTCAGTTGTAATTTGCCCGGGTTGCAAAGTTTCTATTAATTCAACGAGGGCTGGTTCTAAATAATCTTTTAATTTTTTTATGGGTAATAAGACATTCGGTATCACTGGAATAATGGGATCGCCGAGTTTCTCTTTTACGACATCAAATTCTTCACCCGCTATAAGTAAACCTCTTACCTCATCTAAACGCTGTTCATCCTCTTCTTCTGTACCGTACTCAATGAAGAGTCTTTTTATATGAACTTCTGAAGGTCTAGAGAAAAATTCGATGTTTTTGGAATAAAAATCAACAAGTTTTTCATCGTTTACTTCGGAAACTATACCTTCAACGATAATCTTATCTAACATCTCAGAAACTATGGTTTTCCGTACCATTCCTTCGGTTTGAGGAAGATCAAGTTCTAATCCCCTTTGCAACAAAAGCTGTTCATCAATCAACCTTTCTAAAACAATTATCTTTTCTTCATCCGTGATTTGATTTCTTTTGTTCATCATTAGTGCTTCTAGAGCAAGGTCCAAATCCGATTGGTAAATAGGATGATCGTTTACAATTACCACCACGCCCTTATTAGCAGAGTTTTTTTTGGAGTCAGGAAGAACACCAAAAAAAATAAAAACGATACCTATTAATAAACCTGAAAGTAAAAGGAATGTCTTTCTCATAGTGTTAGTCTAATTTTGTGAAACAAAAATAGGTGATGACCATGCACGGTGTTCTTCTTTAGAAAGACAAAGGTCATCCTTATCGACTCTATAATCACCCCAACATGGATTAACCTCGATACAATTTCCTTCTTTATCATATGTACAGCGCGGAGCGGATCCGTTTATGGTATCGGTCGGCTCTTGAATAGCTCGCACATAATATAACGCTTCACGATCATTTTCTATAAATTCGTTATCTTCAAATTCTACCGTACATCCATTCTCATTGTCCTCGCATGGCAAAGACAACCATGGATCCAAAATTAAGTCATCGATTGCCTCAGAGGAATTTATCTGAGGAGTAATCTTTATAATTTCTACTCTCGTAATCTTTAACCTTTCTGAAGAAGGATTATAACATTCTCCAGAACATAGTTTTTCAATTCTCTCACTCGATAATCCATTACTCGTGAACTCGGGACAACCCGGTTTCTGTTTAAAGGCTCCAACAACTCTAACCACAAATCGAGGATTGTTATTTAAAGATAGCTCGGAGCCCATCGGATTAATAGCACCGTTAGAAATTTCATCAAACCACAAAAGAATTCTTGGGCCAGAAGTTCCATAGATCTCCTTTCTGTTTAAGGAATCCCAAATTCCATCGCGAGATCTATCTTTAACATGAACAGCAGCCAACCCTCCTTGTGTCCAAAATGCCTGTTGCCTTTCAAGTTCTGTTAAAGCAAAGCCCAATCCTCCTTTTAATATATCATCATAAGTGATTTCATCAATGCTGGACTTGACAGGCCCAGGGTCCGGATTCGTTGTATTACGCCAAAATTTATTTATTCCACCCGCTGCTTCTGTTGTTGTTAATCGGTCGATGGGTTTATATCCGGTTCCCGGTTTAGCCCTATGATTGTCGGAAGCCGCTATAAAACCCCATTTAAAATTGGTGGGTAGTTGGTTTTCAAAATTAGTGATAGCCAATCCGTACTGTACCGATGTGGTAGGGATGTGGTTAAAAGATGGCAAAAAACAATCCCGACATTGGTTTGAATCAAGCCAATCCTCAGCGTTTTCTCCTGAAACCGCAATATGCCCGGCAATACCAAGACTGGCGTGGATTTCTCTTGCCGTTACTGCTCTTTTTTCACATTCCGCATCGGTTTCTCCATCCGTAAGACATCTCTTTCTTATTATTTCACCTGCTTGCCAGCACGAGGGAAGAAACTCGGAAGTTGCTTCTGGACAGACGGGGTTATTAATATCTCCTATAACCTGTCTATAAGAGCGATACTCTTCCGAATTCCCGTGTCCCGACATAACTTCGATAATTTTCATTTTATCAGGACGCATCTTTGGTGATAACTGTTTATCCCATGAGGTTGTTGGAGGCGTGTAATAACCCCAGGTGGATCCGTGAGGAATTATCAGAGGATCTAAGAATTGTTCTTCAAGTTTCCGCACGAGATCTCCAGGTGTGTTAGCGAATTCGTAACAACCTTCCTCCAACTCATTTGAAGGAGAGTTTTCATCACAAAAAGGGATACCTCTTATCTCATTTACAAAATACTGAAAATCGGAATAGTGAGTAAATTTTTTGATATCTAATATTCCAACTACTTTAGGCATAAGAGCATTGGAGTTAAGTCGAAGAGAATTTGTGGCTACACCACCCGATCCTATTGGTCTCTTGGCTAGTTTATCATCCTCAAGATCTTTAAAAATAACATTCTTATGGCCATAGTGATCTTCCGGGAGTGATCCAACCTGTGTCCATTCAAATCCTATAAAAGGTATAACGTCATTACTTTCCTCACCGTTGACCTTAGAACATTGACGAATAAAATCTTTTGTTTCTGTCCACTTCCGTGGAGTGGAAGCCTCCGCATGATCCGTAATAGCCCAAAAATCGATGGAAGAACAATATCGAGCATAATCACAGGCATCAGCCATGGGATGTACTCCTTCGCCTCCAAGTATTGGTAAAGACCACCAAAAAGCATCAGTGGAGAATGTAGTATGAACGTGCAAATCTCCAAAAAGTATCTGTTTTGAATCGTCTCCACTCAGAAGATTAGCAGCTTTTTTTTGAGAGAGCGCTCTTTGTGCAATAATATTCTCGGGTAGAGGCCCTCCTTGTAATTCTTCAACGTGTCTGGCACGACCAAACCATCCCTGATACACAGCCGTTAAAAACAAAGTAGCCCCGATAATAACAATTACGAGAACGAGAGAGATAATTTTTTTCATATTGTATTCCTCATATCAAAACACCAAAACCCTGTATTTTTGCAGCTTCTTTCCTAACCCTTTCCGGACCGCCAAGTATCTGACGGGCTAAACCAATCCTTTTAAACCAATAATGCAAACCCAAAAGATCTGTAAAACCCATTCCCCCATGTACCTGCGTAGCAATCCTAGCAATATTATGGGATACCTCTGAAAGATGAGCTTTAGCATGACAAGCCGCAAGCCGCGACTCTTCAGGTATAGAATCCTGAGCATAAGCAGAGTACCAAACAAGTGAACGACAGGGCTCGAGTTCCGCTGCCATCTCGGCACACATATGTTTGACCGCCTGAAAGGATCCTATGACCCTATTGAATTGCTTTCTCTCAAGAGAATATTCTACAGCTTTCTTAAGCATGCTATCACTTGTACCCAACATATCTGCAGCCAAGATAACTCTTCCCGAATCTATAACTTTATCAATAATTTCTTTTCCACCAGAAATTTCATCTGCTTTACAAGAATTAAAAATGACCTCTGAAACTGGTCGGGTGCTATCAATGGTCGGTATTTCAGAAATTTCTATATCCTCTTCCTTTGCATCAACAAGATAAAGATTATTGTCTATTGCAGTTACAATTATTCTGGGATCATGTTCTCCATCCAAAGCAAAAATACTCGTTCCTGAAATCTTTCCCTTGGAAATTTTTAGGCCAGAGTCTTCTCTTGCACCAATGACTTCATTGATTGCAATGCATGCACTAATTTCGCCTTTAGCTATCTGTGGTAGCCATTTCTCCGCTAACTCCGATGACCCTTTATCCGAAAGACTTATAGGTACCATTACAGAATTGGCTACCCACAATACGGGAGCGACATATTTTCCTATCTGTTCGGCAACCAAAGAAGCTTCAAGTACTCCTAATCCAGAACCCCCATACTCCTCAGGAATTAAAAGCCCAGTAAGACCCATTTCTACGAACTGATTCTTAAGAATATTCCGTAACTCTTTATCTCCACTTGAATGATTTCGAATAATATCGACATCACAGACGGACTCAATCATCTTAGAGACACTTTCAGATAAAATTTCTTGTTCTTCAGATAATGCAAATTCCATTATTTTTTTTCCTCTAGCATGGGTTTTGGTTCTCTCGGCATTCCCAAACCAATTTCGCTTATTATATTCTTTTGTATTTGGGCTGTTCCCCCTCCGATAATCAGTCCAAGATCGAACATATAACGCCATTGCCATTTTCCTGAATCATGATCGTGATTGCTTAAACCATAGATTGTTCCAAGTTCTCCGAGTAAATCTATGGCAAAGCCTGCAAGATCATGATTCAACTGACAGCCGTTTAATTTAACAATTAGCTTTGCCATTTTTACATCCAATCCCTTATGGGAAGCAGTTAAAGATCTTAAGCTATTGTATGACATGCTCATAACCCTTGCCTGAAGTCGCATCAAATGATCTAAATGCACAGGATTATCCATTAATTTTTCACCATTGATAGTTTCATTATTCATAATATCTATTATTTCATTTAGTCGAGTGGTTGCTTGATTTGGATCGCCCAACATACCTCTTTCATGAGTTAATGTTGCATTCGCCACAAACCATCCCTCACCTCTTTTTCCAACTATATTTGATTTTGGAACTCTTACATCGGTAAAAAATACTTCATTGAATTCTGCATGACCGGTCATGGTCATTAGAGGTCGAACATCAATTCCAGGAGTTTTCATGTCTATCAGGATATAAGAAATACCTTTATGTTTAGGAGCATCAGGTTCAGTTCGGACTAGACAAAACATCATATCTGCAAACTGTGCAGTTGAAGTCCAAATTTTTTGACCATTAACTATAAAGTCATCCCCATCATCAACTCCTTTAGTTTGCAAAGAAGCAAGATCAGATCCTGAGCCTGGCTCCGAATAACCTTGGCACCAAATTATCTCGCCTTTTATTGTTTTCTCAATCCATGATTTTTTTTGTTCTTCTGTTCCAAGTTCTAAAAGAGTAGGCACAAGCATTGAAATGCCTTGATTAGCCATTCCAAGTGGGGTTTGAGATTCTGTAAATTCTTCAGCAATTATTCTTGATTTTAATACATCTGGTTCAGCGCCAAATCCTCCATACTCTTTTGGTATAGTTCTTGCCGCATATCCATTTTTTATTAATTTCTCTTGCCAATTTGACTCTTTGTCAGCTGTATAAGCACTATCACTTACTCTACTTGACATATGATTATTTTTGGATAAGAACGATTTAACTTCTTTTCTAAATTTTATATATTCTGGTCCTGGATTTAAATCCATACTTCTCTCCAATAATAAATTTGTATTCAGACGATTTTAATATATTGTCCTTACTACAATTAGGAAAGAATTTATTATATAGATGGGCAAGGGGATTAAAATGAAAAAAAATTCTAAAGTATTACTTTTCATGTTTTTTTTCATGTTGTTTAATACTGTTGTTAACGAAAGGATTTTTGCCATGGAAGAGAACGCCTTTTCTTTTACTTTTGAATCAATTGAAGGTCAAGCAATGCCTCTTGAACAATTCAAGGGCAAAGCTCTGTTGGTTGTAAATACAGCGTCTCTATGCGGTTTTACACCACAATATGAAGGCCTTCAAAGTTTGTGGAATGATTACAAGGATAAAGGTTTGGTGATAATTGGGGTTCCTTCAAATAATTTTGGGAAACAAGAACCTGAGGGTGAAGAAAAAATAAAGGAATTTTGTGAAACGAAATTTGGAATTGACTTTCCAATGACTACTAAGGAAGATGTGAAAGGTGAGAATGCCCACCCCTTTTACAAATGGGCAAACAACCAATCGGGGAAAAACCCAAAATGGAACTTTTATAAATATCTAATAAGTCCAGATGGTTCTTATTCAGGTATTTATAGCTCAATGACAAAACCAAAATCCGGTAAAATGATAAAAGCGATAGAAAAAATACTTCCATAAAAAATGAAGAGATTATTACTGTTATTACTCCTATCGTCACAAACGAGCTATGCATTCGCAGAGCTTCTTTTGAGTAATGAATGGGCAAGGTTAACTCCAAGCGGTGTGGGTTCTGTTTATGTCACAATTGAGAACAAGAATTCTTTTGATGAAGTTTTGTTGTCAGCCAAAAGTGATTCAGCAAAGATGGCAATGATACATGAAACTGTGCGCGAAAATAATGTGGTAAGAATGAATCACATCATAGGAGGAATAAATATCCCTAAAGGCGAGAGTGCAATTCTTGAGCCCGGTGGATATCATATTATGCTAATAAATATAAATAAGAATCTTTCTCTCGGAGACCGGATAAAAGTAACGTTAATTTTTGAAAAAAGCGGGGAAGTGATATTAAACCCTATTCTTAAACTCAAACCTCCTTTTTAAATAGACCCGCTCATTATAAGAGCGGGCCTCTTTCAAAGAATTTCATTTTTTAGTTAAGCAGCAGTATAACCGAGAATAGCTTTGACTTCGAGAAACTCCTCAAGACCAAATTCTCCCCATTCTCTACCATTTCCTGACTTCTTGTATCCCCCAAAAGGCGCATTAAAATCCATTTGAGCACCATTAACATGGACGTTTCCTGAGCGAATCCTTTCAGCTACTTTTATAGCTTTTTCCTGGCTTCCAGAAACATAACCTGAAAGACCATATTCTGTGTCGTTCGCAATTGCTACGGCATCATCTTCATCTTTATATGGTAGGATAGAAACAACTGGTCCAAAAATTTCTTCTCTTGCAATAGTCATATCATTATTAACGTCTGCAAAAACAGTAGGTTTTATAAAATAACCAGCATTTAAACCTTCGGGCTTACCAGGGCCGCCAGCAACCAAAGTGGCGCCTTCTTCAATCCCTTTTTCAATTAAACCTTGAATTTTATCGAATTGAATTTCACTGACAACCGGTCCTATTCCTCCAGGGGCAACGTCTTCCGGATTGCCAACAACCGTATTTTCAGCTGTTTCTTTTGCGATCGCAATAGCCTCATCTTGTCTGTCCGCTGGAACTAACATACGAGTTGGAGCATTACATGATTGACCAGAATTAGTAAAACAACCACTAACTCCTCCAGCAACAGCCGTTCCGAAATCCGCATCATCAAGTATAATGTTCGCCGATTTACCACCCAACTCTTGTGCGACCCTTTTAACTGTATCAGCTGATGCTCTTGCAACAGCAATACCTGCCCGAGTTGAACCAGTAAATGACATCATATCAATATCTTTATGAGCTGACATAGCCTCTCCTACGGTCGGTCCATCGCCATTAACTAAATTAAAAACACCTGCAGGCACACCTGCCGCATCTAAGATTTCAGTAAATAAAACAGCATTCAGTGGTGCAATTTCGGATGGTTTTAAAACCATGGTGCATCCGGCTGCAAGTGCTGGAGCAACCTTGCATGTAATTTGGTTTATTGGCCAATTCCATGGAGTAATAAAACCACAAACACCTACAGGCTCTTTTCTAATCTTGGTATTACCTTTGTCTTCTTCAAAATCATAATTTTTCAAAATCTCAAGATATGTACCGAGATGACCAGCTCCTGTAGCAGCTTGAGCTGCTTTTGAAAGCCAAAGAGGTGCTCCCATTTCAGAAGAAATTGTTTCAGCAATTTCATCGTATCGTGTTTGATAAACTTCCAAAATTTTACCTAGTAGTTGTAATCTTTCTTCTTTAGAAGTTTGCGAAAAACTAGCAAAGGCATTCTTGGCAGCGGCAACAGCATTATCAACGTCCTTAGCATTTCCTAGAGCTATTCTTCCTATGGCCTCTTCTGTGGCCGGATTAATAACGTCGTAATGCTGTGGATCGGATGGGTCTACCCATTCTCCATTAATATAAAACTTAAGACACTCTTTCATTTGGTCCTCCTTAAAATTCTTGTACAGCATTACAGCACAATCAATAAAAACCAACAATCTCTTTTACATATAATTAAGAAATAATTATATTAAGGCAAACAACCATGGGAAAAACAAATGGCTAAACCTTATCCTAAAGAAGAACACTTAACAGGAAATTTTGCTCCTATTCGAATGGAAAGCAACATCGATGATATAATCATAGAAGGAGAAGTTCCTAAAGAAATAAATGGAAGCTACTACAGAAATGGACCTGATCCAAAGTTTCCACCAAGAGGTGATAATTCTCATTGGTTTGGTGGCGATGGCATGATTCATGCTTTTCACATTAAAGATGGCAGAATTTCTTATTTAAATCGTTGGATGAGAACGGTAAAATGGTTAAAGGAGCACGAAGAACAAACAGCTCTTTGGTCGAGTGGTATGGATGTAATGAACAATGACCCGTTAGTATCAAATATTATAACTGACGGATTAGCAAATACCGCAGTTGTTTCTCATGCAGGGAAACTATTGGCTCTCGAGGAAGCGCATGCACCTTTTGAGTTTGATCCATTTACCTTAGAGTCTTTTGGCTCACACACTTTTAATAATACTCTCGAAGGTCCAATGACCGCTCACCCAAAAGTTGATCCAATAACGGGAGAATTACTATTCATTGGATATATGGCTGATGGCTTTTTCTCCGATACAATTAGATATACGGCTGTTTCTAAAGATGGAAAGATAACCAAGTCTGAGCTTATTAAGGCTCCATTTCCATCTATGGTCCACGACTTCTTTGCAACTCAAAATTATGTAATAATACCAGTCTTTCCTTTAACGGGTGATTTTGAACGAGCTTTAAATGGTGGTCCACCTTTTGCTTGGGAACCAGAAAAAGGGAGTCATATTTGTATTCTTCCTAGGGATGGTACAGCAGAAGATGCGAAATGGATTGAAGCTGATCCTTCTTTTGTATTCCACTATATGAATGCTTACGAGGAAAACGGTTCTATAATTTGTGATTTAATGGAATTCGGAGTGCCTCCTCTTTTTCCTCATGCGGATGGAACAATGCCTAAACAAACTGATGCCGAAGCAAAACTTGCAAGGTGGGAAATTGACATTAATGCTTCAAAACTTAATAAGACTTCTCTTGATAATATTACAGGGGAATTTCCAAGGTCAGATGAGAGATTCGCTCTCCAAAAATATCGGCATGGTTATTATGCTGGGTCAATTGGTGACCATGCACCAGGTATGAGCATGAATTCGATTGTCCACTATGATCACAAGACAGGAGAAAGAAAGGAATATACTACTGAAGTTGGAGATGCAGTAGGTGAACCAGTATTTATAGCTAAATCCAAAGATAGCAATGAAGGAGAGGGTTGGTTAATAGCTACAGTCTTCAGGGCAAAAGAGAATCGTTCAGATTTGGTTATTTTGGATGCGAATCATGTTGATGAAGGACCTATTGCTAAAGCACAACTGCCTCACAGAGTACCGTACGGTTTCCACGGATGGTTCGAAAATAGGACATAAAAGATATTAAAATGAAACAAGTTTTAAGGGTTGGTTTCTTAAGCCTTTTATTGTGTTGCGGCTTATTAGATAATCTTCTTTCTCAAGAAAATAATAAGATTATTTATGATAAGAATTACTTTGAAAAATACAATATTGTCTCTGTTATTGATGCTATTAAAAGAATCCCCGGCGTTGAATCAATTACTGAAGGAGGCGGTGGTGGATCAAGCTCAAAATTTGATCTTGCTAGCAGAAAAGAGAAGAGAGGATTTGGCTCCTCGGGCACACAAATCTTAATAAACGGTGAACGACTGTCTTCCAAAGCCAATAATGTAATGCAAACTCTTTCAAGAATTCAGGCTGACGCTCTTATAAGGATTGAAGTAATAAGGGGATCAGAAGCAGGTTTGGATGTTCGTTCTGAGGGAATTATTGTTAATGTAATTATTGATTCAAGCTCTTTGAAAAGTTCTGGAACATGGGAAACTGCTCTTAAAATCTTATCTTCTGGAAATAGTATTTGGACGGGTGAAGGTTCGTGGTCAACAAAGGTTAAAAATACCGATATCGTCATAGGTTTGAAAAAAATTGGTTTTATAAGTAGTCGAGTTTATGACGAATTCCATCTCTTTGGGGATTCGTCAATTTATCAGTATAGAAAACGTGAAACTTTTGAATTTAAATCTGGTTTCCAAGCATCAATTGACGTCTCTTCAAAATTAACTCCTATCGACACCATAAGAATCAACACTCTTATCTGGTTCGACGGATCTGCTGCTGAACCACAAAATCAAAATTACTATAGTCCTGAGGATTCTTTAAGAGAGAATCCGAGTTCTTTTATCAATTGGGATAGAACCGATTCTTTTGACGGTTGGGAATTCGGGGGCGATTGGGAGCATGACTTTAAAGGAAAACATTCATTAAAAATACGAACTGTATTATCAGAACAAAATAAACACCCCCGTGTGAGTCAATATCAAAAAATAGGAATGGGAGACCTCAGTGAAATAGGAAGGGAAATTACAGATAGAACTGAGATCGAAAGAATCTTAAGAGCCAGTATGTCGAGCTCTTTGGGTCCTAGCACTTTTGAGTACGGTTTCGAGGCTGCATTTAATAAACTTGATAGAAATTTCTTACTCTTAACTGCTGATGATCAAGGAGGGTTAATAGATACAGATTTATCCAATACTCAAGGAACAGTTGAAGAAGATCGTTATGAAGGATTCCTTTCATATAATTTTCCTATAGAAGATAATATTAGAGTTGAAATTGCCCTCAACTATGAATGGTCAGAAATTAGTCAATCTGGTGATGTTAATGAAAGTCGTGAATTTCAGTATTGGAAACCACGAATAGATTTAAAGTGGGATTATGAATCAAATCGACAGATTCGATTAACAATTGAAAGGAGTGTCGGTCAAATTGACTTTGACGATTTTATTTCAAGCTATGATGTATTTGAGGAGAGAATTAGAGCTGGAAACCCAGATTTACAACCGGATACCTCATGGGAAATACAATTGGAACATGAATGGAGACTACCTAACGATGGAGGAGTTATTACCCTTGAAGGGTTTGCAACTCAAATTGATGGTCCTGTTGAAAGGGTTCCAGTAGGTGGATATGCAGCAATCGGAAACCTCGGCACTGCTGAAAGGCAACAGATTAAATTAGATGGAAGTTTAAGAATTGAAGATATTTTGCCTGGAGGTGTTTTTAGTTTCATGGGGTATCTTCAACATTCAGAAGTGGTTGATCCTTTAACCAAACAAAAACGAGATTTGGCTTGGTTTCCTACATGGGAATTTACGTTAGGTCTTAGACAAGACATCCCTGGAGGAAAATACAGCTGGGGAGCAAAGTATTCTAGTGTTTCAATGAAAAATATCTATGATCCTTTTCTCTGGGGACGATGGACACAGGATCCTTTTCTCGAGCTTAATTTTTCAGCAAAATTAAATCCTCGGCTAACTCTGAAGCTTAAGGCTGAAAATGTTCTTGTTGACTTTGGAACCGGAAGGAAAATTATCTATAATGGATTTAAATCTAATAATGATATTTTAGTAACAGAACACTTTAAGACCAAAGGTCATTCTCTCTTTAAAATTGAGCTTGAAGGAACGTTCTAGCTATTAACCGGTGTGTCCAGAATGACCTATACCTTCTTCATATTCAACTTTTCTATTTAATCGTTTGTCGATTATAGAAATTGTTAAACAAAGGACCATAAGAAATATCCCCAAGAAATATGCGAAATTATGTTGGAGCGCAAATAATTTCATACCTGTTATAGGATTTAAAACAAATCCTGCTGCATATGCACTAACTAAAATTCCTGCTGCTTTACCTTGCTCATCTTTACCGACAGCTAAGGATACACCTGTAAATAATCCGGGACCCATTAATGCCCCTCCTACTCCATACATAGCCATTGCTAGGGCCATCAAATAAAGATCTTTAGATAAAATAATAATAAATATAGCAAGAATTGAAGCAAAACTTCCAGAACGTAGAAGTGTTCCAGGTGTTGGAGAAATCTTTCTTATAATAAAGAATTGAACTATGAAAGTAGAGATTCCCATCATTATTAAGATCCTTCCTGTATAAAAAGTTGTTTCAATAGTCGTGAAACTAAACTTATCTTGAAGATACAGGGCTAGGGTTTGCATAATAATTGCTTGAGTTTGGCTTATAAATAAAGCCATAATTACAAACGTTAAAATACGAGTATCATAAGCAGTTAAATTAACTTGATGTACTCTTGCCGGAATTATGGGTTTTGTTTTCTCAGGTAAATAAATCCATATTAAAAGAGCTATTAAACCTGTAATGCCACCAAACAAAAAATACGGAACGAGGGGACCAAATAATACTGCCTGAGAAGCTAAACCCGGTCCTACAACTGTACTTACAGCAAACGCAGAACCCATCGTCGCCATAACTCCAGATCTTTCCTTTTCAGTTGTTCGATCGGCAACGTATGCCATGGAAGCAGCATGAGTACCAGAACCTAAAAATCCAAAAAGACCCCTTGTCAAAATTAAAAAAGCAAAAAGTGTTCCAAGCCCTAAAATACCAACTTCATGCAATTTAAACTCTACTCCCATGAGAATGGTAGTTATTGAATAAACTACCAAACCAAGAAGAATAATTGATTTTCTTCCTACATAATCGCTTTTTCGGCCCCAATAAGGACTCATTAACATCCAACCTAGGGCGGACAGAGAGAAAATGTATCCAATTTCCGTTGTGCTTAAACCTAAACCTCTTGCATAGGGTGGTAGCACAGATATGAAAAGTGTTTGGCTAGTTCCTATGGCAAACATGCTAAGAAAAAGAATCCTAAGACCTAGTTTTCTTTCTTCAGGAGTAGTTTGAATAGTAGCGGGCATTCATTGTGTTTATATGTTGGTATGCTAAAAATCAACAAATGATTTATCCTGCATGGCTTCCCATTGCACCGTCGGCTAATCTTCCTCCATCAACATTTAGTTCGATACCAGTAACGTATTCTGCGGTGCATAAAAACAAAATAGCGTCTGCCACATGTTCTGGTAGACCCACCATCCTGATTGGGGTTTCCTGAATGAAGAAATTTTTTAAGCCTTCATCTCCATCTTCTCCACCCCCCACCATAGGAGTCCAAATAACCCCAGGATGCAAAGCGTTTACTCGGATTTTTCGTTTTGCTGTTTCCAGTGCTACTGCTTTGGTCATTGAAGTCACAGCCCCCTTAGACGCACAGTAACCTGTTCCTTCTGGTAAACCCATTTGACCCATAAGAGAAGAAACATTAATAATGGACCCTCCATCATTCATCTCTGACAAACAATGTTTCATTCCTAACCAGGTTCCATCAATATTAACGGAACAAATCTCACTGAAGTCTTCTAAAGAAGTATCGGCAAGAGGTTTCACCCAAAACTGACCGGCGTTATTTACCAAGATGTCCAACGAACCATAAACTTTTATGGTTTCCTTAATGACACTAATCCAATTTTCTTCACTCGAAATATCATGCGGTAAATAAATACATTTACCACCTTCTTTAATGACCATATCAGCAGTCTCTTTACCAGCATCCTGGTTTCTACCGGTTACGGTTAATAAAGCTCCCTCAGCAGACAACCTTAAAGCTGTCTCCCTTCCTATTCCCACCGTTGTAGCTCCAGTGATAATAGCTACCTTACTTTTTAATCTACCCATTATTTAACCTATTTCGCAATCATACCTCCATCGATCGTTAGTTCCGCTCCCGTCATAAAAATAGACTCATCTGAAACCAAAAATCTAACAGTCTCGGCAACCTCTTCTGGGGTTGCCATCCGATTGAAAGGTATATTATTTTTAATAAATTCTTTATCATCAAATGAATTTTCAGAATAAGTATCAACTAATCCGGGATGAATAGAATTTACTCTTATTTTTTCAGGGCCTAACTCACATGCTCCTGCTTTAGCAAGTAAATTTACTCCTCCGTGAGCCGCACTCAATGCAGAAAGATTCATTGCTCCAACTTTTGCAAGTATGGAAGACATCATAACTATAGAACCTCCCTCACCATGATTACGAATCGCCTGTGTTCCATATTTCAATCCCAAGAAAGATCCATTTAAACTTGTTCTGATTACATCTTGAAAATCTTCAAGACGACAATCAGTGATGGATTCCGAAATAAAGCTACCGGCATTGTTTACTACACTATCAAGTCTTTTAAATGTTTCTAGGGTTACGCCAATTGTATTTTTCCAACTTTCCTCAGATGTTACATCATGCGCAATAAATTTGGCAGAACCTCCAGAATTTAATATGTTTTTTTCGACAGAATTACCTTCTTCTTCAGTTCTACATGTGATTACAACATTAGCGCCTTCGTTTGCTAATAGCTTACAAGTGGCTTCTCCAATCCCTCGGCCCCCTCCTGTTACGATAATGTTTTTATTTTCTAAACTCTTCATTTATTGCGCTTTCTAGAATTTCAGAAATTTGTAATCTACAAAAAAAAGGGCGGAACGATAAGTTCCGCCCATATATTGCATAAAAATTCTGTTACCAAGAATTCCTAATTTCCAACATCCAGGTTGCTGGGTCACCCCACCCTTCGAAACGTACAGAAGTTAAAGAATGTGTTCTGTATGCTTCATCTGTTAGGTTTCTTCCAATAAGAGCAACTGACCAATCACCTGCATCATAAGTAATTGTGGCATCAAGAAGGTCATATTTTGGCTCTGCATCTGGAAACGATGAAATAGTAAGGTTTTGATCATCGAAACCTCTGTATGTAACGTTGGTATTCAATGAATGCCCGTTAGGTAGTGGGTATTCATAAAGAAGTGTCAGAGCATAGCTTGTTTCAGGAACCCTAGCTAATTGTGGAGGGGCACCTGCAAGTAGATCAAGTTGAACTCCTCCTGCTTGTGGAGCACCACCAACACCAATCAAGCCAGAATCAACTACAGCCTCATTAATTTTTGCATCAAGGAAGCCAAGATGAAGTCTAACAGTCAGACCATCAACTGGGGGTAGCCAGTGAACTGATAGCTCTGCGCCAGATATCTCTGTTTCATCGTAATTAACAATAAATGTATCGGTTTGACGGTAGGCACCCTGTGTTACTAAGATTGATTGAGCCTGAAAATTTTCTGTAGTAGTTTGGAATATAGCTCCGTTTACGCGTAGTGAACCATCCAGGAACGTGTTTTTTGAACCGAGTTCAAGCAATTCTGTAACCTCAGGTTCAAAAACTCCAAAACCACAACCTTTCGATCCGCCACAAGCATGTGCTTGAGGCGCAAGAGCAAAGCCTTTGGCATTCATTTCCGTAACTTTAGCTACGTTTAGAGTATCCGAAGCAGCATATCTCATAGAATATCCACCAGAACGAAAACCCCGTGCATAACGGAAATATACAAGGCTGTCTTCGCTTGCCTGCCAATCGACAGTTGCTTCACCCATATACTCATCCCATGAATTTCCATTATCAAACCTAGGTAATACTACAGGGGCTTCATCGTAAGCCGTAGAACCATATGTTGGATCTCCTCCTGGAACTATAGAGTTATATTGAGAGTGGAAAGTTTTCTTTTCATCTATGTATCGAAAACCACCCGAAATTGAAACTGTATCGGTGATATCATATTGTGCAAGTGCGAAGACTGCATAAGATTCAGTATCCTGACCAGAAGTTTGAATAACTCCTCCTGAATGCTGTTGAAGGCTGATTGAATCCTTCCACAAGTAAATTCCTGCAGTCAAATTAATTTGATCAGTAATCTGATTGTTCAACCTAATTTCTTGAGAATATTGTGTATAGTGCTGATTTCTTGCGGTATGCAATGAACCACCTAATGTAGCGGGGTTACCTTGTCCTTTTGCAAAACCTGGTAATGCGTCAAAATCTTGAAGAACATTATCATCCAATTGAACAAAAGAAGTTGTGGATGATAATTCTCCTAAGAGAGTAGCGGTAGTAACCTGTAAGCTTAGTCTTTGGAAATCCATATCAGATTGTTCAGGATTATCCAGGCTCACAGTATGAGGTGGAAAAGCTTCCGTAATATTAAAGAATCCTTCGAGACCTTTAAATCCGGCAAAAGGAAATAGTCCTATTGCTGGAATACCTGCTGTACTCAGCTCTGTAACAGTAACTCCTCCCAAAGCTTTATTACATCCATTGTTAGCTCCTGGAACCAGACCTAAGCCTGCTCCAAAGTTTCCAACACAACCCGGTCCATAAGGGTTACCAGAATAAGACACTGGTGCCGTATCGCCTCGATCATAAAAAGCGTCAGCAATAAAATATATCTCAGTATCTTCATCCGGGGTAATCAAGAAACGAGCGCTGATTGATGCAAGATCTAATCGTCCTGAATCATCTTCTGTTGCCCTATTATAATAGTAACCTTCATGTTCCAATTTTCTTATGTTAAAACGTGAAGAAACTTTATCCGAAATTGGAAGGTTTAAGATTATTCCCATTTCATAGGCATCATAATTACCGGCTGATATTTCAGTACTTAATTCAAATTCGTCTGAGGGGCGAACTCTTTCAACAACTATGTTTCCGCAAGATGTATTCTTACCATAAACCACACCCTGAGGACCGGAGTTAACTTGGACCTTAGCCCAGTCAAAAGCGTCCAAAAGAGTGCCCGTGTTTGTACCATGAAAAAGACCATCGACAATCAACCCTACAGTTGGATTGTTAGTTTTTTCCACTCCTGCATAACCGCAACCTCTTACAAAGATAGCGCTCTGATTACCGGAAGCAGAGTTCATACCTACTTGAAGATTTGGCGCTAAACTATCCATATCCCTCATAGTGGTAGGACGAAAATCATCAAGTGCTTTCTCATCAATAGCATAAACTGCTAGTGGAACGTCTTGAATATTCTCTTCAACTTTACGTGATGTAACAACAATTTCATCGATTTGACGACCTACAGACGGTGCACTTGACTCTTGTGCAACAGTTATAGCCGAATAAGAAAACGATAAAAATAAACCAAATACGACAAATGATAAAAGATTTCTCATAATGCCTCCCCAAAATAAAAAGTTTATAAGATCACAGGCACATAATATTTCAATAATGCCGGTAATTTAGCACCTTAGCTTGTCAATTTGTTAAATAACCGTCAACCAATAAATCCAAAATATTGTAAAATAATCAAATAAAAGATAATAATAGTTGCATAAATACAACAAATTTGTCTTATTGCTTACTATTAGGCTTTTCCCTTGAAATTATTTAAAATAAAAGCATTATATAGTTTCTGGAGTTTTTAAATTCTCAATGAGTGAAGCAATTAAACCAATCGATAAGAAGTTAAAGGATGTGAATATCTTTGATCCAGAGCTTATGGGTTGTCCGCATTCTTATTTTAAAAAACTTCGTGATGAAGCCCCGGTTTTTCAGGATCCAACAACAGGTATCTTCCAAGTTTCAAAACACGAACTGATTTGCCAAGTAGCAAGGGATGCAGAACTTTTCTCTAATCAGTTTGGGGCAGTACAAAGAAGTGGCGGACAAGAGTATCCGCAAGAAGCTGCCGATATACTTATCAATGAAGGTTACCCGCCTGTCGATACAATGCTTACTGCAGATCCACCAAGACACACGCGTTATCGAAGTCTTGTTGATAAAGCTTTTGCACCTAAAAGAGTATCCGAGTTAGGACCTAATATAGATGAAAAGATCAATTTCATTATTGATCAATTTTATGACTCAGGAAAGTGTGAGGTTACAACACAAATATCCAAACAGCTTCCAATACGAGTGATTGCTGAACAGTTGGGTGTACCCATGGATGATTATGATAAATTTAGCAATTGGTCTGATGCGTTCGTCGCCCAATTGTCAGGAACAAGTTCTCCTGAAGAGCATATTGAAATTGCAAAAAAACTAGTTCAGTTTCAACAATATTTTGCCAACAAATTAGATGAAAGAGAAGATAATGATAGTGATGATATACTTTCTGACCTTGCAAATCTTACTTTCGAAGATGATGATGGTGTAAATCGTAAACTTGAAAAATCGGAGCAACTTTCTATTATTCAACAACTACTAGTGGCAGGTAATGCCACAACCGCTCACTCCATAAGTGAAGCCATTTATTTATTGATTGCTAATCCCGACCAGATGGATCTTGTTCTAAATGATTATAAACTAATACCAAATATGGTTGAAGAATCCCTCAGATTATTAACTCCAACAAATAATATGTGGAGAATAGCAACTGCTGATACTGAGCTCGACGGTGTAAAAATTCCAAAAAATTCTTTAATCATTATAAGATACGGCTCAGGCAATAGGGATGAGGATCTCTTCGAAAATCCGGATAAGTTTGATGTAACCAGAAAAAATTCCCGGAGACATGTCGCATTTGGCCAAGGTATCCACGTATGCATCGGTATGAATCTAGCCAGAAAAGAAATGTATACCGCGTTTCCGATTATCCTGGATAGACTCAAAAACATGCGTTTTGGTGAGGATAATGACTTTGTATATAGTCCCAATGTTTTACTGAGAGGGCTTAATAAGTTGAATATTGAGTTCGATGCAAATTAAGATAATTATCGTTCAATAACTTTATATTCTGAAATTTTTTTCTCTAATTCAGTACTTTTTCTTTTTTTTGTTTCACTTTCAATAAAATCTTTTCTTACCTCAGAATAAACTTCTTCAAATTCGAGCTGTCTCTCAGGACTATGACCATAGATCTTAACCAAGTGATATCCCAGAGAAGACTCTATCGGTCCTTGCCATTTTTCCGTATTGGATGGTAGTGAAAAAATTTGATCGGTGCCTTTTTTTCCAAAATGCCCAAGAATAAAAGAATAATTTTTTCTAGAATAATTTTTTTGATAAGGAAACACGTTACCTATTTGACCTATCTCAACATCAGAAGAAATACTTTTTTTCTCATCGTTAAAAAAATCACGATATCTTAGAATTTCACTTGAATTTTCCCGAAAAAAGATGTGCGTTAAACTAATTGTCGCCCTTTCTATATAGGATTTTTTGTTTTTCTTATAAAAAGAAAAAAGTTCGTCTTCACTGATATCTTCTTCCCTTAAATCAGCCCCTACCAAGGCCAGTTCTCCCAATTGAGCTAAACGATTGGCAATAATCGTATCAACTTCATCCAAACCCAAAGACTTGGCTTCTCTTTTCAAAACCTCCTTTCTGATAAAGTCTTTTCTTATGGACAAAATTTGTGTCTCAGATAATTCCTCAAATTCGGTAAAAAAAGGCTGCTCAAGATTGCGATTTTTTAAATAGTATGATCTGAGTATTTCTTCATTAACGACAATTGTATAGGTATCTTCTTTTAAAGTTGAATTAAGTACTCCCACAAAGATTGTAAGAGCTCCGATAAAAAGTCCGGCTAATGCAAAATACCTTTTTCTCAAGATTGAGGATCATACCATATGGAAGAGGTGTAAGCACGTTCTTGATGCGTTTTAGGAACGTAAGAAGGGATCTCTATACCAAAGGCGACACTATCGTATGTTGTCCATCTGGGTGTAGGAATTTCTAAAACTCTTACATAGTAGAAAGCTGATAAAGTTGGGTTAAAGTCAGGATCTTCCCAATAAGTAGTGATATAAGCTTCTCCTATGGAATTGTTATAAGTAGCATTTTCAATGTTTACGGTACTTTCTCCGGCATCATCTGAAACCGCAATATCATAAATCTTCTCCTCAGATTTACCATACCCATTTACCCAACCCTTGATAACCTGAACACGCTCAATATTGGCGCCATTAGGATCTTTTGAAACCATAACCAAAAATCTAGGTGATTTATTTTTTTCTCTCATACCCAGATCAGATCCCATAGGAACTCCTTTTGAATAACCTATTTCGACAAGGTTTGGATTGACTGCATCTTCTTCGGAAAAATTCCAACCTCCAAAAAATCGTACGGCCATTCTTGGTCCCGTTGTGGCATAAGTCTCTTTTCTTTTCATGGCATCAAATATTTCTTCTCTGGTATTTTCACGTGCCCATACACCAGCATAGCCAGATGCAGTAATTAACCAATTACGCCATAAATTACCCTGACCCTCACCATCTGGTCTGTTGCAACCCGCCATACAATTGCTCATACGTCCTGGTCCAGGTTCAGAATCGAGAAATTTACCAAAAAAATTATCTTCTGCAGATGCAGGTAATGCGGTGTGATTGTCAGAACTTCCTATAACACCAAACTTGTAGGGATTGGCGCCAATTTTTTTCTGCAGCTCCAACCCTCTCCTTAAAGCTGGTCGAACATAACTTCCCTTATATCTATCGGTTTCACTTTTTTTGTAGCGATAACATTTATAATTTTCTGGATTTTCACAATCACCTGTGGTGCTAATTCTTTCCATTCGTTGAGTTTCACTTCTCCCAATATTGCCTTCCCAAGTCTCATAATCAGCAAAAGGGTCATCTGGAGAAACTGCAGGATGAGTCTCACTATCGCCTTTAACCTGAGTAGCTTCAACCAGAGGCTCCCATCTCATTCTCATATCAGCATATGCCCTATCAATGGGTTGTCCTGAAGAATCCTTTAGCGGAAACATTCGTCCTCCACTAATATTGCTATTATGCGAAATGGATATTGCCTCACCACCTGTCGTCGCATTGTAATCTTTTAAAAAAGACCAAAGATCTTCTGGTCTATTACTATCTAAGGCAGAGAAAGGGATAATTTTTTGTACCGTTTCAGCATCATCTTTAAAGATGACCACCCTATGAAGATTGTCACCAGTCGGAGCGGGAGTCCACTCATAACCTGAAAAAGCAGTAAAAACGCCCGGTTGATTAAATCTATCAACATTATCAGTAATATCCTTCCAAATTGGTATATAAATCTCTTTTTCAAAAGTTTGTTCTTGGTTACCATTAAGACCTTCGACAAATTCTGTAAAAAGCATTGGATTATTATCATCCATATACTCTCTCCACCTTTTTCCTAAAGGTGTTGCTAAAATTGTTGGGTCCCTATCTTCAATCCTTTTAAAAATACCAATATAAGTTGCATGATCTGAGACCATAAAAAAATCCAAAGGAACACGTAATTTTGCTTTTACCCCGCTTTCCGAAATTACCTCTTCTCCACGAGCAAAACGAAAGGCATCACTGGGTGTTAAATTCGAATTACCAATAGTATAGGCATCCGCAGAAATATTCGAATGAAGGTGAGTATCGCCCCACAATAACTTGTCCGGAAAATCTCTTCCTACACCTGGTGAATATTCTTTAGCATCTAATGAAAGGATAAAAAAAAGGGATAAAAGAATTATAAATATTTTTTTTGAAAACATTTTGGTTACTCTCTGGTTACTCTAAATCAATTATTATATAAAAAAGTTAAATGAAAAAAAAGCGACCAATTTAATTGGTCGCTTTAATAATTTATTAGTATTCCCAAGCTAACTCAAAGCCAAGAACACGGGGATTACTATAATATGCTAAATCAAGCAATACGCCGACATTTGAATGACCAACTTTTTCAACATCATCGGCTAAGTTTTTACCATAAACAGAGAACCTCCAATTGCCTTGAGAGGGAATGTAATCGACACTTGCGTTAAACACGCTGCGAGCTTCAATTTCTGAAAGCGGATAACCTGTCACCCCCGAATTCAAATCGTCATGATACAACCAACCTACGTTGATAACGCTTGAGGACCCTCCGTCCATATCAATAGTGTAAGACATATTAAGAGCTCCTGTAACATCTGGAGCATTTTGCAACGGAAGGCCAGAATAATCTAGTGCGCCAGTTCCAAAAACATCAGCAAAATATTCTTCGTAACCCGCATCATTGAAAGCTAGAGCAAGACTTAAACGAAAGTTATCCGATGGCACATATTCAACTTCTAACTCTATACCGCTAATCTCCGCTTCTGCGGCATTAGCAGTTACTGTTTCTTGTGGGTTTGGACATCCACAGTTAATAAGGTTCCTAATTACAGTTCTTTGAAGATCTTCAAATCTCATTGTATAAATTGCTATATTTGTCCTTAAAGAATTGCTCCAATCAGCTTTTAAGCCGACTTCAAGTGCATCCACAGTTTCTTCATCAAATGGTCCTAATGTGGTAGGAGTACCTCCTCGACCGTTAAACCCACCGCTCTTAAATCCTCTCGCAAGAGTAGCATAAATCATTTTACCATCGCCAAGTTGATAATCGACACCAACTTTTGGTCCAAAATTAGACCATTCATCGTCTAGATACATAGGTGCTTGAGCATCTCCAACTCCAAAAGCTCTTTGCATATAGCTTTTTTCCTCTTTGGTGTATCTTCCGCCCACGCTAATATTTAATCTGTCATTAACAGCATAGGTAACATCGGCAAAAAGGGATGTCTGCTCATGCGATTGAGTCGTTATCCCAATAATGTGAGCAAGGAAATTACCGCTCGTATTAATATATGTATCCCTTCTAAGTAAATATTCTTGTTCGAAGTAATATACGCCGGCAACCAATGTAGTTCGATCATTAATATCAGTATTATACCGCAATTCTGTTGATTTTTGTTCATGTGGCTCAGTACGAACAATTCCAAACATAGGCGCAATAGACCAATCAATCTCTTCTTTCATTTGATATTCTGTTTCCCTATAATTCGTAAGGGATGTCAGGGTGCCTGAGCTCAATTCCCAAATAGCTTCAACAGTTATACCTTTAATTTCAACATCCATAAAACCTGGGCCAAAATTGAGGTCAATATTTTGAGTATACCCACCACCCACTTGACCATAAACTTTAGCCAAAATCTGATGTGGCTGAGAGGCATTTATCGCAGGATTTGGTTGACTCTTATCTTTTGAATATTCTCCAATAAGCGTCAATGAGAAAGTATCGCTGACGTTAAATTCAATTATAGGTCGGACAGAAAAAACATCATCACCACCTGTATCCTCATAATCACCGGGATAATCATAACCCATTTGAGCAGGAACTGAATAATCTGGATGAGTCATATATCTAGCTTTATAAAAACCATCACTTTTTTGCTGAAGAACAGAAATCTTAGCATTTATGGTATCTGATAATGGAGATTCAACCGCAACACGAAGATCGCGTCTTCCATACTCTCCTATTGTTAGTTGTGCTTTGGCTCCGAATTCTCCGGATGGTCTTTTAGATCGAACAACAATTGCCCCGGCAGTTGTATTTCTTCCAAAAAGTGTTCCTTGTGGTCCACGTAATACCTCCACTTGCTCGACATCAAATAAATCCAGGTTACTACCACTTGACCGAGGAATATAAATTCCATCAAGAAAAATACCGATAGGCGGATCAATGGTAGAGTCGATATCAGAGTTTCCAATCCCTCTCATAAAAACAGCTGCAGAATTTGTAAAACCTCCGCTAGCATATTGGTTGATCATAAGATTTGGAACAGCCATAGCTAGATCCTTTAGATCTGTAGCATATAATTTCTGAATACTTTCTTCAGTTAATGCAGTAATAGTTACCGGTGTTTCCTGGAGAGGTTCCTCTCTTTTTCGGGCAGTTACAATGATTTCTTCAATACCAGTAAAGGTCTGTGCATCTTCTGATTGTGCAAAGCTGTTAGTACTTACCGTTAAGCCCAATAAAGCTAAAAGCAGTACAAAATATTTAATAGGTTGCATATAAAAACTCCAATGAAATAGAAAATTAAATTAATATAGTTATATTACTTTATATATAGGTTTTTATAAAATAAAGGAAAAAATAACCTTTTCTTCAATATCTATGGGGGGAAATATATTTATTACAATCAATAACTTATACGGATAAAAAATTATAATTTATAAAAAATACAATATATCACATGTTATATTTAATACGATTATATTATAATTAAATAAAAACTAGGTGTTGCATTGTCTAATAACCTCTGAATATTATAAACAAACTGCCATGTCCAAAACTATAAATCCAAATAAAGAAGATAACGTAATTCAATTAGTTGAAGCACATAACAAATATACAGAGACTCAACTTGAATTAATGTATGCTGCTGAAATTGTCTTTGGTCAAAAAGGAATTAATCATACTTCACACAGAGACATTATTAACCTCACTAGTCAAAAAAATGTTTCAGCAATCTCTTATCATTTTGGAGGAATAGATGGTTTAGTAAGAGCTCTATTAGAAATCCGAATGGAAGTAGTAGATTTTGAAAGAAAAAAGAGATTTGAAAAGTTTATTGGAAATGATGACATAAATAACAATATCTTGCTTGATGTCTATATTGATCCACTATATGAAAAATGCATCGACGATATACATTGGAAAAATTATATTTATTTTCTTCAACATCTGGTAACAGACTATGATAGGCAATTTGTTGGTAATTTAAGGCAATTTAGCCAAGTCGCGTTTCATGTAGAAAAAGAGCTTAAAAGAATAAATAACATTGAAGATAACCATATGTGGGAGACTAGACTCACCAATAACGCCGCTTTTTTGACAGCATCCTTGGCTTTTAGAAGAAGAGAATTAGACAATAATAAAAAAGTCCCTAGTAAAAAAAGATATCTTTCTTATCTTAAAAGTTCAGTTCTCTCTATTTTTTTAAAAGGGTAATCTGTTAATAAAAAAGGGCGCATAAAGCGCCCTTAATTAAAATATTTTTTAATCAATTAAAATTTATATTCAAATTCTATACCAAAATGCCTTGGTCTATTAACTGTACCAAAGCTCCATAATCCAGCGCCATAAACTGGTGTAGGATCGGATGCGCTTGTTGCACTATAGCCGGCCGCAACGTCTAAGAAATGAAGAATATAATCTTCGTCAGTTAAATTCTTACCGTAGAAAGAAACTCTCCAGTTTTCAGTCTCGTAGTTAATAGAACCAGCTAGTAATCCGAAAGATTTATTACAACCTGGATTGGAAGAATAATGTTTTTCGATACCATAATTATTCGCAGAGATGCAGTAATCATCTTTCCAACGATAATTTAAAGATGTAACTAGATAATTTCCATTGCTTAAAGCGTGTTCATATAAAGCTGCGACAGCTAGAGTGGTTTCTGGAGCTCTACGAAGAGCTAGAACACTTTTATCAACTGTATTACCAACGCCATCGAGCACTGAGTAACTATCATAGTTGGCATCTAAGATTCCCAAATTTGCTGACAACGTTAAACCTTCAGTTGGTATCCAAACTGTTTCAAGTTCAAATCCATCAATGCTCACTGCTGCAGCGTTTTGTACGATTGTTAAAGTAACAGCACCATCGGTTCCAGGAAGAACAACATCTTCTTGTTTGTCTGTATAATCCACAGAGAAGACCGCACCATTAATTTGCAAAGTATTATCGGCCCAAGTTGTTTTAAAGCCAATCTCTATACTTTCAACTGTTTCAGGGTCATAGGCACCAATATTATTGGCTCCTGTTGCTCTGCCATTCCATCCACCAGATCTATAACCTTCAGTATAAGATGCATAGACCATTCCATTATCAAGGTCATAGGTTACTCCAACCTTTGGAGTAAAATCATCCCAACTTTCCGTGCCGGTCAGAACTTTTGATTCACCAGATACTGGGTCAGTATAGGCGTTTTGAGCTGTGGCATCAGCATAACTTGGGCAAGCTCCCCAAGATTTAGCAATACTTCTTGGATCATTATCCTGCCACCAATTAAATACTGCTGTTTCTCCTGCAGCTGTTTGGGTTGTAAACATTTGACATATATCTTTTTCTTCATCAATCCAACGACCACCTAGAGTAAGTGTTAATTTGTCCGAAACATCGTAGTCAATTTGACCGAAGAAAGCGGTGTTTTCAGTTGAATGAAGGGTTCTTGGCGAATCGTTAAACCCTCCAAAGAAATAAGTTGTCTGCCAAGCATCATACTCACTATCCCAGAAATAAGCACCTAGAGTTGTTTTTCCCCATAAATAACTGCCTTCCCAACGAACCTCGAGACTTTCCTGTTCTTCAAACTGAGGGCGGGATACTCTGAACAATTCTCCAGAGGCTGCATCAAATTCTTGCAATGAAGTCTCTTCCATTTCACGAGTGCCATAAACAACAACAAGTTTATTGTTTTCATTAATATCATACTCAACATTTATAGTGACCGCTTCGATTTCAACGCTAGAAGTTTGTTTTGTGTTTTGGAAAACAGTTCTGTGAAAACCAAGATTACTGGCGTTTCCACATTCAGCAGCAATGTTTTGAAACAATCCGAATAATTCACCTGGTTGAGTAAAACACGACACGGGGCGTACATCCGATTGATCGTCAATATCATCATAGGTAATTTGAATTTCTAGATCATCTGTCGGATTCCAAAGAGCACTTATACTGTATGACGTAACATCAACATCACCTTCATCAGATTCACGGGTTTTATTATAAAAATAGGCACCGCCATCTAGTTTGATGGCTGAAACTTTTGTTGCTAAAGTACCGTTTAATATTGCTGGAAAGTTAATAGTGGCTTTCACATCTTTTTGTTCGTCTTCAGCAGCGGTAAGATTAATTTTTCCACCCAGTTCGCCAGTTGGTTTTGATCTAATAACATGAACAAGACCTCCAACTGTATTTCTACCAAACATTGTTCCTTGAGGACCACGAAGAACTTCAATTCTTTCAGCATCCCATGTATTAAGGAGCGCTGCTGTTGCAGTAGCTAAATAAATTCCATCTTGATAAACAGCAACTGCCGGGTCAAAACTTTTCTCAACATCATTCATTTGAATGCCTCGAATAGAAATTGCCGCAGTACCATTACCAAGAATTGGATCAATAATTAAATTAGGTGAAACTCCTGCTACATCCATCAAATCTCGAGCAAAAGTTTTTTCGAGTGTATTTGCGTCCATAGCGCTAACAGAACTTGGTACATCTTGTAAATTTTCTTCTCGTTTTTGTGCTGTAACTACAATTTCTTCAATTGCAGTGCTTATTGTTCTTTGAGCGTGTGCATATTCCGTTGAAAAAAGACTCAATAGAAATGATAGTGCCAAAGAATAAATTGTTATTTTTTTCTGTATCATCAGATAAATCCCCCAAACAGATGAACCGTTTAACTACAGTATAAAAGTTAGAAGATAAAGATTTATTTAAGAATAATAAGAATATTATGATAGTAATAACTATAAAATCTAGAAAAAACGTATATTATGTATAAAAGATGGGTTTAGCTCTTAAAAAGAAGTATAAAATCCAGTATTTTTTGTGAAATCAGTTGTATATTTACAACTTCTACCAATTCTCTCCAAAAGGTCTCAACCACTGATCAAACGTCCACGCTGATTTATTCTGATGTGCTATATGCCAAGCTTCTTCTGCTATATCATCGGGTTGTATAAAAAATTCATCAGGTTTTTCAGGCCACATTTTCCTTGTCCAC
>Ga0066372_10000103_pt1 | contig 27962 bp, 36 predicted proteins | sample Knorr_S15_td_250_FD_77011 | JGI IMG/M metagenome (GOLD analysis project Ga0066372, IMG submission 77011) | Marine microbial communities from Southern Atlantic Ocean transect - Knorr_S15_td_250_ad_251m_LV_A | ecosystem: Environmental > Aquatic > Marine > Oceanic | place: Southern Atlantic ocean... | reverse complement strand
TGGTAATGTAGTTACCTCAAAGTCAGGAAAAAGGAAATTAGAGTCCGAGGTAAAAAGGTTAGCTTCAAAAGGAAGCGTAGTTAAACTATATATCCCTTGAATTATCAAATTGAAATCTTGGCCTACATAATTAATTGTACCCGGATTAAGTGTAAGACTATATTTGCCCCCACTGGTTTTAACTTTATCAGACTGGTAGTCAGCTAAAATAGCGTAAACCTCGACATTGTCAGGAACAAGAGTAGATCCTATTCGAATTTCACCTGAATATAAACTTGGGTTAATAAGAGCGAGAGGAGTAGGAGTAGGTGGCACTGCAGTAGGAGTAGGTCGAGGTATTACATCTAATGTTAAATCCACGCTCACATTGTAACAATTATTAATCTTGCAACCGTTAACTGGCTCAGGATCAAATATAACCGTTTGATTAGCCTTCTTGCCGCCTATGTATACTTCAAACTCTATTCTCTCAGGAACACCGGGACCGACGTCAATATGATATCTAGCAGGAATAGGATCACCGAAGATAGTAGAAAATTTAAACTGCCCTTCTGTAATAGAAGTCGGAACATTATTAACTTTAAGAGATTGGGCCGGGGTTGAGAATACAACTTCCAGTTGAGAGATCCCTGTATCGTAGGTGTCTAAATCACTACCAAGAACAGTAATTGATCCTTGATAATGAATCATTTTAGGGAAAAAATCAAAAGTTGTGGATGATGGCCCTTCTGCTTTAACGGTAGACAAAGAAGAAAGCGTAAAAAGAATAAAAACAATCAGCAATAGAGGTTTCGAAAAAAAGACGCCTAAAAAATTCATTTTTAATAACTGATTCATGAAAACCATTATATAACATTACAAATAGAAAGAGCCCTCGATTTGAGGGCTCTTTCTATTAAAAGTCTTTACGTATTTACAGTTGTATCTACGGATTAGGCGGTACGATCGGTAAGATCGATCCGTCTGTTCTTGGAACAACGTAAATCCACAATCCTTCACCAGTTGAAACGCTAGTTCCTTGTGCGACTTCTGCGAACTTAAGGTTCGTAGTGTCGTACGAGTAAACAATGTCGTGTCCACCGGCAGTTGTATCGGTTAAGTCACCGAAGTACAAGTGTTGTGTCATCAAAGCCGTACCGTCAGCACCTTCTGTATTCGCTCTAGTTACATCACTAACTCCAACGAAGTTCCAGCCTGCCACTGTAGGGATAGTTACCACTGCTGGCGGGGCACCTGCAGATGGTTCAACTGGCCCAACAAGGGCTACAGCCTGGCTTTCGAAGTTGTTATTGTGTACCCAGTAACCAGCTCCAGAAGAAATGGTAGTTAGGTCACCAACGAATTTACCTGAAGTAGCGTCTTTAGTAGCGCTAGACCAAGCGTGCTCGTTGTATGTAAGTACCATATCTACTCCAGAGTTGGAGAATACTGTGTCAATAGCTGGATCTACAGCATCAGATGGAATCGATTTTGAGTTCCAACCTGCCAACAGAGTCAACTTGAAGTCTTTTCTTGCAGCAACTGTGAAACTCTTAGTGGCTTCACTGCTTGCGTTACCAGCGTAGTCTGTAGCCTTAGACACAATCTTGTGTGCTCCGGCTGCTAGAGCATCCTCTGGTACGTAGTAGAACTTCTTGTTATCTGTAGTTGACAGTTTTCCACTGATGTCAACACCATCAAGGGTAGCTGTATTAATAGTTACCTTTGAAAGCTCACCAGTACTGTAGTCAATCACTACGTAAGGCTTAGTTTGAGTTGTAGTGCTATCAGCAGCTGGCGTAATCGATAGTGCAGGGACAGTATCGTCAAGCGTGTACTTCAAGTAAGAAGTACTTGATGATATTGAACCATGTATCGTTACGTTCGCTGATGTAGCTTTATCTTTAGCAGTTACAACCACTGTCTTGGCTCCATCCGTTCCCGGAGTTCCAGCAGAGATTGTGTATTTGAATGACTTCGTACCTTGAGCGGTCATAGAAGCATCCAAAAGGTCTGCAGCAGACGTTGCGTCAACAGTTGCAGTTGTAGCTGGTACATTTGCAGCTCCATATCTGTCCGTAGTAAACGAATCAGCTGGAGGACTTGTTGTTACAACCAACGTCCTTATGTTATAGTCGTCAACCTCAATTCCGGAACTACCGAAACCACAAGTACTAACAGCGCCACAGGCACCTTTATACTCGTTTCCAGTTTGTCCAGCACCAGCCATTCCAAGGTCATAGACATCAACCTTAGGGTTAGATACTAATTCTTCATCCGTGGTCACAGTCAAGACCATAGTGGTCTTTGTAAGTTCAGCAGCTGTCTCGCCACTTCCTGTGCCCGTACCTGTACCACCACTCAAAGTAGCAGTAACAGTTGGGTGAATTGTATCTGTTGCACCGGCCAACGAACCTGTTGATGTAGAGTTTCCTGCTATATCAGATACAGATCCTGCTAGTGCCACCTTAGGTGTATCAGCAGCTGTCATCGACGCAGCCAAAGTCAAGAATACTTGAGTCGGCAAAGCGGCTTGTACAGTAGCCTCAGTTGGCGTATGTGTTGTTCCGTCATCGAAAGTGATTTGGAAGTCAGTAGCATCGATATCCGTAACATTACCATCAAACGTTACAACTAGAGTATTAGCTTTAGTTGACGTGTGCTTGTGAGTCTTGTTTGCAGAGTCGATACTAGTGTCCCACCACCATCCGGTGTTAGCAGAAGAAATTGAAGGCAACTTCTGGTCTACCTTAATGTGGTGACCTCCGTAGAGATTTAGTACACCAGCGCTAGCTGTAGAACTAGAGTCAGAGTAACCTACGTTACCTGCTAAGTCAGTAGCTACTGCTTGGTAGTCAAGCCAGTGGTTTACTGGAGTGTTCGCACCTAGCGGTATTGCTGTACTTGGAGTATATGTGTATGTAAGAGTGGATACACCATCAGCTGCTGTACCTCTATTTACAGTCACAGAAGCTCCTGCTCTTGTTGTAGAATCATCACCCACTGCACTGTTCACAGTAACGTCTCCTGAAGTTGAATAGATAGAAGATGTAAGCCATTCAGCTCCATTTCCATCATCATCTCCTGCAGCGTCGTGTAGGGCAGATGTTACAAGTATGTCTTCACCATCTCCTCCAACTCCACTGTCTTCACCACTGTTATCAGTTTCAGAACCTTCTTGCAACCAAAGTAGAGCTCCACTTACGTCAAGTCCACTGGCTGCTTCAGTAGCAGTAATGCTGAACGTTGGTGTTCTAGTCTGATTCTCAGAAGCGTGTGCTGGTGAGTTAATTGTCACTGTAGGTATAGTGGCATCCACTTTAGCAGTAACCTGCCTAGTCTGGGCTGTGTTTCCATCCGCATCAAGGGCATCAACGTACGAAGCGTACACGGTGCCTGCGTCTTTAACTGCAAGAGTAGATGTTTGAGAAGTTGCTGCTCTACCTATGCCAGTCGCACAGTCACCTGCACAAGGTGCTTCTGCGTTAGCATTACCGTAGCTACCAAAACAGTAGACTGCTGCTCCACCGTCACAGGTGTTGTCACCCATTCCGAGCTGCATTGCAGTGTTCTCATTGTTAAACAAGTTTATTATTCCATTGAATACACCAGTGTTTCTACCGGTCTCAGTCAATAGTATGTCAATCGCGTTTGAGGAAGATACGACACCACTCCACGCTTTAGCGGTTGTAGTGTTAATCCTCGAAGTCTTCCATTGTATTAGACCAGCAACGATGTTTGAAGTTGCGGCAGTATCACCTACAGCCTGGTTTCCACCTGCTGCGAATGCTGCTGTGCCGGCTATGCTTGATGGTGTATCTATTACGATACGCGCACCAACGCCGTTGTCTGGATCACCATAGCTTGTTACGTCTAATAGAATCAAAGATGATGTTGCTGCACTACACTTAGGTGATTCATTAAAGAACCCTATAGCTGCGCTTTTAAGCGCATCAGTGTTAGTTACTGCAGCGTCAAGACCTAAGTTACCATCAGATTTCATTCCACCAAGAGCTGCTGTTGCAGCAACCGCGTTAGCTAACGTAACAGTAGGTGTGTCAATCACAGTACCGTCCAACAGAGTGTCCCCTGTAGCACGAGAAATTGTATCCCCACTATTTCCGTCAGTATCTTCGAAACCTCCACCTATCCATCTGCAAGCAAATGTAAGGTCAGCTCCTGAAATTCCAGCGACACCGTCTGTGTCAATTATTGGAATCGCGTACTCTTTGGTGCTATTTGAAGCAACCGTAGTGTTCGCCTGGTAATTAGTAATAACTGTACTAGAGGATGAGTGTCCTCCCTTTATAATAACCAATGTGCTCTTAACAACAGCTGCGTTAAGGTCAGCATCGACTACTTCTATCACAAGTTGGTTCGACTTACTTTGAACGTGCCTACCAGTTGAAGTGTAAGTAGCGTATAAGCTCTTACCCGATCCAACATAGGTGGGTGTCACGGCTCCGTAATCTGAACCTAACTTTGATGGGCTCGATGCAGTAGATAATTTAGACCAGTTGTTAACCAAGTTAATGGTTCCAGTCTTTTGTGCATGAGCCGTATCGGTTTGTTGATTAAGTCCAATTATAGAAGCAACGACAAGCATTACTGCCGCCATTCCCCCTAGGACTTTTGCAGAAATGATATTTTTCACTCTGTCTTCCCCCTTTACCTTTTTCCGGATTACTTTCGACATTTTTATGTAGTCCAAAAGATCTCCTTTTATTTCCCTACGTGCCGTTTAGAAATCCGGACACGATACGGTTTTGTTTATTAAACTTTATTTATTGCGACTTTTTATTTTAAAACAGTTGGTTCAAATAAACCAGCAAATCAGGTTTCTCTAAGTCGCAACTAGAAAAACCACAGACAAATTGCCCGTTTATCGTTCAGATAATTTCACAACACACTTTGTATGTCAAGTAATCTTCACCATCAGTTTTTGGTTTTTTCTCAAATTAAGGTTTTCAACCTAGTGGGTCAGCTGTGCCCAACTATTGCTAAAACCAAAATTATAGGTTGTAGATTATAGGTTGTAGTAAATAGTTGTCAACGTTAAAAGGCTATATTTTCATTAAAAATTACAAAAAAGTGGTATTTTGCCTTTTTTTTCGCAAAAAAGTGGCAGAATGTTCTTAAAATCAATACAAATTTAGTCTTTTATCCAATTTTCGACATTGAGAAATTCTTGGTTATTCTTAGTTTTCCCCAGCGCATTAAGTATTTTTTGTGTTAAAGCTGTTGGGTCAGAAGCTGCGTCTGAATGAGAATTCGATAATGCAATCATTCTTCTTAATAAGGTAACTTGCTTCATTGAAAAGTCGTCTAATAGATTTGCTTCATTACGTGTACCACTCTTTGATATCTCTATAGCTGGCCATACTCTTTGCTCAGATAATCTTCTATCGAGATGAAGTTCCATATTGCCTGTACCTTTAAATTCTTCGTAAATCAAATCATCTAACCTGCTACCTGTATCCACTAAGCAGGTTGCGATGATGGTTAGACTACCCCCTTCTTCGAAATTCCTTGCCGCTCCAAAAAATTGTTTAGGAGGGTAGAGAGCTAATGGGTCCATTCCGCCAGAAAGAGTTCTGCCGCTACTCTGTGTATTTAAATTATGTGCCCGAGCAAGTCTTGTCAGGCTATCAAGTAAAACAACAACGTCTTTGCCAGACTCCACGGATCTCTTCGCTTCAGTCAACGCTCTTTCCGCAGTTTTACAGTGGTCTTCGACGGGTTCATCAAAATTAGAGCTAAATACTTTACCCGCAACTGAACGTTTCATGTCAGTGACTTCTTCTGGGCGCTCTCCTATCAAAGCTACAAATAATTCAACTTTAGGGTGATTCTCAGATATTCCTTTTGCTATCTCTTTTAATAAAATCGTTTTACCTGCCTTTGGTGGAGCAACAATTAGTGAACGTTGGCCCTTACCTATAGGAGAGAAAATATCTATTAATCTCGTTGAGAAAGGTTTGACCTCAGTTTCCAATGTAAGTCTTTCATCAGGATATATAGGAGTTAACTTTTCAAAGTTGGGCCTTTCCTTCAATTCAGCAGATTCTGGGTCATACCCATTCAACATTTCTACTTTCGTCAACCCGTAATACCTTTCTTTTTCTTTTGGCTGTCTGACTTGGCCAGCTACAGCATCTCCACTTCTAAGGCTAAATCTTCTAATTTGAGATTGAGATACATAAATATCATCTCTGTTATCTTCGGTGTCAGGGTTACGTAAGAATCCATAACCATCGTTTAATATATCCAAGATTCCGAATCCAAGCAGCAAATCTTCTTCTTGTGCTAGAAAAGCCAATAATGAAAGGACGACTTTCACTCTGTCAGTCAAATCTATTTCTGCGGTAAAGTCGACTCCTTGTTTTTGCGCGAATTTAACTACTTCTTCGGAAGACATTGCATCGATGCTGTGTCTTTTAAGGAGACTAGAATTTGGATCACGCTTCACTTTGTCGTCACCGCTTGGTAAAGATTGTTTTTTTGTTTTAGGTTTTGATGTTGCCAATACGAACGCCTCATAGAGTTTACTAATTTGTTTAAAAATTTAAGAAAATATAAAGTAACTCAGAAGTTGGATGCCTACATTTTCACATAAATCAATATGTGTTGCAAATTACAACCCCAAGTCAACCGATCATTCTTATTTGATCACCTGCTATTACAGTGTCAAGGGAAGCTTGTATAAAATCTCTAAATAGAGGATGTGGTTGGTTAGGGCGAGACAGAAATTCTGGATGAAATTGACTACCAATCATGAAAGGATGATCTTTGATCTCCATTATCTCAATTAATTTACCATCCGGAGAAACACCAGTATGTTGCAACCCTTCTGATTCAAGCTCGCTCTTATAATCGTTGTTCACTTCGTACCTATGCCTATGGCGTTCAACAATTTCAGATCTGCCATAAATTTCAAAGACTTTGGAGTCTTCTCTTAAAACACAGGGATAGTTTCCAAGTCTCATACTTGCTCCTTTTTCTTTAACTAACTCTTGTCCAGGAAGGAATGCAATCAACGGATTATTAGTTTTAGGATCAAACTCTATGGAGTTAGCATCTTCCTTTCCTAATACCGATCTCGCAAATTCGATAACCATAATCTGCATTCCTAAACATAACCCTAAATAAGGCACTTTATGATTTCTAGCAAATTTTGCACATTCAATCATCCCATTGATACCTCGTGATCCAAAACCTCCTGGAACTATTATTCCTGAAAGGTTAGATAGTGATTTTTCTACACTCTCACGCTCCAGTTCATCTGAGGAGATCCATTTTAATTCAACATTCACTTGATGATGTATACCAGCATGAAGGACAGCTTCTTTAACTGATAGATATGAATCTGTCAGTTCAGTATATTTGCCTACAATGCCAATTTTGATCGAATTCTTCTCCGACCTAATTACGCTCACCATATCTTCCCATTCAGCGAGATTAGAATCTTTACCATTTAGGCTCAAAAATTCGGAAATCTTGCTCCCCAATTGTTGTTTTTCAAGCGTTGTCGGAACAGCATAAATAGTATCGAGTGTTTCAAGAGAGAATATTCTATCTAATTTAACGTCACAGTGTAATGACAACTTATCCTTCACGTCTTGTTCTATCTCCTCATCACTTCTGCAAACCAAAAAATCAGGTTGTATGCCTAGTGCTCTTAACGCATTTATACTGTGTTGTGTGGGCTTTGTTTTAATTTCTCCGGTTGCACCTAACTTGGGTAGAAGTGTTAAGTGAAGAAAGAGTGAATTCTCTGAACCGTACTCAGTCCTGATTTGTCTGATTGCTTCAATGAAAGGTTGTCCTTCAATATCTCCGACAGTTCCTCCAACCTCAATGATCATAACATCTGCTTCTGCTTTTTCAGCTGCAAGGAAGATCTTGCTTTTGATCTGATTGGTAACGTGAGGAATCGTCTGTATAGTGCCTCCTAAATACACTCCCTTGCGCTCATTATCAATAATCTCTCTATAAATTGTGCCTGCGGTTGTACTGGAATATGCGGTGAGTTCTTCGTCTATAAAACGTTCATAGTGCCCCAAGTCCAAGTCAGTCTCTGCGCCATCTGATGTCACAAAGACTTCGCCATGTTGAAAGGGTGACATAGTACCAGGATCAACATTCAAGTAAGGGTCAAGCTTCATAATTGAAACTTTTACATTTTTATTTTTTAGGATTCTTCCAATAGACGCCGATACAATCCCCTTACCCAGGGAACTCACAACTCCGCCTGTTACAAAGATATACTTTGTCATTACATCCTTATCCTCAAAAATTAAGAACCCTATCAAACAATACATAGCATTCTAAGAAGATAGGGCATTCTCTGTCAATATTGTATAATTATTTACCTAAATGAGCGGAAAAGAAAAACAGTTTAACATCCTACACATCTCTGAACTCGCAAAATTGAATTTGAGTAGCGAAGAAGAAAATTTGTTTGGAAAACAAATCAGTGAAATTATTTCACATTTCTCATCTTTACAAAGGATAGATACGTCAACCTTCGAGTCTAAATATTGGGAAATTCAAGACAATAAAATACATCCTGTGGAGTACTTAAGAGATGACAAAGTGCAGGATAGTTTTTCAAAAGAACAGGTATTCCAGAACGCCCCATCTAAGGAGAATGGTTTTTTAAAAATAAAAAAAATACTTGATAGGTGAAGAGCAACCAATGACTAACCCAAAAGATCTTACTGCAACATCTTGTATAAAGTTAATTAAAAGTAAAGAAGTTACAGCTACTGAAATAACAAATATTTATCTCGACAGATCTCAGAGAGTTAATTCTCAGATTAACTCTCTCATAACTATCTGCACTGAGCACGCCCTAGAACAAGCAAAAATGATTGATGAAAATCTAGATGATCATATGGAGAAACCATTACTCGGTGTTCCTATCTCTGTCAAAGATGTTATTTCTACAAGCAATATTCTGACTACAGCTGGTTCCAATATTTTAAGCAATTACATCCCCCCTTATGATGCCACGGTAGTAAAAAAGCTGAAAGATGCAGGTGCTATTATAATAAGCAAAGCAAATTGTGATGAATTTGCTATGGGCTCGTCAAATGAAAATTCTTTCTTCAAATGTTGTCGAAATCCTTGGGATACAGAAAAGGTACCAGGTGGTAGTAGTGGTGGATCTGCAGCTTCAGTGGCAGCATCTCAGTCATTACTAAGTATAGGATCAGATACTGGCGGAAGTATCAGACAACCTGCATCTCTTTGTGGAGTGGTAGGATTAAAACCAACCTATGGAGCTGTGAGCAGAATCGGCTTAATTGCATTTGGAAGTTCTTATGATCAAATAGGACCATTTGCTAAAAACGTCGAAGACTGCGAGTTACTTTATAACGTGATAAAAGGATATGATCCCAAAGATCTGACCTCAAAAAAACAGATCCCAGACTTTAATTTTGAAAAATCTCGAAATTTGAAGGATTTAAAAATAGCGATATGCGAAGACTTAATTAACGAGAACATCAATCAAAACGTGAAGTCTGTTTTTGATAATACTGTATCTAAAATCTCTGAGCTTGGTGCTACTATTGAAAAAATTAATATTCCTTATATTGGAGAGTCTTTACCAGTATATTATCTCACTGCTCCGTCTGAGGCGTCATCCAATCTCAATAGATTTGATGGAATAAAATATGGAATTTCCGACCAGTCAGGAAGCAGTTCTTGGGATACTATTAACTTAACCAGATCCAATTTTGGCGACGAAGTGAAAAGAAGAATTTTGCTTGGAACTTTTGCTCTATCTTCAGGATATTACGATGATTATTACGATAAAGCCCAAAAAATAAGAGGATTAATTATCGAATCTTTTAACAAGGTATTTAGTAACTATGATATTGTGATATCGCCTACGTCTCCTACAACAGCATTTCAGATAGGGTCTTTGACAAATGATCCTATATTAATGTACCAAAACGATATATGTACTATGCCAGCTAATATTGCTGGTATTCCAGCGATATCAATTCCTTGCGGAATGTCGGAAGGATTGCCTGTAGGACTCCAGCTAATGGGACCAAATTTTTCAGAACCTTTTTTGTTAATGGCATCAAAAATAATTGAAGAAAAACTTAGTTGGAACAATGGAGTTAAAATTAGCATATGAACAGTAAGTTATTATATTTCTTGGCCACTGCCTTGATTATAATCTCTTGTGGGACTACTGAGGTTATGGAAACCATGCCACCACCTGAAGAAGGACCACCAGCGTTTCCGTATGTATTTATGGGTGATGCTTCAGTAGATGATAAGCCAATACGTGAAGGTACCATTATTTTAGCTAAATTTGGAAAATCAAAATCAAAGCCAGTTACAACACTTTCGGGAAGATATATGAACGTATTGGTAGCACCTCATAGTTTAAAAGAGGCTGAATTACTAGCTAAGGAAAAAGCGGTAGTAACTTTTCATTTACAAAGTACTTCAGGAAATACTATCGAATCAAAAGAAACATTTATTATGAAGAAGTTAGATGCGCCTGAAATTGTAACCTTGGATCTTCATTTTAATTCATACCCACAATAAACATGTTAATAAAAGTAAACAACAAATTTCCTGATATTGAGCCCGATTGCTATGTTGACCCAACTTCTCAGATTATAGGGGACGTTCAATTAAGAACTCTTTCAAGTGTTTGGCCTGGAGCAGTTATAAGAGCGGACAATGGAAAAATAGAAATAGGAGAGAGGACTAACATACAGGACAATAGTGTTCTACACTCTGACCAAGACACAAGTATAGGAAATAACGTAACTATAGGGCACGGAGTTGTGTGTCACGCAAAACTTATCTCAGACAACTGTCTTCTTGGAAACGGCGCTATACTAAACGAAGGAGTTGAAGTTGGAGAATTTTCTCTTATAGCAGCAGGTTCAGTGGTACTAGAAAATATGAAAATACCAAGCAGGTCACTGGTAATGGGGAGTCCTGCTCGGATCAGAGGTGAGGTAAATGAGAGACACGTTGAACTTATAAAAGTAAGTTTTGCAACATATGTTGAAAAGGTAAGGCTTTATAAAGATGCAGAATATTTTTCATAAGTATGTGTATCATAAATCATATTATCGATCAATCTAACACCCTCTACAAAGCCAGCAACTAGTATTACCAACTTTTTGGTGCCATCTATAAGGAAAAAGTCAATTCCAGCATATTGTTTCTTGAAGTCAGGTTCTGATGCTAGAATTTGATCAATTCGTTTTATAACCATCTCTGGGCTTGATCCCTTCCCGCACTCCAAAACGCCTTCTCGTAAAGCATTATAGATAATGGTTGCTTTCGATAACCCTTTATCGGATAGCAAACGGTTCCTGCTACTAAAAGCTAGTCCGTCTGAATTACGTACAGTTTCAACAGAAACGATATCTACATTATGCTTGCGGCCTAATTTATCACTAATCAAAGCCACCTGCTGGATGTCCTTAGTCCCAAAAATGGCTCTTCTAGGTTTAGTAATCTGAAATATCTTGTTCACTATAGTTAAAACGCCATCGAAGTGTCCTTTTCTGAATTTTCCCTCCCAGAGTTCTCCTTCGTAGCCTGCAGAAATATTCTGGAAGGATCCAGGTCTTAATATATCTTCTTTCGAAGGCTTGAACAGAATATCAACCTTGCACTGATTAAAAATATTTATGTCTTCATCTAATGTTCTTGGGTAAAGTTCATAATCTGAAGAATCATTAAACTGTAGAGGATTAACGAACAAGGTAGCTATCACAACTTCTGATTTTCTAGCCTCTTTCAACAAGGCAACGTGTCCAGAGTGTAAAGCGCCCATAGTAGGAACAACTGCACTATCACTTGAACTTTTGCACAGTTCTTCCATTTCTTTTATTGACTCGACAATTCTCATCTTATTTTATCCGTAATAATAAATCTTTAATTTGATATCGTTTTAATATGTAAGTTTAATTAGAATTACTATATCCTAAAATTTTTAACTATTTCATAAAATATTATCCAGAATGAACATGAAATTTAAAGCCCCAAGAGGAACGAATGATCACCTTCCAGTGGATGAGCATATTTGGAACTTCGTAGAAAAAACAGCCAGAAAGACAGCTCACACCTTTGGATTTCATCAAATTGACACTCCTATGTTTGAACAAACTGAGCTATTCAGGAGAGGTGTCGGCGAGGGGACAGATGTAGTACAAAAAGAGATGTACAATTTCAAAGACCTAGGAAATAATGAATTAACTCTCAGGCCTGAAGGTACAGCTTCGGTTTGTAGAGCTTTTATCGAACACGGAATGCATAATGAAGCATATCCAGTCAGGCTATTCTATCTAGGACCTATGTTCAGACATGAGAGGCCACAGAGCGGAAGACTTAGACAACATCATCAATTTGGAGTAGAAATTTTTGGAGATCCTTCCCCAGAAGCAGATGTAGAAATTATAAATCTAGGTCTCAGTTACCTTTCAAATCTTGGTCTCAGAGAGTTAACAGTTAAGGTAAATTCAATAGGATCAGGTAGATCTAGAGAAAAATTCCAAGAGGCTTTGGTACAATATCTTATCCCATTTGTCAGTAAGTTCAGCAATGAAGAACAAAAAAAATTCAAGATAAATCCGATTAGAATTCTCGATTCTAAAGAAAAGAATTTGCAAGACATAATCAAAGGAGCTCCGAAACCAATTGACTTTTTAGAGGATGAGTCTAAGGAACACTGGGATTCTTTCTTGAATATTTTGTCTAGCACCATCAAATTATTTGATGGATTTAACTATGAAATAGACCCTAATCTAGTGAGAGGGCTTGATTACTATACAAATACAGTTTTTGAAATTCAACCTTTCGATTCTAGATCAGCACAATCTAGTGTTTTATCTGGAGGAAGATACGACAATTTAGTCGAATCTATAGGTGGTCCAAAAACTCCCGCTGCAGGTTTTGGAAGCGGCCTTGAAAGAGCAATCCTAAATTTAATGAAACAGCCTGAATATCAAGCTGACACACATAATCTCAATGGACCGAAGTTAATGATAGTTCCACTTTCTGAAAAAGCAAAACTGAAAGCGACAGAATTAGCCAAAGAAATGAGAAGGAACAACATATCTATAGTGATTGGGCCTCAATCCAAAAGTATAAAAGGACAATTAAGATACGCTAACGCAATTTCGGCACAAAATTTATTAATATTTGGAGATAAGGAACTTGAGATCAATAAAACACTTATCAAGCTGAAATTCAATAGCAATTCAGTAAATGAACAGTCTGTTGCGATAGATTCAAAAAAAATTCTAGATAAATTAACACCTGAGAATGAAGTTAGATAACTCAACCATAGAGAAACTGAGAAATATTGAGAGCAGGTTTAATGAGCTGGAGATTTTAATGTCTGACCCAGTAAATGCTTCAGATATAGCTAAAGTCACCAAACTAGCAAAAGAACACAGTGAATTAAAGCAAATTGTTGCCTTATACAAAACACTTATGTCGAAAATTGAGCAACTCGACGCCACAAAAAGTTTCCTAAAAGAAGAAACTGACGAAGATTTAATATCAATAGCAAAAAAAGACCAAGAAGAACTTGAAGATGAAATTGATAGCTTAGGTGACGAATTGGAAAATCAATTAATACCTAAAGATATAAGAGATAAGGCGGATGCAATCATTGAAATAAGGGCAGGTACGGGAGGAGATGAAGCGAGCTTGTTTGCAGGTCAAATTTATAGGATGTATCAGAGATACTCGGAGTTGCAGAATTGGACATTCCAACTTGTTGATATGAATGACAACGGACTAGGTGGCATAAAGGAAGTAACGTTTGAAATTAACGGTAGTGGAGTATACAGCAAGATGAAACACGAAGCTGGAACTCATAGGGTACAAAGAGTTCCAGCAACAGAATCTCAAGGTAGGATACACACTTCTGCGATTACAGTAGCTGTTCTACCTAAACTTGAAGATATTGACGTAGAATTGAATGCAGAAGATATTAGAACTGATATTTTTCACTCTGGAGGAGCAGGTGGACAAAATGTTAACAAAGTAGCCACAGCAGTCAGACTAACACATCAACCATCAGGTATTGTCGTAACCTGTCAAAGAGAAAGATCACAAGCTCAAAATCGAATAATTGCTATGGATTTGTTAAAGGCAAAGTTATGGGATAAAGAATACGAAAAACAGCAAAGTGAATTGAGTCAAAATAGAAAGAATCAAGTCGGCACAGGTGATAGGTCTGAAAAGATAAGAACATATAATTTTCCGCAGGGAAGAATAACAGACCACAGAATTAACATCTCTATACATAATGTAGACGATTTCTTAAATGGAGGATTAGATGTGTTAATTAACCAACTCATAAAAAATGAGCAGATGAGAAAATTAGCTGAAGATGAAATTAATTGATCTTTATCGAGATATTCGTTCTGAATTGGTCAAGATAAATTCGTGTGACGAAGAAGCAGCCGCAGAAGCTGAGTTAATACTACTTAGTAAAAGATTCTCATCATATACAGGAGATACTCTAACGAGAGAATCTCTTTTTGGAGTCAAAGAACAATGTGAGATCTCAGAAAAGGGAGTTACTTCTGCTAGAGACATTATTAAAAGGAGGATAGAAGGAATTCCATTGCAGTACATCCTTAATGAGGCTTGGTTCTACGGTTTGAATTTCCAAGTATACTCCAGCAAAACCCATAAAACTTTTATCCCTAGGCCTGAAACAGAAATTATAGTTGAAGAGTCGTTAAAATTTATCAAAAGCTGCAAAGCTAGCAAAATTAATGCATTAGATATTGGAACAGGGTCCGGTTGTATCCCTATAACAATAATAAAAAATTCGAATAGGAAGATTTTATGGGATGCTATCGATCCTTTCTTAACAACAATTCCTCATGAAAACGCCAAGAATCATATTTTGGAGGATTTGATTAGATTCAGTAAGGTCGAGTTGAGTAAATATCATAGAAATGAAAATAAAAAATATAACTTAATAACTGCTAACTTACCTTACGTACCAAATAATTCCAATATAGATAAAGTAGTTAAACACGAACCTCTAGAAGCTATATTTGGAGGGGAGGATGGTCTAGATCATATTAGAGAGACGGTTAAACTAATACCAAAAATACTACAGAGGTCTGACAGTATAGCAATATTTGAAATAGATCCTAGTCAACTAACTTTTTTTAACGCACTTGAAGAGATTTACAGTATAGAAATAATTCAAGATATAAATATGCTTGATAGGATAGTTCTACTGAAATTTAAGAACTGAGTTTTACCTCTTCGTGAATTGTTGAGCTTTCCGAGCTCTTTTTAAGCCATACTTCTTACTTTCCTTAATTCTCGAATCCCGAGTGAGGAGCCCATTAGATTTTAACTTGGGACGAAGATTTAAATCCATTTCGATTAGTGCCCTTGAAATGCCTAGAGAAATTGCATCAGCTTGACCTGAGATTCCTCCGCCATGAGTTTTCACAATTACTGTCACTGAACCATTGAGATTAAGTACGTCTAAAGGCTTTGAGGCTGATTTTTGCCAAGCAACTACAGGTATTGCTTCTTTAAGAGGCTTACCATTGACTATTAATTCACCCGGGGTATTAAAAACTCTTACCCGTGCAATAGCACTTTTTCTTTTACCTGTACCATAAAAATATTTCTGCGTAGCCAACTAATCTCTCCCTATTACTATCATTTCATTTATTATTTAAAAGTTGTTGTTGATAAGGATGAGAATCTCCAGAAAATACCTTGAGTCTCTTTAACATGACATCCTTTAATTTATTTTTAGGCAACATGCCTTTAACAGCATTTATAATAACTTTTTCAGGATCTGAGCGAAGCATTTTTTCTAAAGGTATAGTTTTTTCTCCACCAGGATACCCGCTGTGCCTAAAATATTCCTTCTGTTCTACTTTATTCCCAGACAAAACAATTTTTTCAGCATTAATTACCACAACAAAATCTCCTGTTGCTAGATTGGGAGCATACCCTACTTTGCCTTTGCCAATTAAAATACCAGCAACATTTGAAGAAAACCTTCCGAGAATCTTATTTTCAGCATCCATCAAATGCCAATTATGATCGAGTTGCTTAGAACTTATAGATATTTTATTTAAATCTTTCTTAATCATATTAAATATTTATACTTTTATACTTTATGTTGGATAAACAAAGTCCTTTCGAAGAAGAGAGGGAACTAATTGATCCTTTTTTAGGCTTCTCCAAAGCATTGTACAACTGCCTTCTAGTTAACTTTCCTTGCATAACTAGGAGTACTGCGCCGACCATTCTCCTAATTTGTTGATGTAGAAAAGAACGTCCAACGAATTTAATCTTTATCATTCTATCATCTTCACTACATTCTACTTCTTTTATTTCTCTGAGAGTAGTTCTATCTTCAAGGGCAGAACGTCCAACAAAAGATAAAAAATCATGAGAGCCTTTAAAGATTTGAGCTGTTTCTGACAGATCATCAACATTAACTTTATACTTCAAATGCTCACAGTATCGATCCATTAGAGGTGAGATGGTAGGGTTTGAGTATACAGAGTAAACATATTCACGTTCGTTTGCATCTCTTCTTACATCAAAGTTATTATCAACGGTCATACATTTGTTGACGCTAATGTCTCTTGGAAGGTAGTAATTCAAAGCAGAAGCCCAACTGCTATTGGAACGATATTTGTCACTCACAAAACTTGCCACTTGATGAGTAGCGTGAACTCCGGAATCAGTTCGGCTGGCAAATTCTGACCCAACAGGTTTTTTATTTATCGCTTCTAGCACTTGGTCAAAAACTCCCTGAATTGTACGGACGTTATCCTGTTTTTGAGAACCATTAAATGAAGTACCATCGTATTCGAGTGCAACAACAACCTTATTGATCATCTTGTTTTTGCTCCTCACTCGTAAGTTCAGAAGTCATATCTTGCAAAATACTAAGTTCTACCATAAGAGTTGAATCTCCTTTTCTGTGACCTAGTTTGATGATTCTAGTAAACCCACTACTACGTGTTTCAAATTTCTTACTAATTACAGAAAACAAATCATCCAACACCTGATTGTCAGTAATGAATTCGGAAGCTCTTCTCCTGTGACTCAGTGTTCCCTTACGACTCAGAGAAATCATCTTTTCTAATTTGGGCTGTACAGCTTTAGCTTTAGCGTATGTAGTACGTACTTTCCCACGCTTAAGACATTCGGTAACCAAGTTCCTAAATAAAGCCTTACGACTTCCTGATTTTCTTCCTAATTTATACCCAGATATTCTATGTCGCACAGAAACTCCTCTACGATTTGCTATCCTCTTCGAATTGTTTCATAAATGGAGCTAATTTCTCCGTCAATTCGTCTAGTGATTTTTGTCCAAAATTCTTCAATTTTAGCATTTCTGGACCAAGTGGAAATTCGAGTATATCTCCTACTCTGTTCAAATTGCTCCTCTTCAAACAATTGAAAGTTCTACTTGAGAGATCTAGGCTCTCTACAACCGTATTGTATATTTCAGCAGAAACTCCAGATGATTCAGGTGTTTCAGTAGCAGTAACTTTCTCTTCTAAATTTACGAATTGAAAGAATTTATCCATTAAAATATCGGCACTAGATTTAACAGCATCTGAAGGAATGGTAGATCCGTCCGTCCAAACCTCCAACTTTAGTCTCTCCAGATTAGTAATATTTCCGATTCGATAGTCTTCGACCGAATAATTTACTTTCTTAACAGGGCTGAAAATAGAGTCTACAGGCAAAAATCCTATTCCTAGGTTTTCTTGAGCAATCCTGTCTGCAGGAATATAACCTACACCTTGCTCAACATTAAACTCAACTGACAATTTGCTATCATTATTATCCATTGTAGCCAAATACAATTCTGGGTTTACAATTTCAAATTCCGAACTGGTCATTATATCTCCTGCAACAATTTCACCTTCACCTTTAACATCCAATCTCATTCTCCCTGATCTCTCAGACATTGCCTTCAATCTTATTTTTTTAAAGTTAAGTAATAACTCAATTACGCCTTCTTTCATGCCGTCAATGGAAGAATATTCGTGCTGTACGCCATCAATTCTAACCCAAGTTATTGCAGATCCTGGAAGGGAATTCAGTAAAGTTCTTCGGATAGCATTTCCTAAAGTTTCTCCCATCCCTTTCGGAAGTGGACTAGCAATCAATTCAGCGAAGTTATCGCTTTCATCATTTACCGAAAATGTAAGTTCAGGAGGTTTTTTATCAATTTGCAAATTATCGCTTTCGGATTCAGCGACCCCGAATTGTTTTGCGATTTCCTCTCTTGCGTATTCCATTGCCATGTCTATCTCCTTGAATAGTATTCAATAATCAATCGTGTTTGGATTCCAATTTCTACGTCATCCGTTTCTGGCTTACCTATCACATCTCCAGACCCTTGCTCCTTATCTGATTTTAACCACGCAGGAACCCCTCTTTCTTCTAACTCTTCATCAATCTCTATAATTTTGTACATCTCACTCTTTTTAGATCTTTCAGAAATTTCTACTTTGTCGCCTAGTCTTACAATGTAACTTGGTACATCTACTCTAGTACCATTCACTAGGAAGTGGCCATGCCCAACCATTTGTCTAGATTGAGCTCTAGATCGACCATATCCTAATCTAAAGACTACATTGTCTAACCTGCTCTCAAGCAAAGATAATAAGTTCTCCCCGGCAATGCCATCCATCTTAGTAGCTTTTTTTACGTAATTCTTAAACTGTCTTTCCATTACGCCGTATACCAGCCTTGCCTTTTGTTTCTCCTTTAACTGAGTTCCATAATCTGAGAGTCTCCTAGAAGGTACATAAGAGTTCCTGCGGAGTCTTCTTCTCTCTACGCCACATTTTCCTGGAGGTTTTGAGCACATCTTTTCGCCCATCCTCACACAGTCTTTGCAACTTATGCTTGTTGTCAGCTTCATTACTTATGTTACCTTTCTGTTATTCAAACTCTTCTACGTTTCGGAGGTCTGCAACCATTATGAGGTATTGGAGTGACATCTTTTATGCTAACGACCTGCAATCCTGATGATTGCAGAGCTCTAATAGCCGCCTCTCTTCCTGACCCTGGACCTTTCACCTCAACATTAATTTTTTTCAATCCCATTTCTTCAGCCTTGCCTGCAACATGTTCTGCAGTTCTTTGCGCTGCAAAAGATGTTGATTTTCGAGATCCTTTAAAACCCACTGATCCTGCTCCACTAGTCACCAATACATTTCCTGATTCATCTGTAAGGGTAACTATAGTATTATTAAAAGTAGCCGAAATAAATGCTTTACCACTTTGTACAAACCTTTTTTCTTTTTTTCTTTGCCTTGATTTTCTTGCCATTTTTAATGCTTAGCTACTTGTTTTTTCCCCGCAATTGCTATTCGCCTGCCTCTTTTGGTTCTTGCATTGGTCTTCGTTCGTTGCCCTCTCACTGGCAACATTCTTCTATGCCTGTCACCTCTGTACGTTTTAATGTCACCCAGTCTTTTAATGTCGTCTCGTATAGATCTTCTAAGATCACCTTCGAGGGGTTCTTCGAAAGAGTCTACTAGAGATCTAATAAGATTCAATTTTTCTTGTGTCAAATCGCTAACCTTAGGGTTACCTTCAATTCCAGCTTTCGAAACAATTTTTTTTGCCCTAGAGAGACCTATTCCAAAAATACTAGTTAAAGCTGTTTCAAGCCTTTTGTTATCTGGAATATTTATACCTTTCACGATTGCCATTGATATTACCCTTGTTTTTGCTTACATTTTGGATTAGAGCATATAACCATAAGAACACGTTTCCGTCTTATAATTCGACAGTTATCACATCTCTTTTTTACTGAAGCTCGTACTTTCATAATTATTACTTAAACCTGTAGGTTATCCTCCCTCTTGTCAGATCATAAGGTGATAGTTCTACAAGTACTCTGTCACCAGGTATAACTCTGATGAAATGCATCCTTATTTTACCTGACACATGAGCTAACACTTCATGACCATTGGCCAATTCTATTTTAAAGTTTGCATTTGGTAATGCTTCTTTTATAGTCCCTTCTACTTCTATAGAGTCTTTTTTTGCCATACTAGATTGACGTTAAAATTTCTGGTAAATCTTCTGTTATTAATATAGTGTGCTCAAAATGAGCTGATTTAGCCCCATCAGATGTTACTACAGTCCAGCTATCATCGCATAATTTTGTGTCATCACTACCCAAATTGACCATAGGTTCAACAGCGATAGTCATTCCGGGAACTAATTTGATACCAGAATTTTGTTCTCCAAAATTGGGCACTTGAGGGGGTTCATGTAAGGCTTTTCCTATACCGTGTCCAGTATAGTTTCTAACCAGACCATATCCAAGTGGAGAAACATAATTCTCAATAGCGTTACCAATATCACCCACGTGATTCTTATTGATACAACTTTGAATAGCTAATGATAAAGATTCAGAAGTATCAGATATTAATTTCAAATCTGCTTCAATGCAATCTCCTACCGGGAACGTTTTAGCGTGATCACTATAGAAGCCTTCGACTATAACTCCTGCGTCTACGCTAATTATGTCTCCATGTTTTAGCTTCCTCTCACTCGGAATTCCATGAACAATTTCTTCATTGATAGAGACACATATAGTTGCCGGGAATCCATAAAGTCCTAAAAATGCTGGCTCTACGTTACGTAATTTTATTTCTTTTCTCGAAATTTTATCGAGTTCTGCCGTGGTAATACCAGGCTCGATTGCAAGCTCAATGACTTGCATTATCTCAGCAATAATAGTACCAGCTTCTCGCATATAATTAATTTCCTTATCTGATTTAATGGTTATGCCTGAAATTCTATTTAACATATCAACTTATCTATTTTACTTTCAACTCAATCATATCTACCAAGTTAGAAAAAACTATATCAGGGCTTCTATCACCATCAATTTTTGTTAGAATTCCTTTGGTTTTGTAGTACTCAAGTAAAGGTTCTGTTAAATCTTTATAAACTCGTAATCTATTTGAAACCAGCTCTGGCGAATCATCATCTCTTCCTCTACTTATCAAACGATCTTGAACAACAGAATCTGGAACATCTAAAAAAACTACTGAAATTAATCTTAGTCCAAATGCTTGAATTTTTGAGTCTAAGGAAATCGCCTGTGACTTAGTTCTAGGAAACCCATCGAAGATTATCTTGGTAAGATTACTTTCAGGCGATAAATATGTCTTAAAACTCGATTCAACCATTCCTATTATTACGTCATCTGGCACCAAGTCACCATTTTGCATGAACTTTTTTGCTGATAATCCTAAATCAGTGCGATCTTCTACATTGCTTCTCAATACGTCTCCTATGGATATATGCTTAAATCCAAACTGCTTTGACAATTTCAAAGCTTGGGTGCCTTTGCCGGATCCCGGGGATCCTAAAAATATTATTACATCTAACATAATTATTCTTTCAGAAAACCTTCATAATTCCTCATTAATAACTGTGATTCAAGTTGTCTCATAGTATCCAATGCAACACCCACCATGATCAATAAGCTAGTACTGCCAATTATTGTGGAAGCAGCACCAACATTTGTAATAACACCTGCCAAAAATGGAACTATTGCTACAAAACCCAAGAAGAAAGCTCCTCCCCAAGTTATTCGAGTCATTACTTGAGTCAAATATGTTTGAGTAGGATCTCCAGGCCTTATTCCTGGTATGAATCCTCCATTTTTTTGCAAATTATCCGACACATTTTGTTGGTTGAAAGTCACTAATGCATAGAAAAATGTGAATAGCATTACCATGATAAAAACTAATATCCAATATGTAACATTAGTTGGACTCAAGAAATTAGTTATAGCTTCTGCAATCTGAGAACCAGTTGAATTAGTGGAAGGGTCAACAAAATATCCACTTACACTAGCAGGTAGTATCAAAAGTGAAAAAGCAAAAATTAGAGGAATCATCCCTGCAGAATTAACTCTAAGAGGTATAAATGATCCGCCTGTTTGCCTATACATTCTTCCACTTCGAAAAACACTTCTTCCATACTGAACAGGAACTCTTCTTTGAGCTTCTGTGAATACCACAATTAAGTAAACGATAAGTAGTGCGATAACGATTAAGAGTCCAAGCTGAAAATACTGGTCACTGATCAAGGACCCTCGGCCAATTATTTGTGGCAAAGAAGACACAATTCCAGCAAATATTATCAATGAAATTCCATTTCCGATGCCTTTTTCAGTAACTAGTTCTCCTAACCAAACTAAGAGAGCCGTGCCTGCTGTCATCGTTAAGAGAATCGAAGTAAATGGAATAAAATTGCCGCCGCCAAAACCTGCGTTTGCGATCACTTGTCCCCCAAAAGAACTCTGTAGAATGCTGATTTGTCCCCACCCTTGCAAGAAAGCTATGGGGATCATCAGATAATGAGTATATTGATTTATTTTCTGTCGACCAAATTGACCTTCTTGAGAGAGGTCTTTCAAAGAAGGTATTACAGGAGTTAACACCTGCATAATTATAGAAGCTGTAATGTAAGGGTAAACTCCTAAGGCAGCAATACTTAAATTTCTTAATGCGCCTCCTGAGAATAAATCTAGGAATCCTAGAAGAGGGGTGGCATCAAACGCCGCCGCCAATGCATCACGATCAACTCCTGGAACTGGAACATGTGCTAAAAATCTAAACACTACAAGTATTGCAAATGTGAACAAGATTTTATATCTTAGGTCTGGTATCCTGAATGCATCTAAAACAGCCTTGATCAAGGCCGGCATATTGGATGCTTTTTCATCAATTCTTGTAGTCATTCCGCACTTTCCTCTGAAGGTTTCGTAATAGGTTCTGAAATTTCTTCTGGAATCACAAGGGATATAAGATCTACGGTTCCTCCAGCTTTAATTATCTTCTTCTCGGCTGACTTACTTACAGAATGAACTCTAACATTCAACTTCTTGCTTAACTTACCTTCTCCTAAAATTTTCACAAGATTTGTTTTTTTTCTCACAATATTCTTATTGAAAAGTGTGTGAGGATTGACATCATCTTCAGAATTAAAGAATTTTTCTAGGGTTACTAAATTCACTACACTGAAGTTTTTCTTAAATCTGTTCTTAAATCCTCGCAAAAAAGGCAATCTCTTAACTAAGGGTAATTGACCGCCTTCAAAGAATATAGGCACTCCGCCTCCTGATCTGGATTTCTGCCCTTTTACTCCTCTGCCTGAGTAAGTTCCCTTACTACCATTACCACGTCCAACACGCATTCTTGACTTTCGTTTCAGGTTTGATTTTATTGAATTTAGTTTTGTCATTATTCTGAGATCTCCGCAACGTCTACCAAGTGGCCTACCACTTTCAGCATGCCAGATATCATCTCTGTATTATCTTTATCTACAGACTTTCCTATCTTGTTCAAACCTAAAGCCTTGATAGTTTCTCTCTGATTGCGTTTTGCTCCAATCGTGCTTTTTGTAAGAGTAATTCTAACCATCATTTTGTTTTCTCTTAATATCTAGACTTTTAAGGTCCTTAAGGCTTCTAAGGGCTTTTACTGTAGCTTTAACTACATTTGCAGTATTTGTAGATCCGTGTGTTTTAGAAATCACATCTTTTATGCCAACTACTTCCATCACAGCTCTTACACCTCCGCCTGCAATGACCCCAGTACCTTGAGATGCAGGTTTTATCATAACTTTAGATGCACCAAACTTCGCAATGACCTCGTGAGGTACAGTAGTGCCATTCAACACTATAGGTGCCATATCTTTTTTAGCAGATGTTACTGCTTTTTTGACGGCATCTGGAACAGCAGTAGCTTTTCCAGAAGAAAAACCTATTTTTCCATTTTCATCACCAATTACAACAAATGCTGAAAAAGATAGGTTTCTACCACCTTTAACAACCTTAGAGACTCTTCTAATACTTACAACCTTTTCAGTAAATTGATCTTTGTCTTCAGGTTGTCTAGTTCTAGCACGCCTATCCCTGTTATTTCTTCTGTCCGCTGAAACCATTAAAACTCCATTCCTGTTTCTCGTGCACCTTGGGCAAGTGCCTTGACTCTGCCGTGATATTTGTACCCGCCTCTATCAAACACAACTTTTTTAATGCCTATTTTTTTGCATCTTTCAGCTATAAGAATACCAACCTTGAACGCATCCAAGCATTTAGAACTCTTATCAATAGAATCATCTCCTTTTACTGATTTGATTCCACTTTCCTCACTGTTGCAAGATAACAATGTTTCATTGCTTTGGTCATTAATGACTTGTACATAGATATACTTATTGCTACGAAAAATTGACATTCGTGGAATTTCTGTATTACCAGATATTTTCTTTCTTATTCTTATATGCCTCATTTTCCTTCTGTTTATCTCTTTTTTCATTAGATTTCACCACCTACAGCAGTTTTGCCGGCTTTTCTTCTAATAATTTCGCCACGATATTTTATTCCATTTCCAGTATATGGATTTGGTTCTCTTAATTTGCGTATTCGAGCTGCTTGCTCTCCAACTTCCTGTTTGCTCACCCCTTGTATTAAAACTGTGGTTTGATCTTGTTCATTTAATTCATTAGATCCAATCGGAGTGACTGTTATTTGGTGACTAAAACCTAGACTAAACTCTAAGTTTTTGCCTTTTTTAGTAACTCTATAACCAGTGCCAAGAATGACAAGAATTTTTTCGAACCCTTCACTTACACCGATGACACCGTTTTTGATCAAGCTTCTTGTTAATCCGTGCTTGGCTCTTAAGTCTGGATCATCACCTTCTCGAGAACACAGAATTAAATCTTCTTCAACTTTTACAGATATAACATTAGGAATTTTTATTTCCTGTTCTCCTTTCGGCCCTTCGATTCGCACAAAGTTACCTTTTATGGTAACCGACACTTCATTTGGAATTCTTATGGGTTGATTTCCTACTCTAGACATAACAGAATCATCTACCAAATATAGCAGATGATCTCCCCTCCTAAACCACTCTTGAAAGCTTTTTTACCGGTCATAACTCCTTTAGAAGTCGACATCACCGATACTGCAAGTCCTCCCAAAAAAGCAGGGATTTCACCTTTTTTTGCATATGATCTTAATCCTGGAGTACTAACTCTACTCAATCCATTTATAATGGAATCATTATTCGCATCATATTTCAGGGTAACTTCAGTAAAAGATTTTGTATCAGATTTGCTGTGCTTGAAATCAAAAATAAATCCTTCTTCTTTCATAATTTCTAAGACAGAATTCTTCATTTTAGATGTAGGAAACTCTACTGATTCTTTGCGGGTAGCAACAGCATTTCGAATTCTAGTCAACATATCAGCGATAGGGTCATTCATAATAATATCCTTTAAAAACTTGCCTTTCTAATTCCTGGGAATTCACCTTGCAGAGCTTTCTCTCGAAACTTTATCCTAGACAACCCTACGAATCTCACATATCCCCTAGATCTACCAGTTAACTTACATCTATTTCTGTGCCTATTGGGATTAGAATTCTTAGGTAATTTAGCTAATTCTTGCCTAGCATATCTTCGCTTCTCAAGTGACAATGATGCATTTTTCGATTGAGAGCTTAGTTCATTTCTTATGGCGAAATATTTTTGTATAGTTCTCTCAATTCTTTCTTCTCGGACAATTTTTGCTTTTCTAGCCATTTTTACCTCCAGTGAAAGGCATTCCTAGTAATTGTAATAATCGCAAAGCTTCTTGATCGGATTTGGTAGAAGTAACCATTGTTACTTGAAAACCTCTAATTCTATCTACTTTACCGTAATCAATTTCTGGAAAAATGATATGCTCAAGTATCCCTAAATTATAATTCCCTTGTCCATCGAAACTATTAATATCGACTCCTCTAAAATCTCTAATTCTAGGAAGAGACAAGTTTACCAATCTGTCAAAGAAATCCCACATTCTCTTAGATCTAAGTGTGGCCTTTACTCCTACTCTCATCCCCTCTCTTAAATTAAAATTTGCAATTGAAATTTTGGCTCTTGTAACAACAGGTTTCTGTCCTATTATCATGGTAATATCATCAACCATAGCTTCAATTGCATTCTTATTGGTTAAAGACTCACCTAACCCTACATTAACTGAGATTTTCTCTAGATTTGGTACTTGCATAGGATTTGGATAATCGAACTCCTTCTCCAAAGATCCTCGGACTTCATTTAAATAAATACTTTCCATTCTTGCTCTGTTTTTTTCTATTGTGCTACCTGAATTTGCCACACTAACTCTCTTTCCTGTCTCTAGTAACAACGACTCTCGAAAGAGTTCCATCTTTTAAGGTTTGCATCTTAACTCTTCCTGTCTTACCAGAATCTGTGTCCTTATAAATTAGATTAGACATCTGTATTGGAGATGGTTGTAGCACTAAGCCTGTCTGTTTTGCTCCAGAACTAGCTTTGACATGTTTTGTGGCTACATTTATTCCTTCTACTATTGCTGTGTTGTTACTAAGTACCTTTATTATTGTTCCTTCTTTGCCCTTATCTTTTCCTGTCCGTACAACAACAGTGTCATTCTTCTTAAGTCGTGCGCTCATCACAATACCTCCGGAGCTAGAGAAATGATTCTCATGTATTCTCGCTCGCGCAATTCTCTTGCTACTGGGCCAAAGATTCGAGTACCTCTTGGGTTCTTACCTTCACCTATTATTACTGCAGCATTGTCATCAAATCTAATATAGGATCCGTCTCTTCTTCGAACTTCTTTTCGAGTTCTCACGATCACTGCTTTCACAACTTCATGCATTTTGACATTGCCCCCTGGAGTTGCATCCTTCACTGCTGCCGTTACAACATCACCTAAAGACGCATATTTCCTATTACTTCCACCATCTACGTGGATACACATTATTTCTTTGGCGCCAGAATTGTCTGTAACTATTAATTTTGTCTGAGGCTGTATCATTCTAAGTTTCCTTCATCATCGATTTCAATTGAATCTGAAATAATAGCACTAACTGGATCTGTTTTAAATAATCTCCAGCGCTTGTTTCGAGAAATTGGACGTGATTGAGTAATCTCAACATTGTCACCTACTTTAGCCTCGTTCTTTGGATCGTGCACCAAGTATCGAACCAGTTTTTTAACAGTCTTTCCTTTATAGTTCGTCTGCGATCTTCTTGAAACAACTACAACAGCAGTCTTATCTCCTTTGTCACTTACCACAATTCCTTTCATTGTCTTCTTTAAAGTCATATCTATTGACCTTCTTTCTCTAGGAATCTTAATTCAGTTAACCTTGTTTCTAATCTTGATATAATTTTTTTTGTTTTCTTAATCTGTGAGGTATCAGTCAGTTGCATACTTGATTTTTTAAACCTCAAATCCATATGGTCTTTTCTAGTATCTTTAAGTTTTTCAACCAACTCATCTTTATTCAATTTTCTAATATCTTGCATTTCCATCGCTAAAACTGGTCACTTCTTGAAACTATTTTTGTTCTAAGAGAAAGTTTGTGAGATGCTAACCTCAAAGCTTCTCTTGAAAGCTCTTCAGGGAGATCTCCTAATTCAAATAACACTCTACCGGAGTTGACCGGACTAACCCAGAATTCTGTTGCTCCCTTACCCTTGCCCATTCTAGTCTCTGCAGGTCTTGCTGAAACTGGTTTATCAGGAAAAACTCTTATCCACATTTGACCGCCTCTTTTTACATGTCCTACTATAGCTTTTCTCGCTGCTTCTATCTGTCTTGCCGTTATCCATCCAGCCTCCAACGCTTTTAAACCATAATCTCCGAAATCAATTTTACTCCCTCTAATCCTTGTCCCTCTAACTACCCCTCTATGTTGTTTTCTAAATTTTGTTCTTCTTGGCTGCAGCATAATCTATTCCTTAACTTTTTTCGCTCTTAGATGAATCAGTTTTTTGTTCAGCGCTTGATTTCGATGATGCTGGCTTTTTGGCTGCTGGCTTTTTGGCTGCTGGCTTTTTGGCTGCTGGCTTTTTGGCTGCTGGCTTTTTGGCTGCTGGCTTTTTGGCTGCT
>Ga0066372_10000102_pt1 | contig 28095 bp, 30 predicted proteins | sample Knorr_S15_td_250_FD_77011 | JGI IMG/M metagenome (GOLD analysis project Ga0066372, IMG submission 77011) | Marine microbial communities from Southern Atlantic Ocean transect - Knorr_S15_td_250_ad_251m_LV_A | ecosystem: Environmental > Aquatic > Marine > Oceanic | place: Southern Atlantic ocean... | reverse complement strand
GAGACATTTTTATCATATTTGTAAATTAAACAATTAATACCTGCTTTTAAACATGCCCTTTCTTTTCCTCTTACATAAGAGAGTGAAGCAGGATTTTCTCCAACAAGTACAACAACCAAAGTAGGAGCATCTTTGTGTTTTTTTTGTATGATTTCAATTTCAGATTTAATTTTCAATTGAATATCTGCACTTAATTTTTTTCCGTCAATTAATTTTGAAATGATTTATTCCTTTGTTAAAAAATTTACATTATAAGATTATCATGTAGTTAATATAAAAAAAATAAAAAATTTTTTTAAAATGAAAATATGATATATACCGGAATAGATATTATAGAGATTGATCGAATAAAAAAAGTATATTTACAATACCCTAAAAGATTTATGAAGAAAATTTTCACTGAGACAGAAATATCTTATTGTAAAGGAAGATATCCTCAAATTGCAGCAAGATTTGCTTGTAAAGAGGCTGTAATGAAAGCTTTAGGTACAGGAATAAGAGGGATCCCTTGGAAATCAATTGAAGTTTATAGAGCTAGAGGTAAAGCTCCTGAAATAATCCTCCACGGGAATGCAAAATCTAAAGCTACTCAATTAGGAATTAAAAGAATAGCACTTTCAATCAGTCATTCAAAGAATTTTGCTGTAGCATCCGTGGTTGCCGAGTAATAATTATGAAAGTAGTAAATACAAAAGAAATGTTTGATCTAGAAAAACAAGCATTATTATCTGGGATTTCAGAAAGAAAAATGATGAAGAATGCTGCTAAATCCATTGTTAAACATTTAGAAAATTCTAATAGATTAAATTTAATTGCTGGAATTTCTATTTTGGTAGGAAAAGGAAATAATGGAGGGGATGCTCTTATAGTAGGAGCCCTTTTATCTCATAAATATAATGTTAAAATTTTCGAAATTTTAAAAAGATCGGAAGATATTTCTATTACTTTAGAAAGAGAAAATCCTAAAGATACCAATATAGAATTATACGAATTCAATATAGATATGATAAACAAAATAAAACTTAATATACAAAAAGAAAATTTGATTATTGATGGTATTTTAGGTATTGGGATCAAGAGAAAATTAGATGATAAACTTTCTGAAATTACCCGTCATATCAACTCCCTTAATTCTTATATTTGTTCTGTAGATATACCTACTGGTATAAATTCAGATGACGGAACAATTGATAAAAATTCAATAAAAGCTACCGAAACTTTGATGTTAGGATATCCCAAAAAGGGGATAGTAAATTCTTCTAATTTTAATTTTATTGGAAGAATCTCAACTCTAGATATAGGAATTGAGAATAATATATCTGGAAGAATCAATTTATTAAATCCAGAATATATAAAAAAAATTGAATTTTCTCAAAAAGAAAATAACCATAAATATATGAATGGAAAACTAATAATTCTAGCTGGGTCTCGCAATTATATAGGAGCAAATTTATTGTGTAATTATTCTGCCTTAAGAAGTGGAGTAGGATTGATAGCAAATATTCTTAGTAAGGATTTGTATCCATTTCTTGCTGGAAAGATAAATGATGTTATATATTTTGACCAAGATTTCCAAAATGAACAATCGATACAACAATCTTTGGAAATTATTAACTCCTATGACGCAGTACTTTTGGGTCCAGGGCTAGGAACTGAAGAAAAACAATTAAATTATTATAGAAAAATTCTAATTGGTGGAATAAAAATACCTCTAATTCTTGATGCGGATGGTATTAAACTTTTAAATATTCTAAATAGAAAATATTTTCCTGATAAGATTATAATTACTCCTCATATTGGAGAAATGTCCCTTTTATCTGGAATTTCAAAGGAAAATATCATAAAAGATCGATTGAAATGTGCTATTGAAATATCTGAAAAATTGGATGTATATACTGTTTTGAAAGGTCCCTGTACTATTGTTGCCACACCATCAGGAAATGCTAACTTTTCTCCATGGGTAAATTCAGGATTAGCAAAAGCTGGTAGTGGAGATATTCTTGCGGGTTTAATTGCAGGATTTGTTGCTAATAAAAATCTAAAAAATATTTTACACTGTATTGAATTGGGTGTATATATTCATGGGTTTTCTGGTGAATTGACTCGTTTACAAAAAGGAAAAATTTCTATGAATGCTACAGATATCTTGTATAATATTCCTGAAGCTATCAAGAGCTTTTTTTAATACGAACATATACAAGCGATAAATAAACGGCTGTTAATAAAGTTAGTATTGAAAAAACAAATGATCCTATGAGAATTTCTTTAAAGACTTCTAATCCTACAAGATTTATTTCTTGATTTATTTTTGCTTGTATAGTTGGATCAAGAGAAAAAACTTGAATACCTGTCACTAAATCTGCAAATCTTGCAGTTCCAATAGTTGTCATCAAAGATAATCCAAAAATCATTCCTAACATTCTTGATAAGGAAATCATTGACGAAGTTATTCCTCTAATTTTTTCTTTAATTGCATACAGTCCAATATTATGGATTGGTACTATAAACAGACCATAACCAAGACCAATTATATAGAAAATTATATTCAATTCGTTTGTAGGAGTAGAAATATTTTCTGCGTAAAGAAATATACCTGCAGAAGTTAAGCAACTTGCCAATATTAAAGTAAACGTAGCACTGAATCTATTTGTCAGAATTCCTATAATTGATCCTATTCCTATAAAAGCAGTCAATTTCAATAAAGATAAACCTATAACCAAATTGTCTAGTTGATAAATAGTTGAAGCAGACAGAGGTATTGTAACCATAATAATAATCAAACTCGAACCTATTAATAAATGAGTAATAAAAGCCCAAACAAATGTTGGATATCTAAATAATTCTTCAGGAATCAAATCTTGCTTAAATTTTGTTATTCTGTAAAACACAGTTATAACTAAAATTAATAAAATACTTATCAAAACAATCTGTCCAAAATCAAGAACTTTAAACTCTGAAATAATAATTGTAGACACAATCAAAATAAGTGAAAATAATATTGTATCAATTAGTTTGATTTTCATGGAATGCTTATTACTTTTGGGCATATAAAAAATCATTGCGATCATTAATAACGAAAGTGGAATATTTATATAAAAAGCACCTGGCCAGTTCCAGACTTTTAGTATAAGACTTCCCCATAACGGTCCAATCACACCCCCTGCTTCAGCAGCAGCCCCTATTAATCCAAAACCATATATCCAATATTTTCTTTCTAGAATTATTGAAACTGTAGCTATAGAAATGGGAACAATTGCTCCACCACCCATAGCTTGTAAAAATCTAAAAATTATTAACCAATTTAATTTCGAAGGAAAAATACTTATTTCAGGGATATTAACTGTAATTGCAACTAAAAAGGAACCCATGGAGAAAAATAACAATGAACTAATTAATGTAGTTCTGTAACCATATTTGTCACAAATTTTTCCTGCTATAGGCATTACAATAGTAAATCCTAATAAATATGAAGTGATGGTCCAAGAGGCTTTATTTAATTCTCCAACGGCTATTCCAAGATCTACTGTCATGCTTGGAAGCAATGTAACTATGACTGTCTGATCATCTGCTGCAATAAATACAGAAAAACATAATATAAACAAATAGAAAATTTTTTTATTTATACTTATTTGATTAATGGTTCTTTCCATTCTATGGGCTTATCCCAATTATAAAATTTTATTATTCTAATAGTATCTAAAGTATCTTTGGGTTGTACTTCACCTATAATATTTACTTTGAGAATTTCACCATTTGGTAGAATTGACAATTCAATTTTTACAGATTTATCTGGAATAATCATATCTCCTACAAGAGATTTTAGATCGTTTGAAATTATAGTAGCCGAAATATTATAGGAATTATCATTGTAAGATTTTATCTCACTAGATTTAATTTTTGTTATTATGTCCACTATTATTTGTATTGGATTTACTTCTTTGAATGGATTGTCAGAATTTGGTATTTCTCCCCATTTATTAGAAATTGGGTTAGTAATCCAAAATTTTTCATCAAAAGTTAAATATGATAATTTCAAGAGAAAATCATTCGATATTATTTCAGCATCGATTAATATTTTATTTGGTTTTTGTATTTTTCCTTTTGCTTTACTAATATTCAAATTTCCTGGAAGCAGAGTATAACCATCCCTGTGAGTTAAAGTGAATTCAAAGGTTTTCGATTGATTTACAAAGATTTTAGAAATGTTGATAATTTCATCGGAAGAGTAAGTTACATTACTTTTAGAATTACAACCAAGTGTAAGAATTACAAATAAGCTAATACAAAGTAAAGTTTTTTTTTGAATCAGAATCTTTCCAAAATTTATTATAATGTTTACATTTGATTCTATAATTCTTATTTTATGTCTCTCTTTCAAAAATATCTCAATCTTGTTAAATATAATTTTTTTATAAATAAACTAGATTATTTAAGATTTTATAACATTTTTAGAATCTGTTTGTTCAGATAATTTAGCAAAAGATGTATCTATACTTGAAATAAAAAAAATGATCATTTTCTAGTATAATGTAATATATCTTGGGGAGCTTAACGGCTGAGAGGGTAAAATTCCGACCCATTAAACCTGAACTAGATAATTCTAGCGGAGGGAAAAAATAGATAAGAATATATCAAAAAATATTTTACTTGAAAACGTATCTTTCAAATTTTCTGAAACTTGGCTAATAAGAAACTTGTCGTTTAATTTTGAAGAAAATAAAACTACAACAATCTTAGGCCACAGTGGATGTGGAAAAAGCACTCTATTAAAATTAATATCAGGAATTATTGATCCTAATGAAGGTACCATAACGGTTGGAAACACATCTGACAGACTTGGTAAAATAGCATATATGCAACAAAGAGACTTACTTTTCAATTGGCTAACTGTTAAAGAAAATGCAATTTTACCATTGAGAATTAAGGGTAATTACAAAGATTTTTCTGACTCTGATGTTTTACAAAAAGCAAAAATTTTGGGGATTGAAAATGTACTTGACTATTATCCTCTGCAATTATCTGGAGGTATGAAACAAAGAGTAGCTTTTCTTAGGACAATTTTACAAGACTCTGATTTTATTTTACTTGATGAACCTTTTGCTTCTTTGGATGCTATTAGAAGATTAGAATTATACAATTGGATTGAGAATATAAAAGAGAAAATAAACAAGTCGTTTATATTAGTAACTCATGATATAGAAGAGGCAATTTATTTGTCAGATATTGTGATTATTATGCTTCCTGGTTCAAATAATTTCATACATGTTAAAAACATTACGATTCCTCATCCCCGAAAGAATTCAATAATAACCAGTCAAAAGTTTGTTAAATATAAAAAACAATTATTGGAAGATTTACAAAATGTTAAAAATTATTAATAAATTATTTAATTATTTTTTAGAATGGTATATGGCTATAATAATTTTTTTGATTCTAATTGTAATTTGGCAACTTTTATCAAATTTTAAATTGATTGAACCTTGGCTTTTACCTTCTCCAATAGATATCATAAAAGAACTTATAAATTCAAAAGAATTTATGATTTATCACACAGGTGTTACTGCAATAGAAGTAATTTCAGGATTCCTATTAGCTATTGTGTTAGGAGCTATTTTTGGTTTAATGATGAATTTATCTAAAGTTTTACAAAAATCATTATTACCATATATAATTGCTTCACAAGTAATCCCCATATTTGCTTTAGCTCCGATTTTAATTGTTTGGTTTGGAGCTGGATTCCTTTCCAAAATTATAGTCGTTTTCCTCATTTCATTTTTCCCAATTGTTATTGGAGTGTTTGATGGTTTAAAAAACTATGATACTGATATGGAAAATCTCTTGAAAACGATGGGTGCAAATAAAATACAAATATATTTAAGATTACGAATAAAATTAGCTTTACCCTCATTGTTCTCAGGAATTAAGGTTTCATCTGTTAGTTCAGTTATAGGAGCAGTTGTAGCAGAATGGATCGGATCAAAGGCTGGTTTGGGCTGGATTATGAAAGTTTCAGGTCCACTTTTTCAAACAGACCGAGTTTTTGCTTCGATTTTACTTCTATCAATATTTGCATCTATATTATTCTATGTTGTTAAGCTTCTAGAAATTAATTTATCTAAAATAAATAAAGGGGTGTGAAATGAAAATTAATATAATTTTATTAGCTATTTTTTTTATATTTTTTGGCTGTGAAAAAAACAATGGCATTTCTTTAGCATTAGATTGGTATCCGAATTCTAATCATGCAGGTATTTATGCTGCTTTAGAAGAAGGTTACTTTGATGAAGAAAATTTAAATCTAGAGGTTTACACACCATCGGATCCTACTGCTATAATTTCTTCAGTTGCTTCTGGAAGAGATGAATTTGGATTATCTTATGCTCCTGATATTTTACAAGCACAGTCAGTAGGACTAGAAATAGTTTCTGTTTTGAGTATAGCTCAACATCCTTTAAACTCAATTATGACTTTGAGAGAAAGAAAAATAAATTCTCCCAAAGATCTAGAAGGATTAAAAATTGGATATCCTGGAATACCTTCCAATAAAGCTATGTTAGAAACGGTACTTAATTCAGAAGGATTAACCATCGACGATGTAGAGATATTAGATGTAGGATTTGAATTAGTTAGGGCTTTAATATCTGGATCTGTAGATGCAATAATTGGAGCTTATTGGACTCATGAATCAATCGTCATGGAATTGCAAGGATTTGAAATTGATGTTATGAGATTAGAAGAATGGGGAGTTCCTGATTATTACGAATTAGTACTAATCGTAAATAAAGATTTCTTGGTAAATAATGATTCTGAGGTTGAGAAAATGATTTCAGCTTTTTCAAAAGGTTACGAGTATGCAATAAATCATCCAGAAGACTCTATTAATTCAATTATTAAAATTGCAGGTAAAGAAATTGTCGAAGAAGATGTGGAACAAAAAGGTATAAAATTACTTATACCGATATGGAGTGACAGTATTAAATTTGGTTATCAAGATTTACAAAAATGGGAAGAAACATATAATTGGATGAAAAAAAATGAATTTCTTGAAAATGATTTTAATATTAACGATTTTATTTACACTAAATATTCAAATCAGTAGCTTTTTTTCGGGTAAATTAAATGTCCTGTAAGTGTAGTATTTTCTACTTTATATAATTTTCCTGTACCAAAAGTTACAAATAGTGTATCAAGATTTTTACCACCGAAAGTACAGTTTGTTGGCATGTCACTTGGAACTTCATGTGTTTCTAATACGCGACCATTTGTATCAAAAATATATATAAGAGGACCTGGTCCTGATGCGTAAAAACCAGCCGTAGCAATAATTAAATTATTTGATGTCAACGTCATTCCGTCAATACCTCTACCGATACCAAAATCATGAAGAATTTTATAATTACCTAATAAGCCATTAGAAAGAATTTCATAGGAGCGTAATTCACGGTTATATTTTTCATCATATGGACTTTCAGCTACAAATAAAGTTTTTTGATCTAATGATAATAAAATTCCATTAGGTTTTTTTGTATCGAAAGTAACTGGGTCAATGTTCCATAATCCACCGAAATTACTGGTTATAAGATATACATTTTCTCCTGGCTGATTGTTTTTTTTGTTTTTGGTATAGTTTGGATCTGAAAAATAGATTTTGTTATCTGAAGTTATTGCAAGATCATTTGGCCAATTTAAATTTTTTGATTTATAATTTTCAACAATTACTTCTCTAAATTTTGTTTTATAATTTATTTTTGCTATTGAATGATTTCCTCCCTCACAAACCCATAAATCTCCATTGCGATCGAATTGCATTCCATTTGCTTCATAAGTATTATCTCTAAATAATTTGATCTTATTATGTGTAAAATTGTATTCGTAAGTTTTATTATCAAAACATTCGTTATAAATTAATGATTCCCCTGTCCATACTGGTCCCTCAAGAAGAGAATCATGTTCTGCAAGAAGTTCCCAATTCCATTTAATCATTTCAATTCCTATTAGTTATGGCCATAAAAGATAACCATTTAAGTCAGTTTCAGCTACTAACAAATGTCCCTCTATACTAGTTACATATAATTTATTTCCAACGAATGTACAATTCGTTGGTCTTTCACAAGGAGTTGGATGAGTTTCAATGATTCTTCCTTTATTATCAAAAATAGTTATATTGCCTCCAGGACCGGAGATTTCCCAGCCAGTGCAAGCAACAATTAGACCATCATCACTTAAGGTCATTCCATCAATTCCTCTATGTGGTCCAAAATCATGCAAGACTTTCATTTCATTTAAACTGCCATCTTTATTTACTTTGTAAGACCTTAACTCTCTTTTTTGATCGGCGCGATAATCTGATTGTGCTACATATAATTCATCATAATTTTTAGAAAATAAAAGACCATTCGGCATTGATGTGTCAAAAGTTCTCCTATAAGTTTTATATGAGCCATCTTCCATCGGTTCTGCCGATATTATCGCGGAATACATTAATCCTACTTCGGGATTTATATCTCCAACTCTATCAGAAAAATAAATTGAACCAAAAGGAGTTATTGCAAGATCATTTGGACTGTTTATTTTTTTATTATCATGAGAGTCGACTATACATTCTTTTTTACCTGTATCATGATAAATAGAAAGCTGTCTTCTGATGCCTTCACATGCAAACAATTTTCCATCTTTATTAAAATTTAAACCATTTGCTCCGCCTGTATCTTTAATAATTTCATTTAATTCATTGGTTTCTGGATTAAATGAAAGAATACGATTCTCAGATATGTTAGAAAAAAGTAACAGACTCCCGTTCCAACATGCTCCCTCAGTAATCGTACCTATTTTTGGAATAACTTCTTTAAATGACCAAGACATATAACCTCTTAGAAAATAAAATATATAAAAGTATTTTACAAAGATTAAACTATTTGTAAATTTAGTTTATATTTTTTAATTGAAAACAAAAAAAAATGTTTATGAAACCTGACGGAGAAATTTTACCTATATGTTTGACTATTGCTGGCTCAGATTCAGGAGGTGGTGCAGGCATTCAAGCTGACTTGAAAACTTTTGCTTCAATGGATTGTTACGGTGTGTCAGTAGTAACTTCAGTAACTGCTCAAAATACAAAAGGGGTGGATGATATACATGTGATACCAACTCTTACTATTTTAAACCAATTAAAATCTATTATGAGTGATATGAAATTTAGTGCTGTAAAAACAGGAATGATTCCTGAAAAATCTATTGTAGAATCCGTTGTTGATAATATTTCTTGTGTTTCCAATTTGAAATTAGTCGTAGATCCAGTTATAGTATCAACTTCAGGTCACAAGTTAATATCTGATGAAGCTATAAGTTCAATAAGATCTAAATTATTCCCCATTGCCAAAATTATCACCCCAAATTTACCTGAAGCAGAAGTACTCATTTCAAAAAAAATTTCGAACAAACACGATGTAAAAGATGCGTGTAAATATTTAATTGATTTAGGTCCAGAATCAGTAGTTATAAAAGGTGGACATTTTTTTGATTCTAAGATCTCTGAAGATGTTTTTTATGATGGACACAATTTTGAATTTTTTTCCGAAAAGAGAATAGAAACAACTTCTACTCATGGTACCGGATGTACATTTTCTGCAGCGATAACCAGTATGTTGGCTAAAAATTATTCTATAGTAGATTCTGTTTCTTTAGCAAAAAAATATGTAACAAAGGCAATTGATCAAGCATATAAAATAGGAGAGGGAAATGGTCCCTTGAATCATTTCTTCTCATAATTGTATGTTACCTACTTTATAAGGATTTTTTGTAATTATATTAATTGAATGTTTTGAAAATATTAAATTTATTTTGTTATGAAATAAAAATTTTTCAAAATATATTTTAGGATCAATAAATAAAATAGATGGATGCATAATAAGATGATTATCTGATACAGAATTGTCAAAATTGATTCTATTTAATGTGTTCTTTGCTATTGGATGTTTTGAGGTTTCTAATTTATAACTTGCAAGATCTTTTTTGATTAGAAATTCATTCATTTTATCATGTATATCTGTTCCTGTTATTTTTTGATTTGTTTCTATAATTTTGTCTAGATATCCTATGATTGACTTTTCAGTATCAATCAATGCATTTATACATGCTTGCTGTCTTTCATTGAAATCACAATTTATTTTAACTAATTTCGATAAAGATCCAAAATTATCAGAATCTTTATTACTTACCATAAAATTCATAGATAATAATCCACTTCGTCTAATTATTCTTGAATTATTAACACTTGGAACATAGCTTGATATTGCATTATTTTCATTAAAGGCTATTCTTGGAATTTGTTTTGATACTAAATCGTAATCATTATATTTCCCTAATATAAACTGCATTATGTCATGTTCTGAAATTTTCCAATTAATATTTTCACTAATAAATTCGCAAGTATCTTTGTAAATCTCAAATAAAACATTTGAAATCTTGACTGATTTAGAAATATCGTTTTTATTTAATTGTTCGTACCTAATCATCCTAAATTAATTTTAGACCTCTTGCTTTGTCTAAACTCTCAGTAGAATTCAAATCTAAATGAGTCCATTTTGAATTGATTTTTATTGTTTGTACAATTTTGTTATTTTTTCTAAAGAAAGTTCTTAAACCATCATCAAATTTGTCAATTTTTAAAATTTCTGGGAACATTTTCTCATTGAAAATTATCGGGTGACCTCTTTTGTTATTATTTAAAGGTGCTGATATCATAGCATTATTTTTAAGATGAAAGTGTAATAATTTTTTCAAGAATTTTATTGGTCTAGGTTGATCAACTCCAATTATAAGTAGATTATTTGTATTTTTACTAATATTATTAATCCCTTTAATTATTGATGAAGATTTTCCTGTTTTATAATTTTCGTTATAGATAATTTTTGTATTTTTTTTGTTTTGAATATAAGGAATGATTTTTTCTTTTTCGTGACCTAATACAATAAACACTTTAGTACAACCACTATTTAGCAAAGTTTCTATTTGAAATTGTATAAGTTTTTGATTATGCCAATCTACAAGGGCTTTTGTAAAACCCATTCTTGAAGATTTACCTGCAGATAGTAATAATGCATCAATCTTTTTGGTCATATAATTTATCTGATAGTATTAGTGGCTTTAGTTCTAATTTTATCAATATATTTTTTTTCTAACATCATGGCTCTATTTGATCCACCGAGCCTAAAAGACAAAATTTCAGAAATAATAGAAATTGCTATTTCTTCTGGTGTTCTAGCTCCTATATCAATCCCAACAGGAGCTTTCAATTTTTGGAAAGATTCTTCTTCTATGCCTTCTTTTAGTAATTTTTCAATTATGAGGATGGTTTTCCTCTTAGATCCTAATAATCCGACATAAGATGCATTGGTATTTAGAGCTGCCTTTGTTGCAACATCATCTTGTTTATGACCTCTCGTTGCTATAATAATAAATGTATTAGGGTTTATATTAAATTCATTGAATCCATTTTGATAAGAAGCTACCTTTACTTCATTAGCTTCTGGAAATCTTTTGGTATTAGCAAATTCTTTTCTATCATCAAAAATGTTTAATTCAAACCCTAAAGGTTTAGCCAAAGAAGCTATCGCTTTCGAGACATGTCCTCCTCCGACAATTAGTAATTTTGGTGGAGTTGTAAAAGCTTCTATATAAATCTGTTTGTTTAATATATTTATGGTTTTATTCTTCCCCATAGACATTAATTCTCGAGCACTTTTTATAATTTTATTATCAATGTCAGTATCTATTAGAGTCCCATTGACACTTCCGTCTTCTTTGATTAGAATTTTTTTCCCTATTTCTTTTGAGCTTTTTGATTCAAGAATTTGTGCAAGAGCAACAGGCGATCCACCATTGTATGCTTTATCTATTTCTTCTAAAAAGAATTCAAATTCAAGTTTATTATCTATTGGATCAATTAGAAAATGCATTGTACCACCACAAACCAAACCATCTTTTGCTGCCAAATCTTCATTTAATTCATAGGGTCTTATTTCTGCATTTTCATTTCTTTTGATTTTTTCATTTGATGCAAACCAAATATCACCTTCTACACATCCTCCACCCAAAGTTCCAACCCCGGACCCGTCTTCTCTAACTAATAGTTTTGCGCCAGTCTTTTGAGGTGTTGAACCAATAGTTTTAGTTACTGTAGAAATAACAAACTTTTTTTTATTTTTTATTTCTTCGATAGCTGCTAGAAATACATCTCTCATAAATATCTCCTTAGATAAATTATATTACTTATTTTCTATCATATTTGGTATAACTACACATATTTTCTATTAAACACGATATGGTTCTAGATCTTTCCATTTAGGGTTTAGTCCAAAACCAGGAAGATCTGGGGCATAGACATATCCATCTTTTAAAACCAATTCGTTTTCCCAAATTTTTCCATGCATAGGATTTACTGTATCTCTATAATATTCAAGAATTAATCCATTTGGAATCGCCGAGACAAGATGAATATGTACTTCTTGAGCACCATGAGGAGCAATATCTAAATCATTACTTTGAGCAAGTGCACATACCTTCATAAATTCCGTCACTCCACCAAGTATAAGACAATCTGGTTGTAAGATATCAACAGCTCTGTGATTTATCATGTCTCTAAATCCATATCGAGTATATTCATTTTCACCTGCAGCTATTGGAATAGATGTAGACCTAGTAATTTCAGCTTGGCCAATATAATCATCTGGTTCAACAGGCTCTTCGAACCAAAACAAATCATATTTTTCTGCTTTTCTTGCAAATTCTATGGCTTGATAATGCCTGTAAGCATTATTTGCATCCACCATTAATTTCACTTCACTTCCTATTACTTCTCTACAAATTTTTACTCTCTCAATATCTTCGTTTATAGATAAAGCTCCAACTTTAATTTTTACTGATTTGGCCCCCATTTTTACGTTATCTTCCATCTCTTGACCCAATTCTTTTAAACCTTTTCCTTTTTCGTAATATCCTCCAGCAATATATGTATCAACTTTATTTGTAAAGCCACCTAGTAATTTATAAACTGGCAAATTTGAGACTTTTCCTTTTATATCCCATAATGCAATATCTATTCCAGAAATAACTCTAGTAGTAACACCTCTTCTACCAACTAATTTTGGTCTCCACATTTCATGCCAGATTCGCTCATTGTCTAATGGGTTTAATCCAATTATTCCTTTCTTAAAATGATCAACAAGTTCTCTTGCAACAGTAGGGCTAACGTCTATACCTGCTGAAATTCCTATTCCAGTAATTTCAGGATGATCAGTTTCGATTTCTACAATGTTCAAAACATTATGAGTATATGTATATAATCCATTAGTAATAGGAGTTGATCTTTCCCATCTGTAGATTTTTAGATTAATATCTGTTATTTTCATTTTTTTCACCCCAAGTTATATTATTTATGAAATAATTGTTTTAGAAAGTTTAAACCTTTTCTTCTTCAAGGTAAACGTATATTATAATTTTCATTGAAGTATAGAGAGAAATTAAACCTAAAGGGTCCGTAGCTCAGTGGTCAGAGCAGTCGGCTCATAACCGATTGGTCGCAGGTTCAAATCCTGCCGGACCCACCAAAAAGGAGAAATTTTTGAAAGCAGCTCAAATAACTGGATATAGAAAAATTGAAATTACAGACAGTCCAGATTTAGGAAATTTAGAAGATGGGCACGTAAGATTTAAAACTGATTGCATTTCAATTTGTGGATCTGATATTCATAGTGCTTTTGATAAAGTGATTCCTGAGGAAGAGTATCCATTGCCACCTGGAATGCCAATTCATGAAGTAGCATCAGTAGTAGTAGAATCAAAAGATGAAAGATATCCCGTAGGTTCTAGAGCAATTGTTATACCTAATTATAGAAAACCAGATGGAAGCCTTGGAACAGGTGGGGCGGTGGAATATATCGACCAAACTCACGAAAGAATTATTAAATTACCTGATTGGGGAGAATTAGAAGATTGGTTGATGCTACAACATTCAGGGACAGTTTTATATTCAGTGAAACATTGGGGGAATATTTTTGGAAAAAAAATAGCTGTTCTAGGTCAAGGTGGTATAGGATTATCATTTACAATGTTTGCATCTAAGCAAGGTGCAGCGGAAGTAGTGGGCATAGATAAACATGATTACAGACTTGAGAAAAGCATTTCAATAGGCGCAACTAAAACTATGAAATTTGTTAATTTTGACGATCTGATCCAAAAAACAGAGGATCTTACTAACGGAGAACTTTTTGATATAGTTGTAGATGCTTCTGGCAATAAAGAAGGATTTAACATTTGTTTGAATTTATTAAAACCTGCCGGAAAGTTTATAACTTTCAGTATTGTTACTGAAGACATGGTTGAATTCGAACATAGTCTAATGCTAAGAAAGAATTTGGATATTCATGCAACTCAGATAGCTACAACCCCTGAGCCTATAGCAGAGATCAGAGAATTAGTATCTTTAGCAGAGAGAGGTTGGTGGGATCCAAAGCTTTTGAAAACTAACGTTACTTCAATAGATAATATTCAAGAAGCATTTGAAAATTATATGAGTCAGAAAGATAATGTTATAAAAACAGTACTTAAATTTTAACCAATGAAATATGAAAATTTGATAATTGGATCTGGTTTGTTTGGTTTATCTATTGCTAGAGAATTACTGAATAAAGGTGAAAAAGTATGCATTATTGATAGATATTCTGATCCAAATGAATCATCAGTCAATGCTTTAGGGAGGATTGATCCTATACTTGGAGGTGCAGGTCATGGCAATGAAACAAAACCGATAGAAGTTGCAAAGAAGAGTTTAGAAGCCTATAAAAAATTTATTAGTTTAAATGATCAATTTAAAGAAAGCATTGAATTTGAAATAAAACCTACTATTCACTTTTATAATGAAGAGAATCATTATCAATCAATAAATGAACTTATAGAAATAATTGATAAAGATAGAATATTTTTTTCAATAGAAGAAAAAGATTACTCTAATAAAATTCATTTTCTACCCAATAAAAAGCTTAAATATCACTCAATTTTTAATGGAACAATTTTTATAAACTCTAAGAAATTTAGATCAACTTTATTTGAAGAGTGTAATAATAAAGGCCTAATATCGATCACTGATGAAATCAAAGGGATTGAGAGCTTAAACGAAGGAATAAAATTGGTAAGTAAAAACAAAGAATATTTGACTGAAAGATTAATAGTTGCAGCTGGACCATGGAGTAATCAAGTCCTAGGAGATTTATCGGATATAAATATATTCCCATCTAAAGGACAAATAATAAAATTGTTTGATCAGAAAAATAGTTTTACTGAATTTCATTTACATGGGCCATGTTCAGTCGTTAAAAAACGTGATGGCCTTATATGGGTGGCAGCAACAGTAGAGGATATGGGTTTTGATAAAAAAATAACATCCGAAGCAGCTACAGAATTGATTCAGAAAGCAACATTACTTTATGATGGAATAGATAAATTTCCAATTCATAGTCAAACAGCTTGTTTAAGGCCTAGTATACTAGATGATTTGCCTGCTATAACTCAAATATCAAATGATCAGATCTATTTGGCAAGTGGAGGAGGAGGTTGGGGAATTATGATGTCTATAATGGTTGGAGAATTAATGACAGAACTTTTTAAATGAAAAAATGTCAAACATCTCCAAATCTTTCATTCAAAATCTCTCTGTGAGGGAATGTTTCCTTAATTATTCTGTTTACATTTTCTACAAATGTATCTGAGCCACAAATAAATATTTTATGATACAAATTTTTATTTAATTCCTCAAATGCTTTTATATTTATTCTTCCAGTTCCTTTAGACCATTTGTCTGGAATTTCTTGTGTAATATAAGGATAATAATTTCTTTTTTGATTTTGCTTAATCAATACATCATAATCGACTAAACCACTAAAATTTTTTGACCAATGAAATAATGTTAATTGAAATTTTTTATTAGAATATCTATTTTTTATCATTGACATAAATGGGGCTATTCCGGAGCCTCCAGCTATCAAAATAACATCCTTATCTATAATAGGTAAAATGAAAAATTGGCCTAGCGGCTTTGAAACTAGTAATTCATCACCAATATCGGAGATATCGTAAAAGTAAATAGATACCTCTCCATTAGGAATTCTCTCTATCAAGATTTCTAAATATTTTTTATTTGGCTTAGAAGCAATTGAATATGGCCTATAAGCTTTATAGCCATTTTGAGCAGTTAGGCAAATTTCTACATATTGGCCTGGTATATGTCCCTTCCATCCATCTATTGATAATCTGATTAAGCACAATTCTGCATTTATAATTTTTTTTGATGAAATTTTTGCCTTGAAAAAATGCTGATTCATTTTTATGAATATCTTTGTTCTTTCCAGGGATCACCATACATGTGATAACCATAATTTTCCCAAAATCCTGCCTTGTCTTTATCTATAAAACTAATTGAACTAACCCACTTTGCTGATTTCCAGAAATATAGATGAGGGACTAATAATCTTATAGGACCACCATGTTCTGGAGTAATAGGTTTTTTTTCATACTCATATGCAATAAGTGTGAATTCTCTCAATAGATCTTCGGTTGGTAGGTTAGTAGTGTAACCAGTAGAAGAACCAATCATAACCCAATCAGAGGGAACTTCTATACCTAGTGATTTTATTATATTTTGTACACTTACTCCTCTCCAATTCATATCAAATTTAGTCCATCGAGTAACACAATGAATATCTTTAGTGAATTCAGTTGACTCTATTTTGATTAAAGAGTTCCAATCAATTTCTGCCATAATTTCATTATTGTATGAAAATGATAGTTTCCAATCTGGTAAATTAATATCTGGAGTTGGTTCAGCTGATAGAACAGGGAATCTTTTTTCTAAATATTGTCCAGGGGGTAATCTTTTTTTATCTACATTATCATTACCTTTACCAAAAAAGCCTCTAGTTACCAATTTGTGAAACTCCCATCTTCTCGCTTAAGTTGAGGTGAAAATGAAGTTGGATTTGTTCTCATTGATTCTGCTTCATCCATATTAATGTCAACACCTAATCCAGGGGTATCAGGACACCAAGCGTATCCGTTTTCCCATTCTATCTGTTGCGGGAACAAATTGGTTGCATAAGTCCCCGGAGCTTTAGGCATCTCCTGAACTCCGACGTTACTGGATGCCATACAGAGTGCAACACAAGCAGCAGCAGATACTGGTCCTAGAGGATTATGCGGGACAATATTAATGTAATGAGTTTCTGCCCAATGTGTTATTTTTAAAGCTTCTGTAATTCCACCAACGATACATAAATCTATTCTTGCATAATCTATTAATTCTTTTTCAATAACCTCTCTAAATGGCCATTTAGTTGCCCATTGTTCACCTGCAGCTATAGGAAGATTTATTTTATTTCTAATATTTTGGTAAGAAGCTGGATTTTCTGATCTTATGGGATCTTCTATGAAAAATGGTTTCAATTCTTCCATATCTCTGCACATTTGAATTACCTCTGGGGGATCTAATCTTGTATGAACATCAAATGTTATTTCAGGATCAAAACCAAATCTATCTCGGACTTCACTCATAATTTCCACCGCATACTTAATTGATTTTCTAGGTTCTAAAATATTTGATTCGAAATTATCTCTTTGTGATGGTTGATGCCATCTTAAAAATTTCCATCCTTTATTTAAGTGTTCTTCACAATTATTTAAAAATTCTTTTAATGTGTCTCCTTGTGTATGTGGATAACAAACAACTTTTTCTCTATATGGACCTCCCAAAAGTTTGAATAAAGGCAAATCTACTGATTTAGCCTTAATATCCCAAAGAGCAATATCTATAGCTGAAATAGCGCAGGAATATACTTTATCTGCAGGAAAAAATGAACTTCTAAACATTACTTGCCACAATCTTTCAGTTTCCCAAGGATCGGATCCAATAACTATTTCTGAAAGATGATCTATTGCTTTTGAAATTGCTTTACCTTGTCTAGCTATTCCTACTTCACCAAGTCCATGAATTCCTTTGTCAGTATCAACTCTTACAAAGAAATATACTCGACCTTCTTCATCCATAATTGGAATGCTTGTAATTTTAGTTACTTTCAAAATGTTATTTCCTTTTTATTTCCACTTGACTTCTCCTTTTGCAAATCCCTTTATATATAGTCCTGCTCCTTTTCTTCTACCCCAAGGTGCTTTTGCTTTTCTGTTTATCTTAGCAGACTGTAATTTTTTTAATTTATTTTCATCCACTATTAATCCTAATCCAGGAGTATCGTCTAGATGGAGAAATCCATCTTCTATATTATCATTCCATTTCGAATATGCCTGTTCTCTTCCTGGATCTACTACCTCCATCATCACATGGTTTGGAATAGCAGATGCAATTTGAGCATTATAATTACCTATACAATTCATTGTTGTGACAGGTAATTCAAAGGCATATGCTATGTTAGAAATTTGTTTCAATCCGGTTACTCCAGACTGATAAGTACTAACATTCAAAATGTCCGCTGCTTGGTTACTTATAAGTGAATAAAAATCACCAACATTATTAAGATTTTCTCCAGTAGAGACGGCTGCTTTTATATTTTCTGAGACGAGTCTTAATCCTTTGTAATCCCAACGTCTTACTGGTTCCTCTGCCCAAAAGATATCAAACTTCTCTTCAATTTTGGAAATTGTTTGTATAGCATATTTGACTGACCAATATTCATTTGAATCTACCATTATCTTAGGTCTTTTTGAAGCTTTAGAAAGTGCTTCATGAACCACTCCAATCCTTCTGACATCATCTTCTGTAGATATACCAATTTTTACTTTACCCGAGTCAACCCCTTTTTCCGCCATTCCATCAAAAAAATCAAATAATTCTTGATCTGAAAGATTATATCCAATATCTGAAGCATAAATTTTACATTTAGGATCATCGCTACCCAATGTTTTCCAAAGAGGTTCTCCATAAATTTTTGATTTTAGATCCCAAAGGGCAATATCTATAGCAGAAAGCGCACCATGTGCTTCACCTTCGTCACCAGCCTTAAATACGAAATCAATCATATTTTTCCAATGTGTAAAAATTTCTCTGGGGTCCTTCCCTTCTATGAGTTGAAATAAATTTTCAACATAATCATTCCCCATGGGTGCTTGCCCACTTATACCTTCATCAGTGTTAATCCATAATATTGATGAGTTAATTAAATCATCTCCCGAAGGTCCATTAGAATCACCCAAAGGTCTATCCATTATCTGTTGATATTTTTCTACTCTAAAATCAGTAATTTTCATTTTGTTCTTGCCTCTTTTATTTCATCTTTTGACGGAGGAACTTCATATAAGCCGGCACCTTGTCTTCTACCATAAGGACTTGGACCAGATTTAACTGATACACTTCCAACTTTACTTTTAGATAATTCATCATAATTGATTTCTATACCTAATCCTGGTTTGTTTCCAACTTTTGCAAAACCATTAGTAATTTTAACATCAGTTGAAAACACCATTGATTCAGGTTCAGGATGTGGAACCTCAACTGTTATACAATTAGGAATAGCATTTGCTAAATGTGCATGTATTATTCCAGGAGAACCTCCCAAAGTGACAGGTAATTCTAATGCGTAGGCTGCATCCGCTATTTGCAATGCTCCTGTAATTCCTGTCATTCCATGACTCACCTGTATTATGTCAGCAGATCTATGATGAAAATATGGTAAAAAATCTCCAAGTGTATCAAGATTCTCTCCTGCACAAACAGGTGTTTTAAGAGAATTAGAAACTTTTTTTAATCCCAAAAAATCCCATCTTCTAGCAGGCTCTTCTATCCATCCTAGAGTAAATCTTTCTTCCATTTCTGACACTTTTCTTATTGTTTGTTTAGGTGACCAATATTCATTAGAATCTACGTAAAGAATTGGTTCTTTTCCAGAAAGTTTTAAAGCATCATACATCAACTGTAATCTTTTTAAATCTGAATCTTGGTCAAGTCCTACTTTTAGTTTGCCAGCATTGAATCCAAATTTAGTAGACATATCCGAATACCATTTATAAATTTGGTCATCACTTATAGGCAAGGCTATATCAGATGCATAAACATTTACTTTTTCACTGTTACCACCTAATGTTTTCCAAAGTGGTTCTTCATAGTATTTTGATTTTAAATCCCATAGTGCAACATCCAAAACTGAGATAGCATCGTTGGCTATACCATCGTGACCTCCTTTAAAAAACCTTTCAACCATTTTTTTCCAAAGACCTGTTACATTTCTCGGATCTGACCCTTTTAAGATGTTTTCATATAGTAGGTTTATTTGGGGAATTGCTCCTGCACCTCCCATTGAAATGCCAGTTATCCCTTCATCAGTTGAGATTTCTATCAGACATCCTCCAGCTTTATTTCTACCTTTAGGAGAATTTGCATCTCCCATAGTTCTGCTGAGTGTATGTTCAAATAAAGTTGTTTTTAATCCTATAATTCTCATAATTGACCAAATTCATTTTTTTCACTTTTATTAATATCGTTATTTAAATATCTAGCAATCAAATCTAAAAAAATATTATCATTTAAAGATGAGTTATTTTCAAAAAATTATAAAGCACAAATTTGCATTTTTATATAGAGTTATGATCACATCATTTATTCTATCGTGTATTATTGTAGTTTTTTCAAATGCTGAAGAGGAAATTTTTGCTTTAGATTTGGATAAAAGTAAGAATATTGTTATAGCTGTCGATAAAGTGTCTTTAAATGATACTGTGGAATTTTCTATAACCAAGGACCTTATTCAGCATATGGTAAATGTTTATGTTAACGATAAAAACAATGAATCTATAGAAATAATTGGCTATGGTGAACTTATCTATCAAACAGTTATCATAGATAAATCTAAAGATATAAATAGTCAAATAGAGTTATTTTTAAATGAATTGTACAAAATAAATCACAGAGGATCTTCTAATCATTATTTATCTTTTTCTGAAGGATTTACTTTTTTTGCGGAAAATGAAAATATCAACAATTCTACTTTTTATTTAATTTCACCTTTAAATCTTAACTTAGATATAGAATCTGTTGAGACAAAATTACTTAATCTTTCTGAACTATTCAAATCTTCTGGTGTACAAGTAAATATTATGTCTTTACCTAGTTCTATTTTTTCTAACAGAGAATTTTTTAAGAATATAACAAATGCTACAAATGGTACTATGATTGATTTTGGCTCAGAAGATTCATTTATTCAATTCACAAGATTATTTATGACACAACCTACAGAACTAGTTAATGCAATTTTGACTCCTAAGCCACTTTCCAATTTTATCAATGTTCCTCCAACTTCTGAAAAATTAATCATAGGGATTTATAGACAGGATGTTAATACCAAAATATCGATAATTGATCCTGGAGGTATAGAAATATCAGAAATTGATTCAATAATTTCTTGGGAACTTGATCGCTATATTTATGTTATAGTTGATGAACCAATATCAGGAACTTGGAGTATTATAACTAATGGATCTAAAGGAATTTTTGTTATTCTATCTGATTCTTATAATCCTTTAACCTTATCTACAATTGGCCCAAAAGTTTTTCCAGTATCTGAACGAATCACTCTTGAGGTCGGAGCATATTTTAAAGGAGAACTTTTTAATATCCCTGAAGCAGAATTACAGATTAGAATGAAAGATCCTAATGGGATCGAAACCATCCAAATAATGAACGACGCAGGAATAAAAGGTGATGTTAAAGAAAATGATGGAATATATACAGTTGAATTACCCGCAATAGAAAAACAGACACTCCTAGAAACAACTTATACATTACAGTGGAAAAATGTATCAACTCCCATAGAATTTAATGATCATGTTAAAATAGAGCATTTCCCTGAGATAGTAGTTACAGAAATAAAGAATTATATAGGCAAACCGGGAGAAGAAAAGCTAGTTGGAAATTTTGAAACTAAAATTAGTACATATCCTTATCCGATTACAATAGAGGAATTAGAAATTTCTGTCGAAGAAGATGCTAAAAAGTTTCATTATAGAATTGAACCTGCAGGGATAATTGATACTAATAAAGCCTATAAATTTAGAGTATTTATAAAACCTTTGATACAACTGGATCAAAATATAAGTTTAAGTGTTTCTTATAACTCTAAAATATTTGATCAACAATATAAATCACAGCCTTCCAAGATTGAAACCGGTGTGAATTCAAATCAGCTCTATATTTTAGGTCTTAGATATTATTATTGGATTCCTATAATAATAATAATAATTTCACTCATTTTTGCTGTTATAAATTATTTGAGAAAAGAGAGAATATATGGCTATTTAACAGATGTTGACGGGAATATAATCGTTGATTTTTCTAATATAAAGCGAAACATTATTAATAAACTAACTTTCCCTAAAAGAGTAGAGTTTAATGTATTAAATTCTTTACCTTATAATGGTGGGTATTTTGAATTTTCAAATCAGAATGTTTATATGTTAGTAAATAAGCTTCGAGAAGATCCGAATATAAGAATTAACTCAGTTCCGGTAACAGAAAGAATTGCTATTACCAGCAATCAATGGATCGGATCTATGGGTAAACAAGTTCGATTTTCGAAAGAGATACCTTACATAAAATTGTAGTCTCATTCGACAGAAATCAATATGTTTAGTATTTCAGTCCCAGGTTTTGTATCTGTATAAGGGTCTCTAAGCCTAATTGACTTAACAATTTCCATACCATTAACTACTTTTCCGAAAACAGCGTGACAAGATACTGTCATATTAACACAATTTTTTAAATTATTATTTTCATCAAAAGCATCTAATTGTTCTAGAGGCCCAAATGTGATAAAAAATTGACTTCCATTAGAATTGACTCCTGAATTAGCCATAGATAATATTCCTTCAGAATCATGTCTTAAATCTACATGAAATTCATCTGAAAATTTATATCCTGGTCCTCCCATACCTGTAGCTGTAGGATCTCCTCCTTGTGCCATAAAATCTGGTAAAACTCTATGGAAAGTAGTTTCATTATAATAACCTGCGTTAGATAAATTTACAAAATTTTCAACGGTATATGGAGCTAGATCATCAAACAATTCAACTTCAAACTCACCAATTTCAGTTTGGAAAAGGGCTTTATATTTCTTAGAAATATCTAGATTTCCTGTCGGGGGTTTTAATGAAGATAATGCCTCAGTTTCAACAACTTGATTACCTGTATTTTTTGCATCCATTTCAACATTTTGATTACTCGTATTTTTTTCTGAGCAAGATATTAGTATCATTAAAATAGTTATGATGAGAGAGAGTTTTAACTTCATGGATTTTTTCTCCTATAATTGTTATATATATTTTTTATATTTTTTTGTTTATGACATTTGATTCAAATATTATTTTAGCATGCTGGTTGGGGCGTCTTGACTATTTTGATGCAATGAATTTACAAAACTTATTGCATTCGAATATATTAAATCGAAAATCAAATCATACAATTCTTTTTTTGGAACATAATGAGGTGTTGACATTTGGTTCTACAGAGAGAATTTCGCCAAACGTCTTTAAAGATTTAAAGGAAATGTATCAAAGAAAAGGATATATGGTTGCAAAAAGTTCCAGAGGTGGTCAAATTACTTTACACAATCCAGGTCAATTGGTTTGTTACCCAATATTAAATATTAAAAAATATTTTTCAGGAATTATAGAATATGTAAATTTTCTTGAAGAAATAATTATTAAAACCTTGAATGGTTACGGTATTGATGGTCATCGTGTCTCTAAAAGGAGAGGTGTATGGATCGGTGGTTTAGAAAATGAAAAATTTAATATAAATAAAAACCCTTCTGGAGAAAAAATTGGTGCTGTAGGTTTAAAGATTGTAAGGAATGTTTCTATGCATGGTTTTTCCTTAAATATAAACAATGATTTAGAGATGTATAATTCTTTTACTCCTTGTGGAATGGAAAACCTAAATGTAACCTCTTTAGGAGAAAAAACGAAATTGAAATATGATTTATATAAAGTTGCAAAAGAAATAGTGAAAAATATGGAAATTGAACTGAATACAAAAATTAACTTTATTCCTAAATCAAAACTTATATGAAAAGGAGTTCTTTTGAATAAAACAAAGAGTACTTTTGAATTTTTAGAATGTTCTTACTCGGGAGAAACTTTTCCAATTGACAAACCTCAAAGACTCAACCCAAAAAATGGGAAACCTCTTCTAGCTAGATATAATCTTGATAAAGCTAAGCAAACTTTTAATAAAGATTCCCTTAAGCAAAGAAGGAGAGATATGTGGAAATTTGAAGAATTGTTACCAGTTTTTTATTATGAAAATATTGCTAGTTTAGGGGAAGGAGATACTCCATTGTTCAACTTAAAAAATCTTGAGCAATATATTGGAATTGATGAATTATTTATAAAAGATGAAAGTAATAATCCAACTGGTTCATTTAAGGCAAGAGGTTTATCGACAGCTATATCTAAAGTAAAAGAATATGGCATAAAAGGGGTTGTTATGCCATCTGCGGGCAATGCCGCTGGAGCAATGTCTGCTTATGCAGCTAAAAGTAACTTGGAAGCAAAGGTTTTTATGCCAAAAGATGCTCCCATAGCTAATAAGATAGAATGTCGAGCTTTTGGAGCAGATCTTAATCTCGTTGATGGTTTTATATCAGATGCAGGAATAGAATCTGCCAAAGCAGCAGACAAATATAATCTATTTGATATTTCTACCTTGAAAGAACCGTACAGAGTCGAGGGGAAAAAAACAATGGGATTTGAAATAATCGAACAATTAAATTGGAAAGTTCCAGATGTAATTGTTTATCCAACTGGGGGAGGGACTGGAATAGTAGGGATATGGAAAGCCTTAGAAGAACTTGAAACCATGGGTTTAATAGATGATAAAAAACCTCGGATGGTTTGTGTTCAAGCTGAGGGGTGTGCTCCTTTGGTTGATTCATTTGAAAAAGGAGAAAGGTTTGCTACCCCAATAAAAAATCCTAGTACAATTGCTGCTGGTATGCGAGTACCTATGGCCGTCGGAGATTTTATTATTTTTGATATTTTACGTGAAAGTAATGGAACAGCTTTAAGAATTTCTGATAAAGAAATGATAGAAGGTGTGAAATTGTTTTCAAAGAAAGAAGGAATCTTTTGTGCTCCTGAAGGAGGTGCTGTATTATCAGCTACTATAAAATTAAAAGATAAAGGTTTTATTAATAGTTCTGATAAAGTTGTTATTTTGAATACAGGTTCTGCTTATAAATATCTTGACTCTTTGCAAGATTATAATTGGGATGACTAAAGCGGATTATCCCATTCAATAACATGGCTTGTCATATCAATATCAGAGTACTTTTCATTATATTCTTCAAGAATAATTCCCATTATAAATGAATTAAGTCTTGATCCTTTGTGAGGCCTACTTTTTCTTAAGGTTCCCTCATGGGAAAATCCTAAAATTTCAAACATTTTGTAGGCTTCCACATTATATTCCGGTATGTCAACCCATGCTCTGTGTAGCGATAAGTGTACGAAAATATGTTCCAATAAAGCCATAGCTGTTTGTGTTCCGTACCCTTTATGCCAATTGTTGGGATCTCCTATTAGAATAGAAATTTGTGCATCACCCAAAGATTCATCAATAGATAACTGTGCTTCACCTAAATGGGTTTTGTCAACATAAATTGAAAAAATTGATCTATGAGGTTCATGATGTGGATCATGGAAAACCTCATTCCATTCATCTTCATTTGCGTTAAGCATATTTTCTGGTTCATAACCCAAGTGTGCAGGAGTGCCATATGTATATCTACCAAACCAATTTTCTATCACCTCATCATTCTTTAACCAGTTGATTATACGAGGAATATCTTCTCTAATTACATTCTTTAGTACAACATGATGTCTCATAATATCAATATTATTATCTTTATTTTCTTTACCTTTTAAAAGATTATAGTAAATTGTAAAAGAATGTAGAAATTTAATTATTAATCTTTTAGTAGAGAGGTGAATCATGGCTGATTGGAAAATGGAAGCAGAAATAGAATATTGCGTTCCCTGTGGTTATGCTAATTTGGCAGCATGGATGACAAGTGAACTTTTTCAAGCAGCAGGTACTGCTATAGCAATTTCTCTTAAGCCAGGAGTTGCTGGAGCGTTTAAAGTTACTGTTGACAATAAAGTCTTGTGGGATAAGAAAGAACAGGGGAAATCTCCAGATATAATGGAAGCAAAAGAATTAAAGGCTAAAGTCATTAATATGCTTGAATCCCTAGCAAAAGTTTAACTTTTTTCCCGTTGATTTTAAACCTAAAGAAATAGAAGTTCAATTTTATCTTAATGACAGAAAATTATATAAATCAATATAGTTTGTTGTTTTTGTTTATTTTGTTATCTTGTTTGGTTCCTGCAGGGATGTTATTAACTGCTAAATTTTCTATGAGAATAGGAATTAGACCTCAAAAAAACAACGAAGTAAAAACAACAGCATATGAAGGTGGGCATCCAGCCTTTAGTGACAGGCCATCTAGGTTTAGTTTTGGATATTTTTATTATGCTTTGTTATTTGTTGCTTTTGATGTGGAAACTATTTTAATTTTCCCATGGGCTGTAGCTCATGGTTATATTTCTTCAGAATGGGGACTTCTTCCTTTTATTGGTGTTTTGTTCTTGTTATTTGTATTAACTATTTCATTTATCTACGTATGGCTGAAAGGTTGTTTAGAATGGATAAAATAGAAAGAATTCCTCTTTATACTACAACTTCTGAACTTGATAAAAATGAGGGAGAGCTAATTAATAACATGAAATCTACCCATTTGACTCCATACAATGAACCCATTTTGGATCAAGAGGACTTAGATAAAAACATAATGATTTCTTCTATCGATCAATTAATTAATTGGGCAAGAAAATCAAGTCTTTTCCCCTTACAATTTGGCTTAGCTTGTTGTGCTTTTGAGATGATAGCTACCGCAATGAGTAGATTTGATATCTCTAGATTTGGAATGGAAGTTTTTAGAGCAACACCTAGACAGGCAGATTTAATGATCGTTGCAGGTACTGTAACTTGGAAAATGGCTGTTCCTTTAAGAAGGCTTTATGACCAAATGGCAGAACCAAAATGGGTTATTTCTATGGGTGTATGTGCAACATCTGGTGGACCTTACTATGAAAGTTACTCAGTTGTACCAGGTGTTAATCATATTGTTCCTGTTGATGTGTATGTCCCTGGTTGTCCTCCTCGCCCTGATGCTTTGCTTTATGGAATTATGCAATTGCACGAAAAAATAAAAAGATATAGTTTAGCTGGTAAAAAGGCTGGAGGAGTTTAGATCTTGAAAACTTGGAATGGGACAGTTCTATCTAATGAAATAAGTTTGAAGATTAAAGATAGTGTTGTAGCTTCAAATGAAAAAGATGTTTATATTAATCCAGAAAAAGTACATCAAGTATTAAAATTTTTAAAAGAAACATCTGGATTTTCTTTTGATTTACTCTCATCAATAACAGCCGTAGATTATATTGACCATTTTGAAGTTGTATATCATTTAACTTCTATAATAACTTTGGCTAAAGCAACTATAAAAGTAAAATTGGGATATGGTAGGAAATCTACTCCTAAAATTGATAGTGTATGTAACATTTGGCGTGGAGCAGATTTTCAAGAACGTGAAATTTATGATTTAATGGGAATTGAATTTATAAATCACCCCAATTTAAAAAGAATACTTCTTTGGGAAGGATTCCCTGGTCATCCTTTAAGAAAAGACTTCATTACTAATGATCAATCATTAGTTGAAAAAAAAGAGGTTAAGTAATGGCAATTAGAAGTGAACCAATAACTATTAATTTAGGTCCTCAACATCCTTCAACACACGGTGTTTTTCGTATGAGAGTTACTTTTGATGGAGAAACTATAATAGATGTTGAACCGATATTTGGTTATCTCCACAGAGGTAGTGAAAAATTAGCTGAAGAAAGAACGTATACTCAAGTAGTTACTTTAACAGATCGAATGGATTATGTTTCTTCAATGCTTAACAATCAAGGATATATTTTAGCAGT
>Ga0066372_10000099_pt1 | contig 28730 bp, 27 predicted proteins | sample Knorr_S15_td_250_FD_77011 | JGI IMG/M metagenome (GOLD analysis project Ga0066372, IMG submission 77011) | Marine microbial communities from Southern Atlantic Ocean transect - Knorr_S15_td_250_ad_251m_LV_A | ecosystem: Environmental > Aquatic > Marine > Oceanic | place: Southern Atlantic ocean... | reverse complement strand
GATGAGAAACGAGCACGTTCAAGTTATGTACCTGTTTATAAGACCGATACCGATGACGTTAGAGAAATTTCTGCAAGAATCGAACCATATTTCTGGGACCCATGTTCAGTAATGGTAGATGGGCATGGAAGGACCTATGTTCTTGAAACTTGTAGGCATAGATTTCAAATTTTCGAAAGAATTTAATAGAATGGTCAACATACACATAGGGAAGAGGAGAACAATATGGGTGAAAAAAAAATAGTCGTTGTCCAGCTATCGGGAGGTAACGATTACCTTAATTGTGTGATTCCATATGACAATCCACATTATGTGGACAATCGTCCCAATGTGCGGATAACAGAGGATAGGGTGATACCAATAGGAGATGGCTTAGGCTTTAACCCGGTTATGAGCCCTATTAAGGATTTGTATGATCAAGGTAAAGTTGCGGTGATTCACGGGGTGGGATATCCCGAGCCAAACAGATCTCACTTTAGGTCTATGGATATTTGGCACACCGCAGAACCGACCAAAGTAGGTAATGAAGGCTGGTTAGGGAATGCTATAAACCAAATGTATCCAAAGCATGACAATGTGGTTGCAGCTGTTAATTTCGGTGCTGGACTACCACGGGCACTGGTATCCCATGGAGCCCCTGTGGCATCGGTGACAGATTTGAACACTTATGGCCTTATGAACCATGTCAGTGAGCTAGACCAACGAAATGAGGCCCTTCAGGCATTTAAAGACATGTACTCGCAAGCAATAGGGAGTGGTCCGGTTATGGACTACCTAAGCCAGACGGGCCTTGATGCTTTGAAAGGTGCAGAAATAATAGGTGGTGTGACCGATAAGTACTCCTCAGATGTTGAATACGCTGAAAATTCGTTTGCAAAATCAATGAAAGGAGCAGCCCAAATTTTACAGGCTGACATTGGCACTAGGATTTGCTATACCCAGCATGGTAGCTTCGATGCCCACACGAATGGGATTGCCCTCCAAGAAGGTTTATTGACCGATGTGTCTGGTGGGATATACGATTTTTATGATGATATGAAGAGGGCAAATAAAAGTGACGATGTAATTATGTTTGTCTTCACAGAATTTGGAAGAAGGGTCAAAGACAATGGCAATGGTACAGATCATGGGTCTGGAGGTGTTGCATTTGTCATTGGGGATCAGGTAGACGGAGGTCAGTACAGTGAATACCCTTCCCTAGCCCCTGACCAACTGCTGGAAGGTGATTTGAGATTTAATTTGGACTTTCGGAGCGTATACACAGAGATTTTAGAAGATTGGTTGGAAATTGATGCTAGGTCAGTTGTTAAAGGCGAATATGAGAAGGTCGGATTTCTAAAAAACTAGATAATCCAACATCAGATAAAAAGCCCGCAGGTTAATTTATTAACCTGCGGGCTTTTTGCTATAAAGCTCTCTCTTCTATCCAGGCGATATCCACTTCTATACCAAACCCAGGTGCATCAGAAGGTTTTACTCGACCATTCTTTATAACTGGTGTTCCCGGTAATGCGACCATTTCCTCTAATGGAACTCCAGGCGCTGATACTCCTTCTGACCTTTCGCCCCACGGAATCACAGGCATTGAATATGCTAAATGCTGACCATAGGGGTAATTCATTCCTGCGTGACCTATGACTGTTAGGCCATGAGCTTCGGCTATATGGCATATTCGGACACTTGCTGTGATGCCTCCTACCCATTGGACATCCGGTTGCAATATATCTACTAGTCCCCGACCAGCTGCATCGGCGAATGGGTGAATTGTGTACCAATGCTCTCCCGTAGCTAAAATTTGACTAGGTACTCTTTGCCTTAATTTGGAATAACTGTCCATATCCTCTGGAAGCATATAGTCCTCCAGCCATTTGATATTGTATGGTTTGAGTGCTTCCGACACACGAACCACATACTCGATATTAGAAGACATCCAGGAATCGACTGCCAATTCAATATCCGGTCCAATCTGTTCTCTAGTATTTGCGATTATTTCCACATTTTTGTTTAATCCGGCTAGGCCTTCGTCAGGTCCGTGTCTCAGAAATACCTTAACGGCCTTGAAACCTAATTCCAGGAACCAATCCATATAGTCACTGGTTTTGTACCTCAACATGGTGTTGGAGGCATAGCAAAATATATCGTCTTTCACCGGTCCTCCTAGAAGTTCATAAACCGGCGTTTCTAAAAGTTTTCCTTTGAGGTCCCATATAGCATTGTCCAAAGCACTAATTGCGTAACTTACTACGCCTGCGGTCCCATATGGTGAAGATGCTCTACGCATCATGTCCCATATTTTTTCAGTGGCCATTGGATTTTGACCTACTAGGAGCTCAGAAAAATGATCATTTATTATGGATACCACTGGACCAGAGTGTATTGTTGTTCCCAAGCCCCAGGTGCCGTCTTCGGCTGTTACCACGCATGCGACGCGATTCCAATTTGAGCCCGACCTGTATTTCGAATCATATTTGTACCTATCCATAGGGTTTACAAAATATCCACCATTTGGGTCTAACTCTACTCTCGGCTGGGTTTTAGGATTGGGACTTAGATTTACTGCTATTGCTTTAATACTTTTGATTTTCATGTTGACTATTCTCCTAAAGCGGAAATTTTTCTTCTCCCTTGGTTATGACGTTACGGAATGTCGACTTATTTATTTCCCCTTTATAACCTCTGATGAAATTAATTCTTGGATTTCTTGTGCATCCATTCCCAAGACATTTTTCATCACCTCTTCCGTATGTTCCCCCAATAGGGGAGGGTGATTTGTTGGCTGGGCCGGAGTTCTGCTTAGATGTTGAAGAGCACTTCCTAGCAAATCAATTGTTCCTAGAGTCGGATGATCAATTTGCCATAGTGATTTGCGAGCTTTGGCTTGGGGGTCCTTAAAGACTTCATCCAAAGTGTTTATTGAGGAGACTGTTAATCCCGCTTCTTGGAGCGTAGGTATCCAATGAGATTTGGATTTCTGAACGAATTGGGTATTCAATAGGCTTTCAAGTTCTTTCCGATTTTTCACGCGGTCGGCGTTAGTTAAAAACCTGCTATCTTCTGCTAAGTCTGGGGTTCCTACTGTTTCGCACATTCGCTTAAACTGGTCCTCATTATTGGCGGCAGCCATAAAGTCACCGTCAGAGGCTGTAAAATCTTGATAAGGTGCCACTTGAGGATGTGCGTTTCCTATTCGTCCGGGTGCTTCACCACTAGCTAAATAGCTTTGGGCTATATTGGCCATACCCGCGATTCCGACATCAAACAGTGAGACGTCAACGTGCTGGCCTTTACCACTCAAAGAACGTTCATGAAGAGCTGATAAAATTCCAATAGTAGATGTGAGACCCGTCATAATATCGATCCATGCAGCACCCACTTTAGTAGGGCCTCCTTCAGTTTCACCAGTAACACTCATTACCCCTGTCATCCCCTGCAAGGCTGCATCATATCCAGGTTCTGGAGCTCTGGGGCCGGTTTGCCCGAACCCTGTAACTGAAGCATAAATTATTTTAGGGTTTAAGAAAGAAATGGACTCGTAATCTAGGCCAAATCGAGCTAAATTGCCTACTTTAAAATTCTCTACGAAAATATCAGCCTTTTGGGCTAGTTCTTTGATTATTTTTTGGCCCTTTTCATCTCTTAGGTTCACTATAATACTTTTTTTCCCTCTGTTAGCGGAAAGGTAATATGCGCTTTGATCACCCACAAAAGGAGGGCCCCATCCACGGGTGTCGTCACCCCACGGGGATTCCACCTTCCAAACCTCAGCTCCAAGGTCAGCCAGTATCTGGGTTCCAAGCGGTCCCGCAAGGATTCTCGACAAATCTAATACTTTTAAATCTTTTAAGGCAGTCATAGCATCTCCATCATTCTGAAATAATAATGAATGGTATTAGAACGAATGGTAATAGTTTGTTATATCCTCTACAACTCTAACGGAAGGTGCGTTTAGTAGGGCATCTGGTATGTTGGAAAAAATATTATCTTCTTGGTTCCCAGGAAAAAAATTTCAAAGAGGCGATAATACCTACTACTAGCCAGGCGAATAATATTGCAAAATTTTCTGGGTTGCTAGTAAGGCCAGATGAAAATGGGCTGTAGGTTTCCTGCAATGATAGTGAAAATGGTCTCACAGGGAATACTTGGGCTATTCCATTTAACCAATTTGGTGCACTATCCATTGGGATGAATACATCAGATATGAACATCAGAGGTATCACAGATGCGTTTACCATCGGCGCAGCAGCGTCTGAATTGGGGATTACACTCGTAAAGGCAATTCCCAGACTAGTAAAAGTAGCTGCTCCTAGAATCATCGTCAGTAAAAATGCCACTATTGAATTGGTTGGTAGACCAACATCGAATACTACAAAAGCTATTATCGCAATAATGACAGCTAAGGCGAAGGACACTATTGTGTTATGCGCTATCTTCCCTAGGAGGAATATTATTAATGGCAAAGGGGTCCCCTTGTAACGTTTAAGTACTCCTATATCCCTGTTCAGAGTCAATGTCATAGCGATTCCTGTGTATGAGGAGCCTATTACTGAAAAGGCGGTTATCATCGGTATATATTTAGTGGCTCGGGATACAATGCCACCGTCTATCTCCACTGAATCATTTCCAAAAATTCTAAGCATAAATAGAAAAAGAAGAGGAAAAACAAGAGTAAAAAAAGCAGCCGCTGGATTTCTTCGGTAGGATTTACTTTCATAGACTATTTGCTTTAGGAAAAGAGGCAAATGTTTTTTAAAATTCATTTGAGAATTCCTAAATAAATATCTTCAAGATTCTGTCTGGATACCTCTAGATTACTGAGTTCGATTCCTTGTGATATTGCCCATCCTGTTAATTCTGAAAGAACGGCAGTTGGATTTTCAGTGCTTATTGAAACAAACCCTTCAGACATGACTGCTATTTCTTTTATGTCCTTTGGTAGTTGAAGCTGTGGTGCATCTGTTTTAAAAGTGATAGATGTTTTATTGTGCGAAATTCTGAGATCGCTTAATGATCCCTGGGTAATTAGTTCACCATGGTTCATAAGAGCAACGGTGTCTGCCAGATATTCAGCTTCTTCCATGTAATGAGTTGTGAGTACAACAGTAGTACCATCAGTCTTTAATTTTTTTATCATGTCCCAAAAAGTGCGCCGGGCGGAAGGGTCAAAACCTGTAGTGGGTTCATCAAGGAACAAAAGATCAGGATTACCACAAAGTCCGATTGCTACATCCAGGCGACGTTTTTGACCGCCTGAAAGTTTCTTGACTCGCTTGTCTTTTTCTTCTGTCAGTCCAGTCATTTCTAGTAAGTCGGAGATTTTTCTAGGAGTTTTGTAAAAATTTGTGAATTGTTCCAAAATTTCGTATGCCGTCAAGTATTGTTCTATTCCAGTTTCCTGTAAGACGATCCCTACCCTTGAGCGAAATTCGGTAGAACCGTTGGAAGGATCCATGCCTAGCACTTTTACTTCCCCAGATGTTTTAGTTCTGTGACCTTCCAGTATTTCTACAGTTGTAGTTTTACCTGCCCCATTGGGTCCCAGTAATGCAAACACTTCACCCACATTAACTGTCAAAGAAACTCCGTTTACTGCGAGAGAGTTCCCGTATTTTTTTGTCAGTTTATTGGTTTTGATTGCTATCAATTTAATTTCACTATTGAGCACACAAATTGGATGATTACATTCAATTGTATAATCCATCCTGTGATCGGAGAAGTATCTAGAATTGGAGTGTGATAATGGCTTATACGGATCTAGGACTAAAGCAGGACGGTGCAGTCCTTAAGATAACAGTTGATCGACCTGAAGTTTTGAATGCTCAGAGTAGGATAATGCGAGAAGAACTTGATGATGCATTTGATAAAGCAGCAGATGATGAATCAGTTAAGGTGGTGATCATTGCAGGGGCAGGGTCTAATTTCTCTGCAGGTCATGACTTGGGTAGCCCTCAAGAAATGGCTGATCGAGAAAAACGCCCTTATCAACGAGGTACAGCTGGAGAGTACGAAAGGAGTTGGCAACAGAATGTGGCGAACACATTCAGGTGGAGAGATTTTCCCAAACCAACAATAGCCCAGGTTCAGGGGGTATGTATTATGGGAGGAATAATTTTGGCTTCATCTTGTGATCTGATTGTTGCCTCGGAGGATGCCCGCTTTAGTGATAGAACGGTGAGGTGGGGAGGCCCGCACGTCCAATATCTAAGTCTTCCCTACGAAATTGGAGTACGAAAGGCAAAGGAATACCTTTTCACAGGGGATTGGATGACTGCTTCTGAAGCCGAAAAAATGGGACTTGTTAATAAAGTTGTGCCTATTGAGCAACTCGAGGAAGAGACTATGAAACTGGCTCAAAGAATAGCTTTGCAAGATGCCTTTGCTTTGAGATTATCCAAAGCGTCCCTGAATCAAGTACAGGATCAAATGGGCTATCGGAATAGCATTATGTCTGGGTTTCATAATCACGCCTTAGGACTGTCATACAGGCGTGAGATTTATGATGGTGAAAGAGTCACCTCGATTGATCGCGCCAGAGAGCGTGATAAAAAGTTTGGTGATTGAATCGAATGGCGCCATTTTCTAATTTGAAGGTCTTGGATTTGTCGGCTGATTTTGCTGGTAGTTACTGCAGCAAATTGCTTAGTGATTTTGGTGCTTCCGTCAAAAAGATCATATATGAGGGACGAGAAGATCGTTCTGCTTTATATGGACCGTTCATCAACGAAATTCGAGACCCAAAGTCAAGTGCGATGTTCCATTATATGAATTACAACAAACAGGTTATTCCAGTATCCAAAGAGACACAGACCATTGAGGAATTGGCACTTTCGGCGGATCTATTAATTGAGGATTTTTCAAGTGAGGACTTTAATTTAACTGGGTTAGATTTAGAAAATATACGTAAATTAAACCCGGATATTCTAATTTGCTCTTTGACCCCCTTTGGGAGAAATACTAAATGGGCAGGAAAACCTTGGAGCGATCTAACTATTCAGGCTTTAACAGGTATGTGTAGTGTAAACGGGGAGCAGGGTAAAGCTCCTTTAAAGGAACCAGGTACGGAAAGTGAGTTTATAACTGGAGCAAACGCATTCGTAGCTTCTGTAGCTTCCTTAATCAACCGAGATGTAACAGGGATTGGGCAAGAGGTGAATGTATCTATTTTGAAATCTGTTTTACATAGTTATAGTCCATATTTGCTAGGGGCACTTCATACCAGAAACCCTCGGAGACAGCAGCCACAAGGACTCCATTTTGGCCTGATACCTTGTAAAGATGGGTATGTATCCCTCAGTGTGCGTCATGAACCTACATGGGAACATATGTGGCTATTTTTTGGGGACCCTGAATTCTCAGAAAACCCGAAGTTCGATACAGCCGCTAAAAGACGTAATAATGAAGATGAGCTTTCGGAAATTCTTTTGCCAATACTTGCACAATACTCTCGTAAGGATCTCCTTCACGGTTTGAGCCCTCTTCGGATATTGGTTGGCATCGCCAATTCAGTATCAGATTTACTGGAAGATGAGCACCTTAAAACAAGGAATGCTTTTGTAAGATATGGAAGCGAAGGCAAATCATGGGAAATGCCGGGACCTCCTTTCCAGATGTCTTTAACACCATGGAAATTTGAACCCTTACCTACTTCGGAAGATTTTCAAATTTGGGATAAGCCAATGAAAGTCACACATAATACCTCTAAAAGTTTAGATACGGGCAATAAAGCAAAAGGACCCCTTTCTGGGATGAGAGGGATTGTGTTAACACAGGCCTGGGCTGGAGCCTACAGCACCCAACTGCTCTCAGATCTAGGCATGGAAATTATTCAGGTTGAATCTATTACCCGAATAGATCCTTGGAGAGGAGGGGTTCCTCCAAGGTTGGCAGGCTTGTATCCAGATACTAACCCTGGAGATGATCCTTGGGATAGAAATGCTCTTTACAATGGTGTAAATAGAGGTAAGAAAGCTATAACTCTTGACCTAGCCCATTCAGAAGCAAAAGACGTGTTTATGGAACTTGTTTCAATAAGTGATGTCGTAGTAGAGAACTTTTCCGGTAGAGTAATAAGTAATCTGGGACTGAATTACGAATCTCTTAGGTCGGTTAATCCCTCAATTGTCATGGTTAGAATGCCAACTTATGGGACAAGCGGACCTTACTCAAATTACCCTGGTAATGGAGGAACCACAGAGCCTGTCTCCGGCATGTCATTCCTCATGGGATACCATGATGGACCTCCTATAAATTCTGGCATAATGCATACGGATGCTTATAGCGGCGTATTAGCATGCGGCGCCACAATAACTGCCTTGAGGGAAAGGTTAATGTCTGGAGTGGGTCAAGAAGTAGATATTTCCCAGCAAGAGGTGAGCATGACATTATTGGCCGAATATATTATGGAGGGGTCAATATCAGGGGAATCTCCTGGAAGACAGGGCAATACTAACAGAGACTACGCTCCTCAAGGATGTTATCTTTCAAAGGATTCTTATTGGATAGCCATTTCTGTGAAAACAGACCGTCAATGGGAATCTTTTTGTAATTCGCTAATGCTGGATGATTTGATCACTGATGAAGATTATTCCACCAAAGATTTTAGGAAAATGAATTCGGTTCGGTTGGATCAAGAAATATCAAAAAATATGGCTAATTTGGTAGCAAGTGAAGTCGTGGAAAATTTACAGGCTGAGTCAGTTCCATGTGAATTTATTTCCACTTTATTGGAAGCCGCTGAAAATGATGACTTTCATAAAATGGAATTATTTGAACAGATATTTCATTTGAAGTCAGGGAATTTCTATTACCCGGTGCCTCCTTGGGATTTTGAAAATAATTCTCGAAAACCTCAAGAACCAGCCCCGACATTAGGGGAACATTCTGACGAAATTTTCAGTAGCCTCAATGGGTGGTCTGAGAGTGAAATAGCCCGATTTCAGAGCCTTGGATTAACTGGTACAGATCCTTTGATTTAAAATACTTAAGTGAAATGATGAATCAACATAAAATAAATACACATCTGACTGACGTAATTGCTAAGGCGTCAGAGATTTCTGAAATTACTGATGAAGAGGCACTTTTACTTTCTCGCTACTCAGAAGATCATCTGGGTGATTTGTGTGGTGCTGCAGCAAAGATTAGAAATCATGGAAAAGGGACGACGGTTACTTTTTCCCCAAAAGTTTTTATCCCTCTGACGAGGCTATGCCGCGATTACTGCGGATACTGCACATTTAGAATAGACCCAGACCAAGCCCAAAGTCTTTACATGAGTGCAGAAGAGGTACTTGATGTGGCCAAACAAGGGGAAAATCTAGGCTGTACCGAAGCATTATTTACCCTTGGAGAAAGGCCAGAACAGAAGTACCCGGAAGCGAAGGAATGGCTTTCAAATAATGGTTATGACAGTACTCTTGATTATCTGGGTTCAATGACTGAGCTTGTAGTTAAAGAGACCAGGCTTTTGCCTCACGCGAATCCCGGTACCATGACTCATAGAGAGCTAAATATTTTAAAAGACTCTAATCCCTCTACTGGCATAATGCTGGAAAGTACCAGCGAACTTTTATATCAAGAAGGCGGACCTCATGAATTTGCCCCTAGTAAAAGACCTATTGTTAGATTGAAGACAATTTCAATAGCAGGTGAATTAAGAATTCCATTCACTACCGGCCTTCTTATTGGGATAGGCGAAACGATGTTGGACAGAATAGAATCCCTACTGGAAATCAGAAGCCTACACCGAAAATATAATCATATACAGGAAACAATAATTCAGAACTTCAGGGCAAAACCTGAGACACCCATGGCAGAATCTCCAGATGCTGAAACCCAAGAAATGCTCTGGACGGTCGCTGCCGCTCGTATTATTCTGGGGCCTCAAGCTAATATACAAGTGCCGCCAAACCTCAGTTCCGAGAATTACGAGATGTATTTGGCTGCAGGTATAAATGACTGGGGTGGTGTTTCTCCTTTGACCATCGATTATGTTAACCCCGAAGCACCCTGGCCTCTCATAACCAATTTGAAATCAAAAACAGAATCAGCGGGATTTGAATTGCGACCAAGGTTAGCGGTATACCCAGAGTACTTCCTTGATACTACTGAATACTTACCGGTAGACTTGCTAACGAAGGTACGAGAATTGGCTGATGATGAAGGATATGTAAAGGAAGGTATTAACAGATATGTCTGATATTGGGGCACATGACATGGACTTTTCGGGCCTGCTGGGGTCAATAGATCCAGATATTTCCCGCGTCTTACGTGCGGCTATTTCCGGTGAAGATATTTCAGCATCGGACGCCTGTCTGCTTCTGGATTCTAATGGGTTAGAGTACAACGCTACCGTGTTGGTTGCCGATGTTTTGCGCAGAAGGACTGTGGGAGATGTCGTCACATATGTTGTAAATAGAAACATTAATTTTACTAATGTCTGTATAAAGAGATGTGGATTCTGCGCATTTAGTAGAGATTTCAGAGAAGAACAAGGTTATCTATTACCAGTGGAGGAAATAGTTCGCCGCTCGAAAGAGGCGTGGGATTATGGGGCTACTGAGGTATGTATACAGGCAGGCCTACCACCTCAAATGGAAGGCGATTTATACATTCGACTATGTGAGGCAATAAAAACTGAACTTCCTGATATTCACATCCATGGATTTTCCCCGGAAGAGGTTCTTTATGGATCAATCCGATCCAAGACATCTATAAGGCAACACCTTAGTGATTTGAAAGACGCAGGTGTTGGAAGTTTACCCGGCACCTCAGCAGAGATATTGGATCAGGCCTTGAGGGATAAAATATCACCGGGTCGTATAACTAAAGATCAATGGATCGATGTCATAACCACAGCCCATGATCTGGGCATACAAACTACATCTACTGTGATGTTTGGGCACGTCGAGACAAATCTGCAAATTGCTGAACATATCGATATTATTCGGAACATACAGATGGAAACGGGTGGGTTCACAGAATTCGTACCATTGAGTTTTGTGAATTCTGAGGCCCCTATGTTTCTTAAAGGGCTAATCCCTAATGTTAGGACTGGACCCACCGGTATGGATGTGGTGAAGGTTCATGCTGTTGCGAGGATTATGTTGAATAACTGGATACCAAACATTCAGGCCTCTTGGGTTAAAGAGGGAGACAGAATCTCTCAATTACTTCTTACCGCAGGGGTAAATGATTTAGGTGGTACTTTGATTAACGAAAGTATTTCTACATCCGCAGGGGCGCAACATGGCCAGCTGATGAAGCCTTCACAGTTCAGAGATATGATACGGGATGCAGGAAGGTTGCCGGCAGAAAGATTCACAAATTATAGTTTGAGAAAGGTATATGACAAATCGGATAACGAGAAAGACCCATTAGATCTACTGGAAGATAACGTAGAGGAAATATTTGGCTCGTACAATAAACTTATTGGGATGGAAAATTTCCGATTTGAACACCCACGTAAGGCCGCAGAAAGGACTGCTAGTGTATGACGAAAGGCTAATTTGAATTAATGCGGTTGGGCAATTTTCAATAGATGTGCGTGCTTCTCTCTTAACTTCGTTACCTTCGGTGCGATTATGAACTGGCAGTAAGGTTGGTAAGGATTGTTTTTAAAGAATGATTGATGATAGTCCTCACCTTCATAGAATTTCGAGGCATGCGTCACTTCTGTAACGATTGGATCGGGAAATACCTTCTCCTCATTTAGATATTTTATTGCCTGTTCAGCGAATTGTTTCTGGGTTTCGTTGTGAAAGAAGATGGCAGATCTGTATTGAGTCCCCACATCAGCCCCTTGCCTGTTTAGTGTAGTCGGATCATGGTAACTGAAGAATATTTCTAGGACAGTCTGATAATCAATTAAAGTTTGATCATAATAAACTTCAATTGCCTCTGCATGGCCTGTAGTACCTGTGCAAATTTCTTCATAGGATGGGTTCTCAACTGTTCCCCCTATGTAACCTGATACTACCCGATCTACCCCTTCAACTAACTCGAAAACAGCCTCTATACACCAAAAGCATCCCGCTGCCAGTGTAGCTTTTTCTATTTGGCTCATGCTTTTTACCACCTTACGTCTATTTCGGACTAATTCACGTTTCTTCGATTGGGATTATACCCTTATGGTAAATGATATGTATTAGGTTAGAGATTCGTGTAGGATTCTCTGATGTTCAGTAACTGCGGAGTAGGTTCAATGGTTCTGTGAGGAAAATTTTAGAAAGGGCTTTTGATTCCCTAAACGTTCGAGGATTTCGCTTCATGTGGTTAGGAGACTTGGCTCTCTCAACCGCAGAATTTATGGAAATCCTGATCTTGTCTTGGTATATATTAGGGCAAACTGAGTCTCCTCTTGTTCTGGGGATTTTTGCCGCACTTAGATTCACTGGTACAGTGGTAGCGCCTTTTTTTGGGGTCATAGTTGATCGCATAGGAAGGCGCAGGATATACCTGTTTGCCCGAATTTCATTTGTCATATTATCTTCGTCAATATTTATATTAGCCGTATTTAATTTATTAAGTGTAGCCGCAGTTTTGATCATCGCCGCTCTTGTCGGACTTTCCCGTTCCTTGGATATGATTGTCAGACAGTCTGTGTTACCAGTTATCGTTTCTCCACCTCAATTACAAAACGGTGTGGCTCTATTAAGAACCGGAAGGGATATGACACAAATCATTGGCCCGGTTTTTGGAGGGTTTTTGTTGGAGTCCGTTGGGGTAGGTAGAAGTTATATTTTCATTATTGTTTTGCACTTATTATCTTTGCTATTTGTGTTCTTGATTCCTGGAGTACCTAATACTGCTATAAAAACTGCCCAATCTATGTTTGAAAACTTGAAAGGGGGATTTTCTTATATCAAAGTAAACCCGTTTTTGTTCGGTTTGCTTGCAGTTGCGTTTATCGTTAACTTAACGGCTTTTCCGTTAAACAACACACTCCTGGCAGTGATAGCAAGACAGGTGATGAATATCGATGCAGCAGGCCTAGGATGGTTGATGGGTACATACTCTGCGGGATCCCTACTTGGGTCATTGCTTATTGGCTATTTTTCTAATATGGATAGAGCAGGGTGGGCAATGATAGTCGGTTCAATATTATGGCATATAGGTATTCTAATAATGGCTTATATGCAATGGTTCTATGTATCCTTACCGGTTTTATTTTTTGTCGGTATATCGCAGGCTTTTGCAATGGTCACGATGTCTATGATGTTGTTGAAATACACTTCAGCAGAAATGCGTGGTAGAGTTCTCGGCCTTCGCCAATTAGCTGTCTACGGTTTGCCGGTGGGGGTGTTGATTTCTGGATTTATAGCGGAAAATAGTAGTGCATCACTTGCCTTAATTTTCAATGGGTTACTTGGTTTGTTTATACTGGTACTCGCCATTTTTAAATGGCCTGAGATGTTGCATAGAAGGTAGTCGCTTAGAGGATTAAAGATAATGACCCCAGAAGAACAAAGAGTCAGAGAGTATCTGATTTCGCAAGGAGAAAAATATCCCTTTAAACAGTTATGGATAAGAGCTATAGCGGCTCGCTTGGAATTGATAAAAGAAGTATCAGATGTGAGTCAAAATCAGGCAGACTTTTCTTTTCATAAAGATGAATGGGCTATTTCAGAGATATTGGAACACGTAATTAATAGTACAAGTAGAGTGACAGATCTTATTTCAGATCTCACGAGTGGAGCTATAGGGGATTCCTCGGATATAGATCCTCCAAGAGAGCTTTCTCACTCCAACATTGATGAATTGCGCGGACAAATTCTGGAAGGGGCATTTAAATGGACTGCTATGACAGATAATCTGCCAGATACTCCCAATATGGAAAACAATTCAGATCACGGTTTTTTTGGCGATCTGCATGCTGGAGGTTGGTACATGTTTCAAAGAGTTCATGATTTAGATCATTTGAACCAAATAAGAAACAATAAATCTCACGCTGATTATCCAAATAATTAGTGAATAAAGGTGATAGACAGATAACATGAAAATAGCAGTACGATCATTTAGTGGTGTTAGGTCCGACTTATCTTGGTCTGATCCTTCGGAGTGGAATCAAATATCAGAATTTGCAAAGGAAGCTGAATCTTTAGGGGCTGATTCGATATGGACCTCCGAAGCTTGGGGGACCGACGCGATCACCCCTCTGGCTTATTTGGCCGCTTCCACAACAAAGATACGGTTGGGTACGGGGATTGTTCAGGTCGGTAGTCGGACCCCAGGTAATTTGGTAATGACTAGCTTGACTTTGCAATCTATGTCGGGTGGTAGATTTATTCTTGGGCTGGGTACTAGCGGGCCACAAGTTATAGAAGGATTTCACGGCGTGACTTTTGGTAATCCTGTACTAAGAACGAAGGAACTATTGGAAATTATCAAAATGGGTGTGTCCGGGGAAAAGCTCCAGTATCAAGGAAAATATTATCAGTTACCCTTGCATGGCGGAGAAGGTAAGTCCATAAGAACCAGCGCTAAAACTTGGCATGTTCCGGTATATGTGGCTTCTCTTGGTCCTAGCAATTTAGAAATGACTGGTGAAAAGGCCGATGGATGGATAGGAGGTTGTTTTATCCCAGAAACAGGAAACGTTTTTCTGGATAAAATCAAAGAAGGGCTCTTTCGTTCTGGTAGAAGTATTGAAGAGATAGATATATTGATACCAGTTTCCTTAGATTTCACCGATGACGTTGAAGAAACAGCAAAAAGACATGCTCGTGGATATGGATTTACCTTTGGGGCAATGGGGTCAGTGAAGAACAATTTTTACAAGAATGCGTATGCAAGACAAGGTTATGGCGAGATTGTAGATGTTGTCCAAAAATTGTGGGTTGAAGGGAGAAGAGAAGAGGCTCGAGATATGGTACCTAATGAGCTTGCTTTGAAATCCAATTTAATTGGAACGGATAAAATGATTAAGGAAAGACTTCTGCTATATAAGAATCTGGGTGTTAGTACTCTTAAAGTTGATTTACCTGGTGACGATATTGCTAGTAAAAGCGATGCTTTAGGAAGGCTAATGGATCTTGTTTCTGATTTGGATTAACAGATATGAGGCTAGCACTTTTCACACATATGTCGTGGCCAGAGGGAGTGAATCAGACTTCTGTGTTTCATGATTCAGTTGAACAGGTTAAGTTAGCTGAATCTATGGGATACCACGGAGCATGGTTCGCAGAACATCACTTCACTAGATACAGTATGGGTTCTTCTGTGTTGCTAATGCTTGGGCATTTGGCGGCAGTGACAGAGAAAATACGTTTGGGGACCGCAGTAATTGTTCCAAACCTGCATAATCCTATCAGGATTGCTGAGGACTCAGCCCTTGTAGACCTCCTAAGCCGAGGACGTCTAGATGTTGGGTTCGGAAGAGGTACATATGGTTATGAATATGGTGGTTTTGGAGTTCCCGCGGAAGATAGCCAATCTAGGTTTAGAGAAACCGTCCTAGCAGTACGTGATTTATGGTGTGATAAAGATGTAAGTGTCGACAGCCCTTTTTTTTCTGTTCGCAATGTGGATTTGGTTCCATCTGTTGTTCAGTCACCTCATCCTCCTATATATATAGCTGCAACGAGGTCTGAAGAGACCTTGGATTTTATGATTTCAAACCAGTTTCTTTTATGTATAGCGGTTGTTCAAGATACAGATGCTGCGCTTGCTTTGGTAGAAAAATATAGAAGATTATGTCACCTGAAGGATCAACCGGATCATATGGATGAAGTGCCGTTTTTTCGGTATGTTCATGTGGCTGATACGAAGAGAAAGGCTCTTGATAACACCAAAAAACATGTAGATTGGATACAGGATATTATGCAATGGCGTAGGAACTTAGTGGGTACTACTGAGGTTCATTTACCCATGAAAAAATGGAGGAATGAGCGAGATGAGTTACCCCCAGATAACCGCTATATCTCTGGGAAAAGAGCATTTATAGGAACACCTGAGGCTGTCGCTGAAAAAATCATTTCTCTAAAAGATCACGGAATTTCGTATTTCGGATGCAATTTTGCAATGGGAGGACTCCCTCAGGAAGAGGTAATTAAGTCGATGAAATTGTTCGAAAAGAAAGTGATACCTTTAATTTCTTGAATAATGATTAGGATAGGAACTCTTTAAACCAGTCTTTAAATTGTTGGTCTTTAGTCACTTTGTCTATTAACTCACTATCTAGCGCTGTTGTGCTGACTTCTGAAGGTTGTTTGCCTTCAATAAGAGCTTTCATTGTGTCTCTAGTTGCCTTTACAGCTGCCATAAAAGGTAGGTGTCCTTGGAGCGCTATCTTCACCCCCATTGATGAAAGATACTGGTCGTCGTTTATGTCCTTTGGTGTACCTCCCAGCATTATAGGTATCGCAATGGAATTTTTGACGGCTTCTAGTTGAGATCTGGTAGTTAACCCGGCAAAGAAAATCGCATCAACTCCGATGCTTTCATATGCCTTGGCCCTTTCAATAGCATCTTCCGTACCTGTTACTTGGAATGCACTGGTTCTGCCAGCTATTACTAAACTTTGATCTTTTCTACCGGACAATGCCGCTTTCATTTTACCTATACCTTCTGGTAAAGGTATTAACTCTGGCTCAGATTTCCCAAACTGCTTTGGGAGGACAGTATCTTCAATCGTGAGTGCAGCCACCCCCGCGTTTTCTAGTTCTTCCACTGTTCTTTTGACGTTAAGTGCGTTTCCGTACCCGTGGTCTGCATCTACCATTATTGGAAGGTCTGAGGCACGACATATTCTTCGTGCTTGCTCTGCAAATTCAGTAAGAGTTATTAGAATGTGGTCAGGGTCACCTAACACTACAGCTGAGGCGATCGAGCCGGCGAACATACCCACCTGATACTCTAAGTCTTCAGCAATCCGAGAGGATATGGCGTCAAACACTGATCCTGGATGCACGCATCGATTACCCGAGAGTATCTGTCTGAAGTGGTGCCGTTTTTGGCTATCAGTCATTTCTTCCTCGTATGAACAGTATGAGTGCGATCGATTGTAGCAGACCTTGATTTTGATAGGTTAGTGATTGGATATGGTGACGACAAGAGGGGGTCAAGGCTAGGTATAGTGGGGATAACATAGGGAGTGACAGGCGACCGATTTTAGGAGATCATCTGATTGGCTCAAGATAATAATTTCAAGGTTTTCTGATTAGCCGGAATTTTTAGAGGGAGAAATATGACTAAGATAATATTAGCTGTCTTCGATGGTTTGCAGCCCGCTCAAATAAATAGTGTGGATACACCTAACCTGTTCCGAGTATCCCAGAATGGTGCTTTTTTTGAAAACCATCATCCTGTTTTTCCGTCAGTTACTAGAGTAAACGCTGCATCAATGGTCACAGGCGTGAATCCTGGTAAACATTGGTTGGCTGGTAACTCTTTTGTAGCAAGAGATTATGATGAATCGAAGGTGATACCGGCCCTCAACGTTCAATTATCTGAGATTCGAAATGCTGGCTTGGAGGTGCTAGGTGTACCAACTTTGCAAGAAATCATTTCGGAAAAAAGTATGGAGTATGTCGCGATTGGTGTAGGTACCAGTGGAAATGCTTATGTGCATAACCCTCTTGCTGATGTTTATGGTGGAGCTACCATTCATCCTGAATTCACAATACCTCACAGATTGCATAAGGAACTTGAAGGCTTATTCGGTGGATGGCCAGAAGAACAATTACCTAACACTCCAAGATACAAAAAGGCAGTCGATATATTTATTGAGTATGTGTTGGGTAGAATCAATCCTGAAGTTGCCTTAATATGGTCTTCAGAGCCAGATAAATCACAGCATGCATCTGGTGTTGGAAGTGATGCTGCCCAGGCAGCACTGAGGCAGGCTGACGCAGAATTCGGCAGAATTATGGAGTACATCAGTACTTCGAGCCAACATCAGAATTCGGATTTAATGATTCTGTCCGATCATGGGTATTCAACTATTACGGAAGTGATAGATATTGAAACACTTCTGGAGTCTTCTAATTTGGCAGGTTCCGATGGTTGGCTCTTGGCACAAAATGGTGGTTGTGTGCTTTTTTATTTGAAAAATCAAGAAGATGTTTATTTGGTTCCCGAGTTGGTTGAATGGCTTTCCGGTCAGGTATGGTGTGGAACCTTATGCGCTTCGGAACGTTTAGGAGAAGTAAAAGGTACTATTCCTTTGTCTTCTATTATGAATGAAGGAAAAAGGTCTGCAGATATAATAATGTCTTTCCACTGGGACTCCTCTGACAACGTTGACGGATACGCAGGGCATGTGTTTTCAACTGGTGGTGCAAAAAATCTTGGACAGCACGGTTCCATCAGCCTACATGAGATGAACAATACTCTCATATGCAGTGGGCCTACATTTCTGGAAGGTGAAAAAATATTGTCACCTACTGGTAACACAGATATTCTGCCGACCATATTGTCAATATTGGGAGAAGAGCTCCCTGCTCATGTAGAAGGGAGAATATTGGAAGAAAGCTTCAAAGGATCTGATAACGAGATCATATCAGAAATGAAAATACATGAAGCTTCCTTAAGTACAGAATTCGGGACCTATTCGCAGGAAATCACAATATCATCTGTTGGTCAGACTCAATATATTGAAGAAGGAAGATCTTGGTTAAAAAAGTGAGAAAAAATTATGCTTTTTGATGATTCGGTTATTTTGGAGCAATTCATTTGGGAATCAAATGTTTCCGATAAGGATAATAATTTCAAAAATGATGTTGCTCTATATACTCAGGAAGATCCTCTCCCAACAGTAAGACGGTTAAGTCGAAATCTGGATATACCTATTGGATCACTAGTTAGGTACATCCTTTGTAAATGGGCTATGTCAGGAAGTGAGTCTTTGTTGGATTTGGGTCCTGATATGGTAAGAAAAATATCGGATATTTTTGAAGATGCCGAATCGGACGGAACTGATGAAGCTAGGTTGGAAGCTTACAACTCAGTCAAGGCCATTATGAGCTGGATGAAGGTACCGCTAGATAACCCGAATTACAGGAGTTAGATTCTCAGCACCTTCTTTTTATAGGGTTCGATTAGTCCCAACTCATCAGTATTTACAAGGGCAAACGCTGATGAAGCACTCAACTAAATACAAGTAAACTCAAGGGCATAGCTGCATGTTTGCTGCACGCTAGGCCTGGCAGGTCAAAGTACGCCTCCACCTTCCTTCAACCATGGGAGAGCATTCGACCATATTTCACTGTGGTCACGGGTACCAGGTCGGATGTTGTCGACCCTGATCCCGGTTTTATGGGATAGCTCTTGTCTAGGGGAGTGATAAAGGAAAGGAGGCATGTACTCCAAAACATGCTTCGATTTTAACCAGATCTTCAATCACGAGGCTTGCTTCGCGGTCCGAACGGTTCCGGTAGGAATGGTTCATCCCGCGCCTTAAGGAATGCCCCAAAGCTACCTTCTGCCTGCGCGCGATCAAGGTGTTCAACATCCGGACCGTCGTTCGCAGCCTCAACAATTGTGGAGAGCGCACCATTCATATTTAGAGCAGAACGTAGACCCATTGCATCGAGTCCGTATGTGGTGATCGCCTTGTTGAGTCTGATCGATTCAGACGGCACTTTTGCAAGTCGCAATGCTAGTGCTCGAGCTTTTTCTAACAGTTGGTCATGTGGTACCACTTCGTTGATCGCTCCAATGCGCAGTGCCTCTTGCGCGTCGAAATGATCCCCTGTCAGCGCGTATCGATGCGCATTTTTCCATCCACAGAGCAGTGCAAACAAAACAGTTGTATTTGACGTCATTCGAATCTCCGGCTGACCGAAGGTCGCCTGATCCGAAGCAATCGTGATGTCGCAAGCAAGTGAGTACCAGAAGCCTCCTCCAATACACCAACCGTTAACTGCAGCGATGATGGGTTTTGGATGCTCCATTAGATGCATGATGTGCGTAGGTCCGCCCGTGCTGAGCATCGATGAACCCCATTGCCGCTTTAAATGAGTGCTTGTTGGAAGACGAGGTCGTTTGCTTCTGTCACCCGAGATGTCGTAGCCAGCTGAGAACGCACGTCCACTGCCGGTAACGATAATGGACCGGATTGCTTCGTTTTCTGCAGCAATATCAAGCGCATGATGAAATTCGCGCTCGAGATCCTGAGAAATAGCATTGAGTGCGTCTGGTCGGTTCCAAGTAATAGTTAAGACTGGTCCGTCTATTTCATAAAGTATGTTCTTGAATTCGGGCATTGGTACCTCGTTACATCGCGTACGATTCAAATCTTTTGTTTTCAGGCGGCCATTGTACTGTGCGATTGCTGCCTCTGGGCGAAGAATAAATCATCCAAACCCCCCAATAAATAGGTACATAATTAGGGAATTGGCAGAGTTATAGCCTATTTAGCCAATGTTCCAAATGCTAAGCTATTACTGGGGGTTACTGGAATGGGAACCTTCTTTAAACTTTGTGCCCACCCTCACCATTATTAGGGCCTGATTAACTTATTCCTAGTTCCGATCTCAAATCAGATATCGTTTGCCCTCTGCTCCTTGATGCCCTTCTTTCTCGCATTCCTATAGGCAGGTTTTCAACTTCAGCCGGAACCTTTATGGCCACAAAGACTGGGCCATTTTGATTCATAATTTCATCTAGACTGGTAGAAAGTTCCTCCAAGTCATCGAAATTATATGTGGCGGCGTAACCTGATCCAGCGGCTATTATTGAGTAGTCAATATCTTCCGAGTTGGGTACCGGTTGGCCACCCGTAGTTGCGTAACATCCGTTGTCCAAAAGGAAATGAACAAAATTGGTGGGCTTTTTACCAGCTATTGAGGCCAACACACCGAGGTTCATCAATAATGCGCCTTCGGTATCAAAATGAACCACCTTTTCGTCTGGAAGGCCCAATGCTAAACCGAATATCGCGGCGGTGGACTGACCCATTGCGCCGCCCATAGAAATATCTCTATTTTGATTGGTGGTTACATCAGCCCAATGTTTTCCAGACGTGCCCTGAACTGACACAATTGCATTGCCCCTGTGTTCTTGAAATGCTTCAAATACTTCTTTTGATTCGATCATTTTATACTCCTGATGATTTAAAACCCGATTATCTATTAAACCCGTGATATTCATCTCCAATTAGTACGACCACGGGTCTTTTTGTCTTAACAGCTTCGTTATAGGCATCAGTTATTCGAGCTCCATCGTCGTCAGTTTCAACCAAATAATAATTTAGGTGGAAAGCGTTGAGAAATGGTTCTGTATAAACGGCAGCTGAGTCTGGCGTGTGTCCTTTCCGAGTCCACCCACGATACCCAACAACCATTAGAAGAGGAAAGCCGGCATCCAACGCCATTCCCCTGATCGAATCTCCAGATTCCATCATGCCTGTATTTTGGATAAGAACCACCGGTACCTTGCCTGCAACATTGAGTCCCAAGGCGACAGCCATTGATTCTCCTTCTCTGGATACAGGTACTACATCCAACCAATCTTCTTTTTCCATTAATTCATATAAATAATTTGTTTCACTATCAGGGATCGTAATGATATGCGTAACACCGATACTCTTGAACTCCGCTATGAGAGTCTCAGGTCGTAGTATCTGTAACTGTTGTTCCACCATGGCCTCTATACCTCCATTTTGTTTTATTAGCCTCTTTTATCGAGCGATAGTATAACTGACTAAAACTAACATGTCTTCTCACAATGTATATTTATTTGAGTTATTATTTGCGCGGTTTTTTTATTAACTCAATTAAGAGGTACATATGTTTTACGATACTCATTCATATAGAGAACCCTTGGAGCCAATGAGGGATGACAGGACACACGCTTTGGTAAATATTCTTCCCAGAGAATCTAAGCGCCTTATTGCTAAAGGGGTCTTGGCAATGCCCGAAGTGGAGAGAGTTCTAAAACAAGGATGGTTTGTAATCTCCAGGGGTATAACACCTTCATATATATTGGAGGAGTTGACAGGTCAGGAATTTGATACCGCCAATTGTACCGCTGGGATTATTACTGAAGGCCGAATGGCGAGTGTTTTGGAAGAAGACCGGCTCGGACCGTGGGTTTTCAAAGATGGCCAACTAGATGAAACACCCGCTCCTCAAGCATTAAGCGAATTTACTGCATATGACGTGTCAATAAAAGGTGCCAATGCCGTTGATTCCGAGGGGAATATAGGCGTTTTTGCTGCCGACAAGGCCGGTGGTACTGTGGGGGGTATTTGGCCAACTCTCACCGCCAGGGGTGCCCATTGGGTGGCGCCTGTTAGTTTGGAAAGGTTGATACCATCGGTGATCGAGGCTGCCAAACACTGTGGAAATCATTTATGGGATTACACGATGGGGCAATCGGCTGGGTTTATGCCTGTTGTGAACGCTCAGGTGATCACGGAAATACAAGCTTTGGAGTTATTGACCGGAGTGACTGCTACTCATGTTGGTTCTGGTGGCGTTGCAGGTTCTGAAGGTGCAGTCATGTTGGCTCTGGAAGGTGACCACGATACCGTTTTAAAGGCTTTTGAATTAGTGGAATCTATAAAAGGCGAACCCCAATTTGATTCTCCTCGGTTGGTACCATATGTTCGTGAGCCAGAGGCAACCCCGCCTGCAAGGTAGTTTAAATATACTTGACCCAATCGGCGCTTTATTACATTATTTAAATTCATGAATTCCGATTAACTTACCACCAATATTTCTGAGTTTGGATATATTGGGTTTGTAATTGTCGGGATCTGAATTGGAGTCTATGAAATTAACTGAATCGCCTACCTTATTTTCACCGTTTAAATGGCGCTACGCTGTCTTTTATGGGTGGTGGTTGGTTGTTATAACCATTTTTTTGAATGCTGCGACAGGGTCCCCTGTTTTTGGTGGAGTGGGTGTATGGATCGATGCTTTGGAACAGCATTTCGGCTGGAGTAGGGCGGAGCTTTCTTTGGCATTTTCCTTTGGTCAGCTAGAAAGTGGCCTGGCTGGCCCAGTGGTAGGAATTCTAGTTGACCGCTATGGTCCTAAAAAGATTGTGTTCTCTGGTGTGACAATTATTGGTTTGGGATTCCTCATATTCAGTCAAACCAATAACCTTTGGACGTTTTATTGTGCATATATTGTCATCATGTTAGGAGCCTCAGCTGGGGGCTGGCTACCGATGATGTCTGTTATCAACAACTGGTTTGATAAGAAAAGAACAATGGCAATGGGGCTAGGCGGTATTGGTTTTTCAGTGGGCAGCTTTTTTTTGGTACCACTATTGGCTTGGCTGGTTCAGCCAGAGGGTGTTGGCTGGAGAACTACTTCATTGTCTTTGGGGATATTTTTCATTCTCATAGCCTTTCCCATTAGTAGGCTTATACGAAATTCTCCTGAGGAATTAGGCGAAATTCCAGACGGAAGGGTTTTTGAGGTAAAAGATTCAGATAGAAGTGTAACTACAAGAATCGACAATGACTTTCCTATGATGACGATTATAAAGATGCCGGTGTTTTGGGTTTTGGCAATTTGTAATGGCACATCTGCGATGCTTATTGGAACGATGACTGTACATCTGATTTTGGCATTAAAGGATCAGGGAATATCAGTTCAAACCGGAGCCTGGATATGGGGAGCCACTATGCTTTTTTCTGGAGCGGCCCAAGTTCTCGGAGGCTATCTAGGGGATAGAGTTCCTAAGAACTTATCTCTTTGTGTTTTTGGGATAATACAGGCGCTTGGTGTCATATATGCAACATTTATTACCAGTATATACATGGCTTCTATATTTGTTGTTATATATGGATTAGGTTTTGGAGCCAGAATTCCACTTGGAACAGCGATAAGGGGAGAATATTTCGGACGAAAAGCATTTGGGAGAGTTTTAGGCGTGTCCATGCTACCGATGATGACATTGATGATGATAGGGCCATGGGTGGCGGGATTTATGTTTGATCACTACGGCAGCTACGATCTGGCTTTTTATATTCTAGCCTCGGTAGCGTTAGTTGGTAGTGTGGGCTTCCTTTTTTGCAAAAATCCCAATCAAAGTAGATCCTGATGTCCTGTATCTAATTACTTGACTGGGTTTTGGCCCAACTATCCCTAAGGGAAACTGTTCTGTTGAACACGAGGTTGCCTTCGTCTTTGGAATCCTCAGAATCCAAGCAAAAATAACCCAGTCTTTCGAATTGCATTGGGTTTCCCGGGGTTGATTCTTTAAGGCTTGGCTCCACTTTCGCAGACCGAATAATTTCGAGAGAATTTGGATTCAGAACCGTTTCCAAATTTTCCCCACCCGATATATCTGGCTCCGAGTCTAGGCAAAGTCTTTCGTAAAGTCGCACCTCGGCGTTAATCGAATGATTTGCACTAACCCAGTGTATGGTTGATTTAACTTTTCTTCCATCTGGTGCATTTCCACCCCGTGTTTCTGGGTCATAAGTGCATCTTAGTTCTAAAACCTCGTCGGTTACAGGATCTTTAATAATTTCAGTGCAGGTGATTAAGTAACCGTATCGAAGCCTAACTTCTCTTCCTAAAGTTAATCGAAAGAATTTTTTAGGAGGATTTTCCATAAAATCGTCTTGCTCGATGAACAGTTCTTTTGAAAATGGTATTTTTCTTGTCCCACTGTCAGGATCTTGAGGGTTATTGGCGGCTTCAAGGTACTCGACCTGATCTTCAGGGTAGTTTTCTATTACTAATTTGATAGGCCGTAAAACCGCGAGTGCTCTATTTGATTTTTTATTTAAGTCTTCTCTTAAACAATGTTCTAAGAGTTCTATTTCTGCCGTATTCCATCTTCTAGTTATACTCACCCTACGGCAAAATTCCCTTATGGAATCTGCTGTGTAGCCGAGTCGTCTCATACCAGATATTGTGGGCATTCGGGGGTCATTCCACCCGCTAACCAATTTGCTTTCCACCAGTTTAGTTAAATTCCGCTTACTTAGTATGGTGTGGCTCAGGAAAATTTTCCCAAACTCAATTTGTCTAGATTTGAATACTTTAAGCTCATCTATGAACCATTCGTACAGAGGCCTGTGATCTTCATACTCCATGGTACATAAGGAATGAGTAACCTCTTCAATTGAGTCTGACAGACCGTGTGCAAAATCGTACATAGGATATATAGGCCATTCATTACCAGTCCTATGGTGAGGTGTATCTAAGATTCGATACATTACCGGGTCTCGCATATTTAGATTGGGGGAGGCCATGTCTATTTTTGCTCTCAAGACATGTGAACCAGGCCGGTGAATCCCGTTACGCATTTCCTCTAACAACTTTGTATTCTCTTGAGGGTTTCTGTCCCGGTATGGGCTATCTGCCCCGGGCTCAGTGAGTGTTCCTCTATTTGCTCTAATTTCATCTTGGGTTTGACTATCAACATAGGCTTTCCCCTGATTTATGAGAGTCATTGCAAATCCATAAAGTTTTTGAAAATAATCTGAAGCAAAATATTCACGTTCGTCCCAATCAAAGCCTAACCACTGAATATCCTTTTTGATAGCTTCAACAAATTCGGTATTTTCTTTTGATGGGTTGGTGTCATCAAATCTGAGATTGCACTTTGCGGATTCATTTTCTTTTGCTATTCCAAAATTAAGGCAAATGGATGCGGCATGCCCTATGTGTAGGTACCCATTTGGTTCAGGGGGAAATCGGGTTGTGATAAATTGGTGTTTGCCTGAGGCCAAATCTTCTTTGACAATGTCTCTAATGAAATCTTGATTTGTATTTTCACCCACTATATTAGATGTCCTGTCTTCCTAATTTTTTAATTTATTAGCTGCATGTATATTATGCGTATTGGATGATGTGGCTTAAAGTGGTTTTAAGTCGATCCGTGTGATGTAGCGGTAAATATGGTTGTTCAAGACATTCTACATTTGCCATTAAATGTTCAATTGAGGCTGTTCCTGTCAATACCGTTGAAACTGTTGTTGGTTCGGCAGCAAATTTATAACCGGCCTCTATCACGGATTTCACATTTCCCTCAACCAACCATCCAAACGGATCATGGGCAGGAAGAGAGTCCGTATCTATTAACCCCGAATATTTCCACTCAGCGATCAATTGCTCTAAAAGAATAGGATCAGGCAGTTTTATTCTGACCGCAGCCATGTTAATTACCCCAATATTGTGAGTTCGGGCCAAAGGCAATATTTTTTCACCTGCAGATTGGTTCAAGATCCCATATTTAAGCATAACGATATCCCACAATTCCGGATGTTTCGATAAACCTAATTCGATACCCTCTTGGCCGGGATCTTCAGAAAAGCGGCTACTAAAACCGATACTTCTAATTTTTCCTTCAGATTTTAATCTTTCCATGGTTGGGTAAAGTGTTTCAATAATTAGGTCATATTCCTGAGGCATAATGCCGTGAAAAAGCATTATATCTATATAATCCGTCCGAAGCCTATCTAGGCTTTTTTCTACGGATTTGATTAGTTTGGTGGGGTCATCAATGGTGTTGTCGAGTTCATCTCTGGCTGGCCATTTGGTACACAAAATAAATGAATCACGAGGTTTGTCTGACAAACATTTTCCTAATATAGATTCTGAATTACCATAATGGGTAGCAGTGTCGAAAATATTGATGCCGGTATCAAGCGCTGCTTCCACCAGTTTTTTTTGATCATATATCGAATGCCCGATTGTTTGACCGAGTTGTCTCGCACCACCGGTACCCAGGCTCAATAATGAAACTTCCAATCCGGTTTTGCCAAGTATTCTTTTTATCAAATTTTTGAATCTCCTTAGACTCAAATCTCAATATTGAAAAATGTCTTTCTGTACCATCTCAATTCTTCAATGCTTTCTCGAATATCCTCTAATGCAAGATGTTTGCCTTCTTTTTCAGGCAGATTCGTCTTTGGATACCACCTTCTTGCTAGTTCTTTTATGGTTGATACGTCAACCATCCTGTAATGCAAAAAATTGTCGAGCTGTGGCATTTCCCTTCTTATAAATCTCCGATCTGTACCGATGGAATTGCCGCAAATCGGAGACATACCAACGGAAACCCATTCCTTTAAAAATGCGAGAGTTTGATTTTCCGCCTCAGATACCGTCACTGTTGATTCCCTGACCCGTTTAAGTAGACCTGATTTTTGGTGCTGCTCTTTTGACCAATTATTGATGTTCCGCATCTCGGATATAGTTCGATTTATAGCTAAAGATGGGCCTTCTGCTAGCTCTTTAAGATTCCCATCAGTCACGATAGATGCAATTTCTATAATTAAGTGGTCATCTTCCAGGCCAGTCATTTCAAGATCTATCCAGACCAAATTATTGTCCTTGTCCAATTTTGATACCATTAATGCACCTTCAGCGTACAAATTTTGTTCTTTAATATATAGGTTGCACGGAGTAATTTCATACTCATGTTTGATAATCCTAACAATGATTTGAATGTTTTTGCTTACTGGGTTAGCCAGGGTAAATTGGCGGCTGGGGAATATCCCGGTAATCAGTGGTCATTCAGACCGTCCACCACTATAGCAACTATTGTGAATTCTGTTTCCGGTATGTTTAAAGCCAAGTTTAGGGATAAGAACACCCCATCATACAAAATTGGGAATCTTATGGAATGTGGTATAGGTTGCTTCATTGATTTGACAGAGCCTGGTGAAAGACCCGACTACCGTCGGTACCTACATTCAGAACGGCGTCGCCGTTCACTCAAATCAGAATATTTTCGATTCGCTATAACTGACCGAGGAATACCTGATATAACTTATATGAAAGACCTATTGGATCTAATCGATTCTCAAATAGAATCTAATATACCTGTCTATATACACTGTTTTAGGGGTTTAGGTAGGACCGGCACAGTCGTTGGATGTTATCTGGTTAGACACGGTTTCACTGGTGAAGAAGCTTTGGATGAAATAATGAATTTGAGGTCAGGAGTCGCAGGTTCTTTTCGGGCATCACCAGAAACTCAAATACAACGAGATTTCGTAATGAATTGGCAAGAGTAGTTAAGATTTAGACAACCCTCGAACAACTTTGGAGTTCGGTAATTTGAGTAGTTCTTGCGGACTTACCTGTATTTTACCTGATCTACTTCCTCCGCCTATTATGACGTAATCACTTGTCATCACATCACTGTCTATGAAAAGTGGTAGTGTGTCAGGTAGACCAATAGGAGTCACACCGCCTATCATCATACCAGTTAGGTTGGTTGTCTCTTCAGTATTGGCAAAAGAGAGCCTGGAGACTCCCATCAATTCCTTAACTTTTTTATTTACATCAAGTTTGGCGGTGGCTAAAACGATACAAGCGCAATATTTTTTCTCACCTCTCTTAGAGGCTACCAAAATGGTATTTCCTGATTTTTCCATAGGGTAGTCGTACTTTCTACAGAAATTCTCAGTGTCCGCGAAATCCGGATCTACAACAATCCAGCTGTAGGTTATACCTAATATTTCCAAGGTCTGTTTTATTTCCGATTCAATGTTTCCTGCACTTGTCATTTAGGTATGTCCTAGTTATAAGAGTGAAGTATTAAGTTACTTCTAAAGTGGGGTTTCGCAAAGGTCCTGCGTACTGAGTTTGGTCTAGTTCTACGAAGTCTTTTTGATAAACTTGGATTCTGTAAGATTCAAAATCAGGTATATACAATCTGAAGTCATCGTCAATCCTCACTGATCGGGGTCTTCTCAGATATTTTTCAGACTCGAGCTTTCCCATTTCCCTTAACCGGTTTGGAACAGCGTTGGTCAACATATAATTCCGGGCTACCTTCGATAAAGTGGCGTCACCATAAAAACTCCATATGTACTG
>Ga0066372_10000097_pt1 | contig 28965 bp, 27 predicted proteins | sample Knorr_S15_td_250_FD_77011 | JGI IMG/M metagenome (GOLD analysis project Ga0066372, IMG submission 77011) | Marine microbial communities from Southern Atlantic Ocean transect - Knorr_S15_td_250_ad_251m_LV_A | ecosystem: Environmental > Aquatic > Marine > Oceanic | place: Southern Atlantic ocean... | reverse complement strand
TACTGGCTTTTTGGCTGCTGGCTTTTTGGCTGCTGGCTTTTTGGCTACTGGCTTTTTGGCTGCTGGCTTTTTGGCTGCTGGCACTTCTATAGTTGCGTCTTGTTCAGAAACCTCGAGTATTTCTCTTATTTGAGGTGATGAACTTTCACTGACCTCTGACTTAGTTGTAGTAGATTCTGATTTAGATTTACTCCCTTGCAGTATCTCTTTAGTTTGAGACAAACTTTCTTCTATTCTTTGCACCGCTCTGTCAGATAGGTCCTTATTTATAGCTCCAACTTCTCCATTGTAAATCCAAACTTTCACTCCAATTGTCCCATATGTCGTTCGTGCTTCTGCAATCGCATAATCTATCTCCGCTCTTAGAGTATGCAGAGGAACTCTTCCTTCTATCATTTTATCCGATCTTGCGATATCGGCTCCGCCTAGCCTTCCTGAAATTAATATCTTGATACCTTGTGCTCCGTTTTGAATACATCGATTTCCTACTTGTCTCATCGCTCGCTTAATGGCGACTCTTCTCTCTATCTGTTCTGCTATATTTTGTGCCACTAATTTTGCATTCAAGTCAGGTTGCCTAATCTCAGTTATTGATACTTTGGTGTTTTTTCCTGTCATCGCTTTTATAGAATCCCGTAATTGATCTACATTGGACCCTCCTCTACCAATCACGATTCCAGGCCTTGATGTATGAATATTAATCGATAGATCTTCAGCATTTCTTTGAATCTGAACCAATGATATTCCTGCAGAAGAACCTAATTTTTTATCAATGTATGAACGAATTTGATGATCTTCAAAGACTTGATCTCGATAATTTTTTGCATTACCACCAAACCAATGCGAAGACCAATCTCTGGTTGTTCCTAATCTGAATCCAATTGGATGCGTTTTTTGACCCATTTAGCTTTCCTCCTCGACTGTGTGGTCCTTTAATTCAACAAAAAGATGAGCTTGAGGTCTATTGAATGTTCCAGCTCTCCCTCGGGCACTAGCTCTCCATCTTTTAATCTCTGAAGATTGGTCAGCGAGAATGGTAGATATTACTAAATTATCTTTATTGCCGTATTGATTACTTTCCGCATTAGCAATTGCCGACTTGATCAATTGAAGTAAAATCTCAGATGAACTCGAAGAAATGTAAGATAAAATGTCTAAGGCATCGGTGGCCTTTTTACCTCTCAAAAGATTTATTAATGGTCTTATCTTTTTAGCTGATATACCTATATTTTTAGATCTTGCAGTAACTGACATATTTTAGCCTAACCTATCCGATTTTGATGAATGTCCTTTAAATATTCTAGTTGGAGAAAATTCTCCAAGTTTGTGCCCAATCATATTCTCAGTAATAAAAATTGGTATGTGTCTTCTTCCGTTATGGATTCCAATTGTAAGATTCAGCATCTCCTCGACTATCGTAGAAGATCTTGACCAAGTATTTATAACGGCATTACCTCCACTTCCAGATTTTGCTCTTAATACTTTCTTCATCAATTTTGTGTCCACAAAGGGACCTTTTTTCGTTGATCGTGACATTCTACCTCTTACTTATCAAACCTTCTTCTAAGAATTAATTTATCACTTGACTTACTTTTTCTTGTCCTCTTTCCTAACGCAGGTTTACCCCAAGGCGTTTTTGGATTTTTCAATCCTATTCCAGTTTTTCCTTCTCCACCACCATGAGGATGGTCGCTAGGATTCATTGCTAATCCTCTGACAGTAGGCCTACGACCTCTGTGAAAGCTCCTGCCTGCCTTACCAAGTTTTTGATTTTTGTGGTCTAAATTTCCAACTTGACCTATCGTAGCTCTACAATTATCAAGGACTTTTCTCACTTCACCTGAAGGCATTCTTATTAGTGCATAACCGAATTCGTGAGCCATAACTTGTACAACAGCTCCAGCAGATCGTGCAAAGGATGCTCCTTTTCCTGGAATATTTTCTACGTTATGAATAAGATATCCGACTGGTATAGATTTTAATGGTAAAGAATTACCGGTCGTCAGAGACACATCTTCTCCATTTAAAATCTTCTCCCCTACCTTTATACCATCTGGAGCTATCATATAGAATTTGCTACCGTCGTCTACTCGGATAAGTGCAATTCTAGCACTTCTATTTGGATCATATTCAACGGAAATTACCACGCCTTCAACATCTTTCTTTTCACGTTTAAAATCTATAATTCTATACTTCTTCTTGTGTCCACCACCTCTGTGCCTAACGGTTATCTTCCCGCTATTATTTCTTCCTGCCTTTTCTTTCAGTGGTGCAAGTAGTGACTTCTCAGGTTTTGAGGTGGTAATCTCATCAAATCCTGAAGAAATTCTTGATCGTTGACCATCAGATGTTGGTTTATATGTTTTCATTGATCCTTCTAAGCTCCTTCGAAAATATCTAAGGTTTCACCGACCGAAAGAGTCACTATCGCTCTTTTAGATTGGGGTCCCACTACTCGATTTCTACCAAAAACTTTCGGCTTCCCTTTTTTGTTTATGATATTGACCGAATGGACTGATACTCCAAATAACTCTTGGATTGCAGATTTTATTTGTTTTTTGTTAGCATTCTTTGCTACTTCAAAGGTGTACTTGCCTCTTTCCTGAAGAGCAGTTGTCTTTTCGGTAATTATTGGCTTAAGTAGCAAATCACTGAAACTAATATTCATTGTTTCCACCTGCCTTACCCTTTCTATCCCAAATCTTTTCTATAGAACTTAAAGCTTCTTGGGTGATCAACAAATTTTTTACAGCCATCAAATCGTAAGTGTTTATCAAGTCAGAAGATACAGTCTTGATACCTTTTACATTCTTAATCGAGATTAACAAATTTCTTTCTATTTCTGACTTTTCCATAATGAGTAAAGATTTTCCTAAAAGACCAATATTTTTAACAGCTTGCGATATTCTTTTTGAGCTTATTTGATCCATTGCAAAATTATCTAATAGAGTAACTTCACCTTCTTTCAGCTTTTCAGATAAGACCATCCTTATAGATGCCTTTTTAACCCTCCTTTGGATTTTTTGAGAGAAAGATCGGGGTCTTGGACCGTGGGCAACACTGTTGCCAAATAAATGTGATGATCTACTACCTACTCTTGCTCGTCCAGAGCCTTTTTGAGCCCGAAGTTTAGCAGTAGAATAATCTGAATCTCTTCTCCTCATAGAGCTACTTGTTCCTTGTCTTCGGTTATTTCTCTGAGCAACTACCACTTGATGCACCAATGATTCATTCATCGGCTGTGCCCACACATAATCAGAAGCTGGAATCTTCTTTATTACTTTTCCTTCAATATTTTTCAATTCTATTTCCATAACAACCTATTTACTTCTCCGGATGACTAGAATAGATCTTGGCGACCCAGGAACTGCACCTTTAACTTCTAAGATATTCTCGTCTATATCTACGCTAACAATCTTTAGTCCTTGCTGAGTGACTTTTTCAGACCCCATATGGCCAGACATCTTAGTTCCTTTCCATACTCTCCCTGGGGAACTACCAGCTCCTATGGATCCTGGTGCACGATGCCTATCGGATTGCCCGTGGGTTTTAGGCCCACCTTTGAAATTATACCTTTTTACTGTTCCCGCAAATCCCTTGCCTTTTGATATTCCAGTAACCGATATTAAATCTCCTACATTGAATATACTGCAGTCCAAAACTTGACCCACTTCAATAGAATCAATATCTGTAGACTCAAATTCCCTAAGATACTTAAATCGTGAGTCGCTTCTTTTTAGGTGTCCTTGTGCTGGTTTACTTAACTTCTTAGAATCTTGATAGCCAATTTGCACTGCTTCATAACCATCTTTTTTATGAGTCTTCACTTGAGTTACTTTACAAGGTCCCACCTGCAAAACAGTGACTGGGATTATCTCACCTTTTTCTGTATCAAAAACAGTACTCATTTTTATTTTTCTTCCTATCAAGCCATTTATCATTTGTCTAATCCAGTGTCATTTTGATATCAACTCCTGCAGGTACATTTAACCTGGTTAGAGAATCAATAGTTTTTGGTCCAGGGTCAACAATGTCAATTATCCTTTTATGAATCCGTAATTCAAAATGTTCTCGAGATTTCTTATTTACATGTGGCGAACGTATCACACAAAATCTTCGAATACTCGTAGGCATTGGTATAGGCCCTGCTACCGCGGCTCCAGTCCTTTCAGCAGCTTCTAGAATCTGCTGAGCAGATAAATCTAAGACTCGATGATCATAAGCCTTTAAAGTTATTCTGATATCTTGATTCGCCATCTTCTTATTGTTCTTTTTTAATCATTGGTGCTTGTGCGTAATGGTCAAGTTCTTGAGTAAAACTTGCCCTCCCAGTTGTATTAGATCTCAAAATAGTTGCATATTGAAAAGTTTCTGCAAGCGGCACAAATGCTTTAACAATCTGCACTCCAGTTTGAGACTCCATGGATTGAACCTGTGCCCTTCTACTCTGAAGGTCTCCCAACACGTCTCCTAAAAATTCTTCTGGTGTTACTACTTCCATCAACATTACTGGTTCCAGGATAAATGGGCTAGCCTTCTGACAAGCATCCTTGAAGGCCATTGAAGAAGCAATCTTAAAAGCCACTTCAGATGAATCTACTTCATGATGAGATCCATCTATTAAGATAGCCTTCACATCTACTACTGGATAACCGGCAACAACTCCAGATGCTGCAGCTTCTTTAAATCCTTGCTCAATAGGACCAAAATACTCTCTAGGAAGGGTAGCTCCAGTTATTTCAGATTCGAATACAAGGCCAGTCCCTTGTGCTACTGGCTCTATTCTTAACGTGACATCACCAAACTGGCCTCTACCACCAGACTGCCTGATGAATTTTCCTTGTGCAGCAGCAGTTTTCTTAACAGTTTCTCTGTAAGCAACTTTTGGAGCTCCCACGTTTGCTTCAACTTTGAATTCTCTCTTGATCCTCTCAACAATTACTTCCAAATGAAGTTCTCCCATGCCAGCTAAAACCATTTGGCCACTTTCTTGATCTGTTGAAAATCTTAGTGTTGGATCTTCGTCAACAAGTTTAGTAACAGCAATATCCATTTTATCTTGGTCTGCTTTACTTTTTGCCTCAATTGCGACCGAAAGAACTGGGTCTGGAAAGGTCATGCTTTCAAGTAAAATTCGATTACTCACGTCACATAAAGTGTGGGCTGTAGAAATCTCTTTAAGACCTACGACAGCAACAATATCTCCTGATTTCGCAGATTGTATTTCTTCTCTCTCTTCGGCATGCATTTTCAACAATCTACCTACCCGTTGCTGTTTATTCACTGTAGAATTAAATACCTTATCGCCAGCATTTATGGTTCCAGAATAAACTCTCATATAACATAATCTTCCAACGTGTTCATCTGCAACTACTTTGAAAATAAGTCCACTAAAAGGGTCTGAATCAATCAATTTTCTCTCAATCAAAGACTGGTCGTTTATATCTGTGCCAGTCACTGGAGGTAAATCTGAAGGAGATGGTAGGTAATCACACACAGCATCAAGAAGATGATGAACCCCTTTGTGTTTCAATGCCGACCCACAAAAAACAGGAAAAATCTTCAATTCAAGCGTTGCTTTCCTTATGGCTGGCTTAAGATCAGCAGCACTTACTTCTTGGTCTTCAAGGAATTGCTCCATAATGTTGTCATCAGTTTCAGCAATCTTCTCTACCATAAACGCTCTCGCCTCAAAAGCTTTAGATTTTAAATCTTCTGGAATTTCAATTTCTTTTGGCTCAGTTGGATTATTACCTTCTTCATATACGTATGCCTTCATGTGAATCAAATCAACTAACCCTTTAAAGTTGGCTTCTGATCCTATTGGGATTTGTATAGGAACAGGGTTAGCATTTAACTTATCCTTTATTGTACCTACAGCAAAATCAAAATCTGCTCCAAGCCGATCCATCTTATTAATAAAACACATCCTTGGAACATTATGTTTATCAGCTTGTCTCCACACTGTCTCAGACTGTGGCTGAACACCCGAAACGGATTCGAATACAACTACAGCTCCATCTAAAACTCTCAAACTTCTCTCTACTTCTGCTGTAAAATCAACGTGCCCTGGTGTATCTATAATGTTGATATCATAATCTTTCCAAGAAGCAGCAGTAGCAGCAGATCCTATCGTAATACCTCGTTCCTTTTCAAGCTCCATGAAATCCATAACTGCTGTTCCGTCATCGATAGATCCTATCTTGTAGGTCTTACCTGTAAAAAACAAGACCCGTTCTGTTACAGTCGTTTTTCCAGCGTCAATGTGAGCAATAAATCCTATATTTCTTAATTTTTTCTGCTCTGCCATGATCACCACCTATAATGAGCGAAAGCTCTATTTGCCTCAGCCATTCTATGTGTATCTTCTTTCCTTTTCACAGCAACACCTTCACCGTTAGATGCATCAAGTAATTCTTGATACAGCTTTCTAGATAATGACATACCTGAACGTGATCTTGCAGCATCAACGAGCCATCTAATGGCCAGAGAAAGTCGCCTTGCTGGCTTTACTTCAACAGGAACTTGATACGTGGCACCACCAACTCTTCTTGGTTTTACTTCAACTGAAGGCATTGCGTTCTTGATTGCTTGATCAAAAACTTCCTTGCCTGGCTTCTTCGTTTTTTTCTCTAGTTCATCCAATACTTGATACACAATTCTTTGGACTACAGATTTATTTCCGCCAATCATCAATCGATTAACGAAACGTACTATATCAGTGCTTTTAAACTTTGGGTCAGGTGCCACTATTCTTTTTTCTGCTCTTCTTCTTCGAGACATTTTTAGTTTTGCACACCTTTCATCGAATTCTTAGTCTATTTTCCCGATGGTTTGGCGGTTCCATATTTACTCCGGCCTTGTGCTCTATTCTGCACTCCTTCGGTATCTAAGGATCCCCGTATAATGTGATATCTAACACCTGGTAAATCTGGAACTCTTCCCCCTCTAAGCAAAACGACAGAGTGTTCTTGTAAGTTGTGGCCTTCTCCAGGGATATAGGCAGTAACCTCCATCCCGTTAGTAAGCCTAACTCTAGCAACTTTTCTCAAAGCAGAATTAGGTTTCTTAGGTGTTACAGTTCTTACCTGCAAACAAACACCTCTCTTTTGAGGGCTTCGTGAATTCGAATTTAACTTATTTTGAAGAGAATTATAGTTAAAATTTAATGCAGGAGTATTGGACTTCTTTGAAGGAGCCTTTCTAGATTTTCTAACTAGCTGATTTATTGTAGGCATTTTGCTTATAACTCTCTACTTTACATTCAGTTCAAAATAAACTTAAAATTCTGCTCTAAAAATGAACCGCAATGCAAGAGTATATATATGGATGCTTCGAACGTCAACGGTAAATCGTACAAAAAATAAGAAATTTTTGGATCGTTTTCGTGGCTCATAAAATAGAGGGCCTGAAATGCTCTGCCCAATGTAGAAAAAAGATCGCAGTTCGAATAGTATTACATCTTGGACTGAGTACCTTATTTTACGTAACAGTATCAAGATAGTAATGACTACAGAAAAGAAATACATAAATACAATACGTCTAAGTAGCGATAAGCTTCAAAAAATCGAAAAGAAATTTTTGGATTCGGAGTTTATTATCCGCCCTCTGGAGAATATGGAAATATTTCAGGATAATCCACAACAAAACTCTTCAGATCAGATTTTAATAATATCGGGCGAAGATTTTAACTTAGATCTATTCAAAGAACATTTGAAGCAAGCAGAAAAATTAGAAGCTAAAGTGCTTGCTCTTCCTCCACTCCCTGATATGGACTTGCTAATATCAAATTTCTCAAGGCCATTCTTCGACTTTTGCTTGCCTCCTCACGATGTAAACGAGATATCTTTAAGAGTTATTAACTTATCAGGTAAAGGAGATTTCAGGGACAACATGTTGATCAAAATTGGTCCGCTGACCATCAACCAAGAAAGTTATGAAGTATCCCTAGAAGGAGAAAAATTAGACCTGACATTTAAAGAATATGAATTGTTAAAATATTTATCTGCAAAGCCAGGAAGAGTTTTTTCTCGAGAATCATTACTTCATAGCGTTTGGGAATATGATTACTACGGAGGTACTAGAACAGTTGACGTCCACATAAGAAGATTAAGGAGCAAGATAAATAATATAAAGTATAATTTTATTGAAACTGTTTGGAATGTAGGTTACAGATTTAAAGCAATATAATAAGGCTTAGAAAAAATGATTGAAAACTCAGAAAATTCAATAAATTATGTGATGAAAAAGGCATCAGAAAATGATGTTAAGTTCGTCAGATTATGGTTTCCAGATATTTTTGGAAATATAAAGGGATTTGGTATAACTGTAGATGAACTTGAAAAAGTATTAAAAGACGGGGCAAGTTTCGACGGGGCTGCTATTTTCGGGTCAGAAAGATCAAAAGAAACTGAGATGGTGGCTTTTCCAGACCCTTCAACTTTCCAGATATTGCCATGGAGGCCAGAAGGACCTTCAGTCTCTAGACTTTTGTGTGACATTCTTCACAAAGATGGAACTCCGTCAGCCCTCGATAGTAGAAATATACTTAAATCCACGCTTATAAAACTTAAAGAAGAGAAATTAGATTTTTATGTTGCTCCTGAGATCGAATATTTTTATCTAGAAGACTCAGTATCTATGACTCCAATAGATGATAAAACATATTTTGATCAAATAGGCACTCAAAAAGACTCGGGCTCAGACTTAAGGAGGAAGACAGTTCTTGACTTAGAAAAGATGGGTATACCTATACAGAAATATCATCATGAAGTAGGCCCAGGACAACAAGAGATCAGTTTAAGGTATAACGATGCAATTACCATGGCTGATAATATACAGACTTTTAAAATAGTAGTAAAAGAAGTTGCAATGTCAGAAAATGTATTTGCAACTTTCATGCCAAAACCATTCTCTGAATTTGAAGGTAGCGGAATGCACACCCATATTTCGCTTTTCAAAAATAATAAAAACGTATTTGCGAATGAAAAATCAATCTCTGGCATTTCGAAACAAGGAGAGTATTTTACTGCAGGACTTTTAAAACATGTTAAGGAATTCATGATCATAACTAATCAATGGGTAAATTCGTATAGTAGAACTGCTGCTTCGAATGAATCACCTTCCCACGTATACTGGTCTACTATTCCAGATAATGGTAACTTAGTTACGATTCCGAACAGACGTTCAGACAGTGAAGATTCATCCAGGATTGAATTCAGACTTCCAGATCCAGGTTGCAATCCTTATCTAACTTTTGCAGCAATCATTACAGCTGGATTGAAAGGAATGAAAGAAAAATATCCTCTAGAGAAACCTATGGAATCTGCGTTCAACAAACTTGATGAGAAAAAAATTACTTCTCTAAAAAGATCCAAGAGACTTCCGGAGAATTTAGGTTTGGCTATTCAATATGCTGAAACAAGCAAACTTCTAGAAGAAATACTTGGAAAGGCTGCATTCGAAGTTTACATAAGTGGAAAAAAACGTGAATGGCAACTATTCTCTGAACAAGTATCAGAATTTGAATTAGAACATTCAATTAACCTTTAAAAACAATTGTGGTAATACTTTTTTAACAAATAGGATTTAGTATTAATTTATATTGAGATAATCAAAAATTATGAAAACGGGAAACAGTAAAAAAATAATTACAAAATTTGAAGAATTGAAATCTATTGGGGCATATGATTCTTCAATGGAACACGATGCTTGTGGTGTAGGGTTAATTGCCAATATTAGAGGAGTTTCATCTCACGATATCGTTAAAAAGAGCTTAGAAGCATTAAAAAACCTGGAGCACAGAGGTGCATCAGGCGCAGATCCAGAAACTGGTGATGGAGCTGGAATACTCATTCAAATACCACATGAATTCTATAAATCTGAGAACCCAACCATGGATCTAAAACTTGGAGAATATGGAACAGGTATCATTTTTATGAGCAATCAAGCCAAAGAAACAGAAAAATGCAAAAAATTAATTGAACAGTCCATCAATAATCATGATTTAGAAGTTATAGGGTGGCGAGAAGTACCAGTTAACCCTAACGAAATAGGAATTCTCGCCAGAGAGGTCATTCCAAGCATACAACAAATATTCGTGGGCATTACTGATCAAGATCAGAAGCATAATCTTGAACAAAGGTTGTACGGATTAAGAAAAAGTTGTGAAACAAAATTCACTCAAAAACTTGATTCAATAATCTCAAATGAGACATATATATGTAGCCTGTCATCTACTAAGATTGTTTATAAAGGACTTTTGACTGCAGTGCAACTACCGAAATTTTATACCGATCTTATGCAAGACTCAGTAAAAAGTACCTTTGGGCTTGTTCACTCAAGGTTTAGCACAAACACTTTGGGTCAATGGAAATTAGCTCATCCTTATCGATATATTGCTCACAATGGTGAAATTAACACTGTTAAAGGAAATAGAAATTGGATGAAATCACGAGAGTCCCAATTGGAATGCAGTAACTTGTCAAAAAATATTAAAGAAATCTTACCAATTTGTGATTCTGAAGACAGTGATACAGCATCATTTGATAACGTTCTAGAGCTTCTCTACTTGGGAGGAAGAGATTTAGAGCATGCTATGGCAATGATGATTCCAGAAGCTTGGGAAGGCCACGAATCCATGAGTCCTGAATTAAAGGACTTCTATAAATTTCATAGCATACTGATGGAGCCATGGGACGGGCCTGCTCTAATAGTTTGCACAGATGGAAAAAAGGTTGGGGCTGTATTGGATAGAAACGGTCTTAGACCATTTAGATATACAGTAACCAAAGACGGAATGCTGATTATGGGTTCCGAAACAGGCTTAATTGAGATCGATGAAGAGAAAATAGAATACAGAGAGAGATTAAGGCCTGGCAGGATGTTTCTATTAGATTTTGAAAAAGGGGAAATAATTGACGACAGCGAAATAAAATCATCCCTTGCAAACCGAAAACAATATTCCAATTGGTTAAAATCTAATAGTTTAAGAACTTCTGAATTAAAAGAATCCAAACCAGACAAAATAAACTTGCCTTTGACTACATATCAGCAAGCTTTTGGTTACTCTCAAGAAGACCTTAAAATATTAATAGAACCTATGATGCTTTCTTCTAAAGATCCAGTCGGATCTATGGGAAACGATACACCTATTGCAGCATTATCAAAGAGGCCACAAAATCTGTTTGCTTATTTTAAACAAATGTTTGCACAAGTATCTAATCCTCCTCTAGATGCAATAAGAGAAAAGTTAGTTACTCAAATATCTCTTCCCGCTGGACAAAGATACAACTTACTCGAAGAGAACGAAGGACAGAGTAGGGTTTTATTTATAGATAATCCACTGTTGACCAATGAAAGATTATCTGCAATCAAAGAGATACGACACAATTATATAAGGCCAGAGGTAATATCTACACTCGCAGAATTAAAACAAGGGAACTTGCAATTAAAAGATGCAATAAAAAATCTTCGAGATCAATGTGTCAAGGCAATTAATAACGGTAAAAACATCATTATATTATCTGATAGAAATTTCAGAAAAGGCTTTGTCCCAATTCCAAGCTTACTAGCTTTGTCATCAGTCCATCACTACTTAATAAGGAAAGGTCTCAGATCAAAATCTGACTTCATCGTAGAATCTGGAGAGCCAAGAGAAGTACATCATTTTTCAGCCCTATTTGGTTATGGAGCTTCTGCTATAAACCCCTATATAGCGCTTGAAACAGTAAAGAGGAATTGCCCTAAAGATATTGATACTGCTACGGCCATTTCTAACTACTTAAAATCAACAGAATACGGCCTCCTGAAAGTTATGTCGAAGATGGGAATTTCAACTTTACAAGGATACCAAGGGGCACAGATATTTGAATCATTAGGTCTGTCTAAAACATTTGTAAATGATTATTTCACTTGGACTCCTAACAAGATTGGAGGAATAGATGAAAAAAGAATTGAAAAAGACATTATTACTAACTATAATTCTGCATTCCCTCAATCCAAGATCCCTGAAACTTTGGATCTTGATTTAGGAGGATTATATCTTTGGAAGGGAACAGGAGAAGCTCATATGTGGAATCCAGATACAATATCTCTTCTGCAACATTCTTCAACGCAAAACGACATTGATTTATTCAAAAAATTTGAACAAATAGCGGATGATGAAACTGAACAAGGCTTCACTATAAGAGGACTTCTAGATTTTGACTTCAAAGGGAGTGACAGCATCCCTTTGTCAGAAGTGGAGTCTGCCAAGAAAATAGTCAAACGATTTGGAACAGGAGCAATTTCACTAGGATCTATAAGTAAGGAAGCTCACGAAACGCTTGCGATCGCGATGAATCGGATAGAAGCAAGAAGTAATACAGGAGAAGGAGGTGAAGATCCCAAAAGATTCTTCAAAGAATCGAATGGAGACTCAAAAAGTAGTAGGACTAAACAGGTAGCATCTGGCAGATTCGGTGTCACTGCTAATTATCTAGTGAATTCTACAGACTTACAGATAAAAATGGCTCAAGGAGCCAAACCTGGAGAGGGAGGTCAAATACCGGGTCATAAAATATCTGAGTACATAGCATCAATTAGGAAAACAACTCCTGGAGTAGAATTGATATCTCCTCCACCGCATCATGATATATATTCCATTGAAGACCTGGCTCAACTTATTCACGATTTAAAAAACATAAATAGAGATGCAAGGATACACGTAAAATTAGTTTCTGAAGCTGGGGTTGGTATCATTGCTGCCGGAGTGGCAAAAGCAAAGGGAGATGTGGTCCTAATATCAGGTATGAGTGGTGGTACTGGAGCAGCGCCTTTAGGCTCAATTAGGCACGCTGGTCTACCTTGGGAATTAGGTTTAGCGGAAACTCAACAAATATTGGTTGCAAATGGATTGAGAGGAAGAATTGTAGTTCAGACGGATGGACAAATGAAAACTGGAAGAGATGTAGCTATTGCAACTTTACTTGGAGCAGATGAGTGGGGAATTGCAACCGCGGGCCTCATAGTCATGGGATGCATAATGCTAAGAAAATGCCATCTAAACACTTGCTCTGTCGGCATAGCGACCCAAGATCCAGAATTAACTAAATTATTTAAAGGAACGCCAGAAGCAGTGGTGAATTATTTTATGTTTCTATCTGAATCATTAAGAAATTATATGGCCTTACTGGGATTTAGAACTGTAGACCAAATGATCGGAAGAGTAGATAAGTTAAAACAGAAAAAAATTAATGCTGATGGCTTGGCAGTTAATTTCAGTTCCATTCTCAAATCTACTTCTCCTTTAGACAATGACACGAGATATGCATCAAGTCGCCAAGATCATGGTCTGAAAAAAGCCTTAGATTTTACCATTCTAGATGAGATAAAAACTTCAATTCAGAATAAAAAGAAAATTGTGTTAAACAAATTGATAAATAATTCCAATCGAACTGTAGGTTCTATCATTAGTTCTGAAATAACGAAATTATACGGTGAAGAAGGCCTTCCAGAAGGCACAATAGAAGTCAAATTCACTGGTAGTGCTGGGCAAAGCTTTGGAGCTTTTGCTTGTAAAGGTATGACACTTAAGTTATTTGGAGATTCAAACGATTATTTTGGTAAAGGCCTGTCAGGAGGAAAAATAATCGTTGCACCTGGATTAAAATCAAATTTTGTTGCCGAAAAAAACATAATTATTGGAAATGTTGCCCTATACGGAGCTACTGGAGGAGAAGTATATGTAAAAGGAATGGCAGGTGAAAGATTCTGCGTTAGGAACAGTGCAGCTGTGGCTGTAGTAGAAGGAATTGGAGATCACGGTTGTGAATATATGACTGGCGGTACTGTAGTTATACTTGGACCGACTGGTAGAAATTTCGGGGCAGGAATGAGTGGCGGAATAGCATATGTACTAGATGATAAAGGATTTTTCAAATCGAAATTTAATCAAGAAATGTGCGATTACCAAAAAATTACAATCGGATCTGAAGACGAAAAAATATTAATGAGGCTTGTAAAAAAACATGGCAAAGAAACAGATAGTGAATTGGCTAAAAAAATTATAATAAACTGGGAGAAGTACTTACCTAAATTTAAAAAAGTGTTACCCAAAGCTTATGCAAAAGCTCTTAAAGAATTGAATAAAAAACATATCGTGAAAGTTAGTTCAGATGGGTAAATTAACAGGTTTTAAAGAATACAGTCGCAAGAACCTAAAAAGAAGGTCAGTAGACGAGCGAATCAAAGACTGGAAAGAAATATATTTTCCTTGGGATGACAAAGAAGCTAAGGAACAAGCGGCGAGATGCATGGACTGTGGGGTGCCATTTTGTAACAGTGGCTGCCCATTAGGTAATCTGATACCTGATTGGAATGATTTAGTTTATTCAGAAGACTGGAAAAAAGCTATCGATCAATTACACGCTACTAATAACTTTCCTGAATTCACTGGCAGGATATGTCCTGCTCCATGTGAGGCTGCATGTATACTGAGTATAAATGATGATCCAGTTACTATTGAATATATTGAAAAAACAATTGTTGAAAGAGCATTTTCAGAAAAATGGATAAAACCAGAGCCTCCAAAAATCAGGACTGGTAAGTATATTGCCGTAGTCGGATCTGGACCGGCCGGTCTGGCATCAGCACAGCAATTGAATAGAGCAGGTCACAATGTCACAGTCTTTGAAAGAGATTCAAGGGTAGGAGGTCTCCTTACTTTCGGAATACCAGATTTCAAATTAGAAAAGCAGGTAGTAGAAAGAAGAATTGATATCATGGAAAAAGAAGGTATTGATTTTCAAGTCAATACTAATGTTGGAGTGAACTATTCTTCTAAAGATTTAATCAAAAACTTTGACGCAATATGTCTGGCCGGTGGATCGACAATACCAAGAAATTTGGAAGTTGAAGGTAGGAATTTGGAAGGTATTCACTATGCCATGGAATTCTTAACCCAACAAAATGATGTTAACCAAGGAGTACCTATTAAAAGTTCTAGAATACTGGCAACTGATAAAAACGTAATCATTTTAGGTGGAGGGGATACTGGGGCTGATTGTTTAGGAACGGCACACAGACAAGGGGCCAAAAATATTACACAATTAGAATTGATGGAAGCCCCACCTCAAACTAGATCGGAAAATAATCCTTGGCCGGAATGGCCTTTAATAATGAGAACTTCGTCAGCTCATGAAGAAGGCGGAGGAAGAGAATACTCAGTATTAACTAAAAAGCTGACTGGAAATAATGGAAAAGTTGCCGAACTTCATGCTGTGAAGGTGCAATTCAAAAAGGACAAGTCAGGTAAGGTAAATTTGGTCGAAAAGCCTGACTCAGTTTTTACAATAAAAGCAGATCTAATCTTACTTGCTATGGGATTTATGCACCCTCAAAAAGAAGGTTTAATAGAATCTTTGAAAATTGATCTAAATGACAGAGGAAATGTAAGAACTGAATCTAATATGATGTCCTCGAAAGAAAAAATTTTTGCTTGTGGAGACATGAATCATGGGCAATCTCTAGTAGTCACTGCAATAGCAAGTGGAAGAGAATGTGCAAGAAATATTGATCTTTGGCTTATGGGTCAATCTAACCTTCCAGCAGTAAGAGGTTTTGCACAAGCGAATTAATTAAGAAAGATTCTTGATGATAGAGCATATTACAAGTTGGATAAAGAAATATTTAAATACCAGTAAAAAGGAATCATTAGTTGTAGGTATATCTGGTGGCATTGATAGTTCTGTTGTTAGTACTTTGTGTGCCAAGACTAGTATGCCAGTGCACGTAGCGTCAATGCCAATAAAACAACTACCTGACCAGCACGATCTAAGTATGGCTCATGGGAGGTGGCTAGTAGAACATTTTTCAAATGTAACTCATTACGTAATTGATCTAGGTGAAACCTATGACGTTTTTCATAAACTTATGAAGGATAGGTTTGATTCTGAGCATTCATTCGCAAATACAAAGTCTAGGATAAGAATGGTTGCCCTACACCAAATATCAGGCGCGACTAATGGAATTGTTGTAGGTACAGGAAATAAAGTGGAAGATTTTGGAGTTGGGTTCTATACAAAGTACGGAGATGGAGGAGTTGACATATCTCCAATTGCCGATTTGATGAAGTCAGAGTTATGGGAGATGGGCAAAAAATTAGGTATATTACAAGAAATTATTGATGCACCTCCAACAGATGGTTTATGGGAAGACGGGAGGACAGATTCAGATCAATTAGACGGATTAACATACCAACAGATGGAAGAAGCAATGAAAAATCCCAAAAGCGAATACTTTCAAAAGTACGAAAAAATAAGAAAGCCTAATTTGCACAAAATGAGACCTATCCCTGTATTTAAAAAAACGGACAATTAGATAAGATGTTCAAAATGTTTGAACTTGAATTATTTAGGAAATTGATGTTAACTTTTTGCATTTTACTTCTGACAACATCCTGTTCGCAATATCCATCATTACCAGAAGTTTATGAACTCAATGTTGGAGGAGTCGTGACAATAACATCTCAACTTGAAGAAAACAATCAAAGGTCTTCAGGCGGTTCAGGATTTATTTGGGATAACGATGGCCATATAGTAACTAACTCTCACGTAGTTCGTGCCGCGAAAAATATAACTGTAAAATTCTCTGACGGCATTGAAATGGAGGCAGAATTAATTGCTCACGATGTTTATTCTGACTTAGCAGTATTATCAATCACATATCCGGACGGATATAAAATAACTCTATTAAATCTAGGAGATAGTAGGAAAGTTAAGGTAGGTCAAGACATTATTGCTATTGGAAACCCTTTCGGAGAATCCTTTACTCTAACTAGAGGAATAATAAGCGCAATAGGAAGGGCAAGATCGGACTTAATTACTAATTTTCAAATTGGTTCCGTAATCCAACATGATGCCTCAATCAATCCTGGTAATTCAGGCGGCCCATTAATGGACATAGAAGGAAATGTTATAGGTATCAATGCGCAAATAGCTAGCAACTCAGGTGGAAGTACCGGAATTGGTTTTGCCATACCTATTAATACAGCCAAGAAAGTAATCCCAGCTTTACTCACAAACAAGATTTATGAACATCCTTACTTAGGGATAGAAGGAGAAGATGTCAATTTGACGACCATAAAAGATTTAGGACTGCCTCGAATGACCCAAGGTGTATATGTAACTTCTGTCAAAGCGAAAGGACCTTCTAGTTATTCTAGCTTAACTGCTGGAGATATAATCACATCTATAGAGGAATATCCAATAAAATCTTTCAGTGGACTAGTAAATTTTTTAACCGAAAACACAATCTCTGGGGATCTGATCACATTGACGGTCTTTAGGGATAATGAAAACTTAGACATACAAGTTACTTTAGGGGCTAGACCTACGAGTGAATAGTGCCAAGCGCCTATAATAATAACTGTAAACTTGTAGTAATCTTTAGTTTCAACTGAAAAATTTCATGGCAAAAAAAGAAAAAAAACAATCAAACTCATCAATTGAAGAAACCCTAGCCGGATTAGAGAAAACATTTGGCAAAGGTTCAGTAATGCTGATGAATGACGATATCTCAAGCTACGACGAGGGTGTGATACCTACCGGATCAATTGTATTGGATTTGGCGCTAGGTGTAGGTGGTCTTCCTAGAGGAAGAATAGTGGAGATATTTGGTGCAGAGTCTGCAGGAAAAACAACTTTGGCATTATCAATCGTTACTCAAGCTCAAAAATTGGGTGGCACTGCTGCATATATAGATGTAGAACACGCCATAGATCCTGCATATTCAAAAAATATAGGCATAGATTTAGAAAAATTATTAATATCACAACCAGATTCTGCCGAACAAGCATTAGAAATCACAGAATATCTGGTTAGAAGCGGCACCATTGATTTAGTCGTGATAGATAGTGTAGCAGCTCTGGTTCCAAGGGCAGAAGTAGAAGGTGAAATGGGGGAATTACAGATTGGCCTCCAAGCAAGATTAATGTCACAAGCACTTAGAAAGCTAGCAGGAACAATCAGAAAAACTAACTGTACAACAATTTTTATCAATCAATTGAGAGAAAAAGTAGGAGTAGTATTTGGAAACCCAGAAACTACACCAGGTGGGCGAGCATTAAAGTTCTACAGTTCAGTACGAATTGATTTAAGAAGAGTAGAGCCCATAAAGAGCGGGACAGATATAGTTGGCAGTAGAGTAAGAGCAAGAATAGTAAAGAATAAGGTGGCTCCACCTTTTAAAAAAGCTGAGATGGATATTATATTCTCAGAAGGAATTAGCAAAGAAAGTTCTTTAATAGACCTTGGAGTAGAACAAGAAGTAATAATAAAAAGTGGTTCATTCTTTTCATATGGTGACAAAAAATTAGGACAAGGAAAAGATAGTGTAAGAAGATACCTAAAGGAAGAAGAATCTCTGGCAGAAGAAATCGATAAGAAAATCCGAAAAACTCTTAGCGAGAAGTAATTTACATTAATCACTCTTGGTCTTATAATCACCACTAATCTGACGATTTAATTTGTATAACTCAATTATAATAATTTTTATTCTGCTTATTTTAAGCGCATTAGTAAGTGCAGCCGAAGCTAGCATAATAGCAGTTAATAAAATACGTATTGCCCATCTTGCCCAAAGCGGCAATAAGAGAGCAAAAATAATCCTTAGAATACAAGAAAACTTTGAAGATTTCTTTGCAAGTATTTTATTCGTTGGAAACTTGTTAAATATAACAGTAGCAACTGTAGGAACTAGTCTCGCAATTAATTTAATCGGAGAGAATTCTATAACTGCTATAGTTGCAGCATCAATTATCACTACTATTGTAATAGTAGTTGTCGGCGAAATGACACCAAAATCTATTTCGACTATGAGGCCCGAAAAATGGGCTTTGGGAACATCATTTATTGTCGATTTCCTAATGAAAATAACACGTCCAATTGTTTTCATATTCGCTTTAATACCCAAAGTATTGAATAAGTTATTGCGAGACGAGAATGAAAAGGGTTCTCCTCTCGTGACTCCTAGTGAACTTAGAATGCTAATTGATGTTGGAGAGGAAGAAGGAACAGTAGAATCAAGTCAAGGAGAAATGTTAGAAAATATTTTCCGTTTTGCAGAAACTGAAGCAAAAGAAATTATGACACCAAGAAACGATATCGAATGGATTCACTTCGAAACAACACTCAAAGAATTTCTGGACAGATATAAGGATCATCCTCATTCAAGATTTCCAATATATGATGATGATTATGATGATGTCATTGGGATTTTGACTACTAAAGATGTCATGACTTCTCTTGCTGCAAATAAAATTAATGAAAAAGAGATAGTAAATTCAATTATGAGAAAGCCTTTATTCTTCCCTGAATCAAAACGACTCGATGATCTGTTCACTTCAATGAGAAAGGATGGGAATAAGATTTGTTTAATAGTTGACGAATTTGGAGGAATATCAGGTTTGATAACAATGACAATGCTTATAGAACAAATAGTAGGCCCTACGGGAGAAGAGGGAATTCGACCAAAAGAAAAATTTATAACCCTCGATGCTAATACTTTTGAAATCGAAGGAGCTATGACGATAGATGAAGCAAATGATCAGCTAGGTTTAAATATTCCAGAAGGAGACTATGAAACTATTGCAGGTTTTGTGATAGAAAACTATCAAAAGATCCCTACTGCTGGAGAAAAAACTAGCTACGGCAACCTTAGAATAACAGTTTCAGAAATTGAAGACTCGAGAATATCAAAGGTAAGAATAAGGAAAAGATTCGACAAAGTTAATGAATACAACAAATAAATATGACCTTATTCAAAATACCCTTCTCACAGAAGTGTCAGGTCGATTAAAAGAATTCAATTTATTAAGAAAAAAATTACTCGTAGCAACATCTGGTGGGAATGATTCCACTGCTCTTTTATTAATAATTAATTCTATATCAAAAACTTATAACATAGAATTAGAAGCGATTCATATCAACCATCAATTAAGAGGCCAAGAATCAGAAAATGATCAAAATTTTATATCTGAATTGTGCAAAGATATAGGAGTTAATTTAATAGTAAAAAACGGTAACCCGAACGATACAAAAAATACAACTAAAAATCTAGAAAATCATTTAAGAAATATTAGATACGATATATTTGCTAACACGGTAAAGAAAAAAAGGTTTGAAGGGGTGATTATTGCTCACCACTTAAATGATCATGTCGAAACATTCCTTATGAAAATTTCTAGAGGAGCTGGTTTAGATGGAATGGAGGGAATAAAAAGCTTTATCAAATATAAGGCATTGGATAACTTAAAAGTGTACAGGCCTTTATTGCAAATACCTAAAAAAATACTCACACAATATTGCTATTCTCAAGGAATATCACCCCGGCAAGATTCTTCCAATCTTATCAATTCGTTCTCTAGAAATAGAGTAAGAAACAAGATAATGCCAGAATTTGAAAAATTAAATAATAACTTTCTAGATTCAATTAATAGGCTTACTAAAATAATCTCATCTATGAATTCTCAAGAAAAAGAGCGTATTAAACTAGAATCAAGTTCATTAGAAATTGATGAAATGAGCAAAGATATTAGTTTTTCTAGGCAAAAATTCAATGAATTGTCTTTATTTGATAAAAAGCTTTTCTTAAAAATAAAATTTACTGAACTTTCTAATAATTCTTTCATAGAGAACAAACATCTTGATTACATCGTTGAAAAGTCTAAGTCTAATACTTCCAATTTTTCTCTGGATCTACCAAATTCTTTAAAATTAATTGCAAAAAAAACAAGATTATCTTTAGTAGATACGATATAAAACGAATACCCATTAACTTGCAAGGAAAGATTTGTCAGAAGGACAACTTAGTTAACCTACCATTGGCAGATACGCCAGGAATCTTGCCTCGTTTAGATACAGGATTGCCGTCTATTTCTTTTAAATAAGCACCGATATCAATTGATGAATGACAAGCAATAAATCTATTGACTCCAATAGCTTGAACAAGTCTTCTATTTAGAGTTCGATCTTGTACATCATCATCCTCTTCAATGTTGGTAATTACATTTCTACTTTTCGAAACATCTGCCAGCCACTCAGATTCAATTTCTATAATGTCTGAGATGTTGTTGGGTGTAAAATCTCCAGAAATAGACAATTGAGTATTGGAAAATCCCAGTTGATCTAACCTTTCTCTTATTTCTCTCAATAAATGGTGATTAGCACCACCTCTTTCACTAGGGGTTTCTATTTTTAATCCTCTGATGCTAGGAAAATTCTCGACAACTTTTTTAGCCTCTTCAGATTCATCACCTAATATTCCTATACTTACGACTTTGGGAATATTTTCTTCTCCATTTTCAATAAGTGATTTGGCAGCCTCAACAACATCACCCAGAATCAAAACTAAGTTTTCATCCATGCTTCCGGCAGGGGTTAGATCTGTAAGTCTTGAACCTATCAAGGAAGAGCAACCTTTCGCCCCTCCTTGTACGGATGAATAATCCATATTGCCAACTATATTAGGATGTGCATTCCTTGTTCCAAAATTTACTATCGGTATTCCGTTGGCTGCATCAACACATTTTCTTGCGCCTGTGGCCCATCCTGAAGAAGAAGAAATAATACCCGTCAATGCAGTGATAAATGGTGCAACCGTTGCAAAAGTAGACCTTATTTGTAAGATTAATTCATTCTTTTCAAATACATCACCATCGTTTAAAGCCCAGACGCCTTCTCTGTGTGCTTCAGGTAATATTCTACTCAGCAATTGAGATGCTTCTGTCATTCCACTCAAGACTCCGCTTTCATTGGCAATGACTTCTATAGTAACCCTAGGGTTTATACCTTCAACTCTTAATATATCAATAGTTCTTATTAAGCTAGCATCAGAAGATTCACCTACCAATATTGGCTTACTTATTTCAAATTTATCTACCATCTTTCTCTGTCTTTAGTCTAATTAAACCTTTTATATCTTTAATTACAGTAGAAATAATATCCACTTTAGAATCCCTGTCATCAACCCATCTTACAGGTACTTCACATATTGATAAATTATTTTTTTGAGCTCGAAACAAAATTTCTGTATCAAAAAACCAACCAATATCTTTACACTTATCAATAATTTGGATCACTGACTCCTTTTTGGCAAATTTAAACCCACATTGGGCGTCCTTAAATTTGACTGATAATACAGATCTAAAAATAAAGCTGTAGCTACGAGAAATTACTTCACGCTTTAAGCTTCTACCAACGACTATTGAATCTCTCATAAGCCTAGAAGCAATTACGAAATCTTCTTCTTCTTCTTCAATTTTTCTTATAAATTCTGGGAGAATATCTAAGTCAGTAGACAAATCTAAATCCATATATCCTAAAATGCCAGAAGTGCTAGAGATCCAAGCGTTCTTTAATGCTAGTCCTTTGCCAGCAATGGGGTTTGAAATAACTCTAGATTTTTTGTATCTATTGTGCAGATTTTTTGCAATTTGCAAGGTAGAGTCACTGGATCCATTCTCTGCAATAGTTATTATCCATTCATTAGTTATATTTAAACTAAGAAACTCATATAAAGTTTTAAATTTAGATTCAAGTACTTTTGATTCATTATATACAGGCAAAACTATGTCTATAGATCGATTCATAATCTTTAGTGAAGAAACCTTCTCTGTCCTGTAAACACCATAGATATTTGATGTTTATTTGCTGAATCGATAATCTTTTTATCATTTATCGATCCTCCAGGTTGAACAACTGACTTGATGCCTAATTTAACAGCTTGTTCTAAAGCATCCTCAAATGGAAAAAATGCGTCGGAAGCAAGAACAGAACCTATACTTTCATCACCTGCGACCTCACCAGCTATTTTTACACTCATTAATCTATTAGGTTGACCCGCACCCATTCCCACTAGGGTCATATCTTTAACTAGTACAATCGCATTAGATTTTATGAAAGAGCAAGTTTTCCAAGCAAAATTAATATCATCCAATTCAAGTAAGGTAGGTTTCTTATCAGTCACAACAGAAAATTTGAAACTTTCATCAATCAAATTATTGCTTTGCACTATTAAACCTCCAGATATAGATTTAATTGATTTGTGTTGGGTATCATTACCCTTTACCTTTAATAATCTTAATGACTTTTTAGATTTTAATTCTTTTAATGCCTCAGGGTTGAAGCTCGGTGCTACTATAATTTCGAAAAATGTTTCATTAATTAATTTCGCCACGTCCAATGAAACTTCTGAATTAAACCCCACGATACCTCCGAAAGCAGATAACGAATCACCTTCAAATGCGGCCTTGAAGGCATCCAGTTGATTCTTTTTTTGGGACAGTCCACATGTATTGGTGTGCTTGACAATTGTTACACAATGCTGATCAAAACTGTTAGCAACTTTGAAAGCAGAATCGGCATCTAGATAGTTTGAATAAGACATTTCTTTACCATTTAATTGTAGAGAATTTACAACTCCTGAATCATCTAATTCATATGAATAAATTGATCCTTTTTGATGAGGATTTTCACCATACCTAAGATCTCCTTTAAATTTGAGATTTAATCGTAAATCTTCTTCTATATTCAAATAGTTCGAAATCACACTGTCATAATTTGAAACATGTTGAAATGCTTTTTGCGCTAAGCTCATTCTTTCTTCACTCAATAAGCTACCTTTTCTTAGATTTTTTAATACTGTCTCATAGTCGTTAGGATCTACCAAAACTACTACACTCTCAAAATTTTTTGCAGCAGCTCGTATCATTGAAGGGCCTCCGATATCTATATTCTCAATAGCATCGCCAAGAAGGGTCTTGTCTTCTGTTATAACTTCTTGAAAAGGGTAAAGATTGCATACAACCATATCAATTGGTTTGATGTCTAATTCTTGTATCTGAGTTTTATGGTCAGATATATCTCTATCAAACAAGATACCTCCATAAATTTTCGGATGTAGTGACTTAACTCGACCTCCAAGAATTTCAGGAAAATTCGTATAGTCTGATAATTTTTCAACAGAAATTCCATTAGATAATAAGTGTGAATAGGTCCCTGCAGTTGAAATAATCTCACAATCTTCTATATTCTGAAGTTCTTTCAGAAAGTCTGAAATATTAGTTTTGTCAGAAACGCTAACCAGAATTCTCATCTTCAGTTCCTTTTTAACACTACTTTAGCTTCTCTAGGCATTCGTTTTTCAATATGCCCTACCACTTTCATTTCATCATTCAAATCTAAAATTAGATCTTTCTTCGAACTGTCAATAATCACTAACATGCCTAAACCCATATTAAATACATTGTACATTTCTGTCTCAGTAACCTTGCCAAAATCTTTGATAAATCGAAATAAGTTTGGTATTTCCCATGCCTTCGTATTGATCACTACTTTAAAATCATCTGGGATTGATCTTCCCGCATTACCTGGAATTCCTCCTCCAGTTATATGCGCAATCGATTTTATATGCTCTAAAGAATCCCAAAGTAGATGAAAGTAACTCTTATGAGGACTCGTCAACATTTCACCTAGAGAAAATCTTGTACCTGGTACGAGAGAATTTAATACATCTTGATTTTTTTCAATGTTAAAGATTTTTCTTACCAAGGTATATCCATTGGTGTGCAATCCGTTAGAAGGAATTCCGACAACAAGGTCTCCAGATCGTATAGTATTTAATTTTGGCCTTTTCTTTTCCTCAATTAATCCCATCATGAATCCAACTATTTCCAAATCTCCACTTTCATAAATATCTGTCATTTGCGCCGTCTCACCTCCTGCCAAAGAACATCCAACATACTGACAAGCTTCTGAAATACCTTCAACGACTCTTAATATATCTACTTCATTTATACTACTAAAAGCAAGATAATCTAAGAATATAAGTGGTTTTGCTCCTGAAGGTAAAATATCATTAACACAGTGATTCACGATATCGTGTCCAAGGTTAGAATAGTCTCCAAAATATTTGAAAATCCTTGATTTCGTGCCCACTCCGTCAACACTGCTTGCAACTGTGATTTTATTACTTAAAGTAGTAGAAGAAGAGAAAAATCCAAGGTCTTTTGGGTTAGAGTCCCTCTTTACTATAGAAAGTATCTTTGAAGTTAGGTTGCTCGCATCAGTCAGTCTAGCGTCAGCAACTTTATAATGATTTTTAGGCATTTTCCCTTTTCTGCATACTTTCTAGTTTCAATTTGTCCATCTCCATCTGAACTGGAATAGGGTACTCTTTAGTGAAACATCCTATACAATAATTTTCTTGGTAATCTATGGATTCTTTTAATCCGTCAATACTTAGATATTCTAATGAGTCTGCTCCAATTAAACGCTTGATTTCAAATATCCTTCTGTTGGCTGCAATTAATTCATAAGAACTTCCTGTATCGACCCCAAAATGACACGTGGATATCACTGGAGGAGAAGCAACTCGCATATGCACTTCTAGCGCGCCAGCATCTTTGATCATGCGAATCACTTCTGGAGTCGTAGTTCCTCTGACAATGCTATCATCAACGATAACTACCTTCTTATCTTTAATGATTGAATTTAATGTGTTGAATTTAATCTTGACCCCTAAGTCTCTCAATTTCTGATCTGGAGATATGAATGTTCTTCCAACATATCTATTTTTGACAATGCCTTGAACGAAAGAAATTTTAGATTTATTTGCATATCCTTCAGCTGACGCAATAGCAGAATCAGGTATACCTATCACTAAATCTGCTGCAACAGGATGTTCAATAGCCAAAGTTTCACCCATTTTCATTCTAACTGAGTAGGTCAGTTTTCCATCAAGGATACTGTCTGGTCTAGATAAATATATATGTTCGAATGAACAGAGAGCCACCTTGTTTGATTTTCGTCTTATGCTCGAAGAATTTAATTTATTATTCTTTATTTCTAAAGTTTCACCTGGATCAATCTCTCTTATGAATGAAGCCCCGATATGATCTAAGGCACAAGTCTCAGATGCGATTACATATCCTTCTCGATATTTCCCCAAAACCAAAGGTCTTATCCCTAAAGGATCTCTTACGGCAATCAAAGAATTTTGAGTAAGTATAACAAGCGAGTAGGCACCTTTAGTCTTGCTCATTACAAATTCAGATCTTTCACTCCAACTTCTACCAGGTGCGTTCGCATATAAGAGAGTAAGTAATTCGCTATCGGACGTTGTATCAAAAGATGAAATACCCCAAGAAGAAAGTAAATCAATCAAATCTTCTGAATTAATTATATTACCGTTGTGGCCTAAAAATATTTCTCCATTCTGGCCAGAAGCTTTAAAAGGTTGAGTGTTATCTAGATTATTTCTACCAGTAGTCGAATATCTGGTATGCCCTATGGCAATGTTACCTCTTAAATCACCAATTATCTTATCATCAAATACTTGATTTATAAGACCTGTATTCTTATAAATGAAAAAGTTTTTTTCATCACTCGAAGCTATTCCAGCCGACTCTTGGCCTCGGTGTTGCAGAGAGAATAAACTAAAAAAAGTTGATGACGCAACACTATATGAAGGATGATAAATTCCTACAATTCCACATTTCTCAGATAATTTTTTTCTAGACATGACTCCAAGTTAATAGTACTCAACTTCGATTATAATCATTCCCAACTAAAATCACTCAACCATTTTTACTAAGCAAAAAAATTCTTGATTACCTTTACGACCCTTGACTTTAGATCTCCTTAATTCGTGAAGTTGAAAGCCAGAATTTCTATAAGATGTTATGAGATTATCAAGTACATTAACGTGAATTTTTGCATCTTTTACCAATCCTCCTATTTTGACTTGATGCTTTTTTGCTTCGAATTGAGGTTTGATTAAAATAATAAGGTCAGAATCGCGGTTTAGATGTCTCTTTATATTGGATAGTATTCTTTTAGTCGAAATAAATGATACATCTACCACAGCTAAATCTACTGGAGATATTGGAATTTCAAAGGGGAAGCGAGCGTTGACTCCTTCGAATGATTTAACTTTAGGATGCTGAAGTATTGAATAGTTTATCTGATCTCGACCAGAGTCTAGACAAATTACTTCACGAGCTCCGTGCTGGAGCAACAAGTCAGTAAATCCTCCGGTAGATGCTCCTATATCCAAGCATGACTTACCTTTTACACTGTAATTGATATCTCTTACAAAACCTTCTAATTTATATCCACCTCTGGATACATACCTATCTTCTTTTACTTGATCTACTTCAATATCAAGAGGGACTACAGTGTGTTCAAATAAATAACTGGAATTATAATTTTTCAACTTAATCTTTTTCGAATAAATTAATTTGCGAGCATCCAGCTTTGACTTGGCTAGTTTCTTTTTAACTAGTAAATCGTCTAATCTAATCTTTCTTACCATATTCTATAATTTATAATTTATTATCTGATCCAGCGAAGGTATGTTTTTAGATCCTACTCCTCCTAATGAAATAGCAGCAGCAATATTCGCCATTTCAACACTTTCATTTATCTCGAAAGCCCATATGAATCTTGATATTGAAAAAACAGTCGCCCATACATCTCCAGCACCAGTCTCATCTATAGCCTTAATTTTTTCAGTTTTATAATCAATTTGATCATTACCAGATATAACCGTACATCCTTTTCTTCCTCTAGTGACACAAATCATTGGAACCATCTTCGCTATTTGATTGATGTGTTCATCCTCTATATCAGATTCAGATGTAACTACAACATCAATCAATGAATAGTTTAAATTTGGCAAATACTTATTTGAATGGATTTCTCCATCTTCATCAATAGATCTCATCCATCCTTGCAAATTACAAATCTTCTTACTCTCCTCAAAAATATTAAAAAAATCATTAGACACTTCATTTAGAACAGGGCATATAAAAACAATTTTGGGCGCATCCCAATCACTAGGATATTTAAATTTACTCAAATCTATAGATGCTGCCTCAGACAGAACTCTCTGAATTCTTATATCGTTTCTATAACTATTCACAAAAGTCGTTGTCGAATTTCCAAGCTGAGAAAAAAATTCTGTATAAGGTAGCAAAGTTTTTAAAGGTAAATCTTTTGATAGGCTTGAAATTATGCCTGACTTAAGATTCAGTTCTTCACAAACTCGAGATGCATAAAAAGAAGAGCCACCAATCTCAAAATAGTTGCCTGAATCGTTTTCAATTATATCTTTCGTAATATTTCCGATAGAAAGAACATCCAGTGATTTCAAAATTATTTATTTGGTATAACTACTACTTGACGCCTATTCCCAATTCCTGTGCTCTCTGTTTTAATTTTTGATTTACTTTCAAGAGCTAAATGTATAATCCTTCTATCAAAAGGAGACATTGGATCCATCTTAATCTGTTTTCCAGATCTTATTACTTTATCAGCAGTAGATTCTGCCAATGAAATTAAATTTTGTTTCCTCCTTTCTTGGTACCCTTCAACATCTAACACTATCCTTATATTCTTTGATAATTGCCTCTTAATAATAAAAGATATCAAGAATTCAAAGGATCTGAGTGTTTCACCTTTTCTTCCAATTATCAGTCCTGAGTCAGGGCCTTCAATTTCAAAATAAGCTGACTTAGCATCTGCACTTTCTTGATCTCGAAAAAATGTTTTAACATCCACATCTAAGTTAGATAAAATGTAATTAACTAAATCAACTGCTAACTTCTCAGTTTCATCATCAACATCATCCATAATTCTCTTAATCGATCCTTTTGTTTTCGATACTTCTTTATTTTTAGATTGGATTTTACTATCTTCTTCTATCGTGACTTCAACAATCGCGGGTTCCCCTCCAAGTCCTAAAATTCCAGATTTACCTGCTGAAACTACTGTAACTTTAACCTCTTCTAGATTTACTCCGAGATCTTTTAGGGCGAGCTTTGTTGCTTCTTCTACGGTTTTTCCTTTGAAGTGATGCGTGCTCATTATTCTCCTCCTTAATTTGCACATCAAGAATTTCATCTTGTTGTATATCATTATTATTATT
>Ga0066372_10000095_pt1 | contig 29066 bp, 25 predicted proteins | sample Knorr_S15_td_250_FD_77011 | JGI IMG/M metagenome (GOLD analysis project Ga0066372, IMG submission 77011) | Marine microbial communities from Southern Atlantic Ocean transect - Knorr_S15_td_250_ad_251m_LV_A | ecosystem: Environmental > Aquatic > Marine > Oceanic | place: Southern Atlantic ocean... | reverse complement strand
CCCTCAGGAAAACTAATACGCCCATCACTCTGAAGTATTAGTACTACGGTCGCTTCATGATTTAAGTTGTTTTGAAGCGTAAAAGGAAGTTCCGCTTTTCTACTTGTAAGTCGAACGTTTTGGTCTTGAGGGCTTGTAAATCCATCAATTACTTTGACGATTTCCTCATAAATAGTCGTGAAGTACTTAGACGCCTCATTTTCGCTTAATTCATTGGCAGAAGTTGTGTCGAGAAGTTCATAAAGAAAAGAAGTATTTGGATGAGGTTTACCTATTACTTCTGAGTAAGCGTTGATTGCTGCTTTCGCAAGGTTCTGATTTGGACCTCTACTAGAAATATCTTGTGGTGATTTATTCCAAAGAATGTATTTGGTTTTGTCTATTTCTTGGTCTTGTTCCATTTGATCAACAAGAGCGGGAAGTGGTTTTACATCTAAATAAGGAAAGTTTTTTATGGTTGTAAAAACTTGGTTCAGCATATTTTCAGATAGGTCACTGGGAATTCTTACTATGATGTTTTTTTCTTTTTTAGTTTCGTCCAGCGCCAGTAAATAAAGATCAGCGAGTAGAAATTGCATATTTGATTTTTTGTTTGTTAATTGAGTCAAATAGGAATTTATTTTTTTATCTAAAACAAGAACTCTAAAAATGTTCCCATTTTCTCCTTTCAGAATAATTAATGGATTTGCTTCTTTTTCTTTTTTTGGCTTGGGGTCAATATGGGAAAGCTCTGTAATAAAAGTTTTGACACCGACTTTATTTAACGAGTCAAGAGTTTCTATAACAGCGCTGTTTGAGATGAAAGAGAATGTACGATCAGGTTGTAGTTGAAGGTGATTTTTTATTTGAAGATCTCCTCTTGCTAGAAGGTCGTTATAAGTATCAAAGCGATTAATTAAGCGCCACGACTCGGGATCACTTGTCACAAAAGGTGAAGAAATAACATGTAATTGAGTTTTTGCTAAACGTTTAAGCTCTAAGAGCAGAATTTCATCTTTTGGATTTATTGAGTGAGAAAGACCTGACAAGGTTGCCGGTGGCAAACTAATTGACATATTTATTTCAGGGTTATTTTTTAATGTTTCCACCAGATTTGTTAACTGATTAATTACTTGTCTGTCGAGAACGTAAGTTCCATCATGTTGGAGTGGTGGTTCAGCAGTTATTTCTGCAATAAATGATAAAGAAACAGTGTTTATTTTCTCAGGTTCAAGGAAATGTATAAGTGGAAACATTAAAGTTTCAGAATTTTCTTGATTTGCTTTAAAGCTTTTTACAACTAAAGGACGAACTGTTCCAGGTTCAGAAAAAACAGAATTCTTTGAACTGAGATCTGTATTCACGTCGATGTTTATTTCTTTAGCTTTAATTTGTTCTTGAGTTAGAGATAACTGAAATAAAGTTATTTCAGTTTTGAAATTTGTTGATGCAAAACTTTCTATAAGTGAATCTCTATTTAATTTTTCCAGTGTGGATATCTCAAGTAAATCTCCTTCCTGCAGGTCGTTAATTGAAAGTCTTAATTTGAACGAGTTATTAGTTTTTGACCAGACTGGTTGTTCAAGTAAGGAAATTCGGTTTATCTCACTTTGCGCATTTGCCTGTGTATGTGAGAAGAAAACAAAAATAGTTGATACAAAAAGCGACGCGTATAAGCATTTTTTAATAAAACTATTTATTGCTAAGAATCTATTTTTATCAATACCTACAGAATATGGCTTTTAGCTGCTTTTAGTAAGAGAAAAATTCTTAAGACTTATTTATAAGGCCCTTATATGGTCGGAACTTCGAACTACGCTCTTTAAGTGGCGTTGTTGTTTTTGACTGATGAACGGTTTCTTGAACATGTTGCAGGAAAAAAGCATCCTGAATCTCCTGCACGTCTTGAAGCAGTATGGAAAGGTTTAGACAACCTTTTATTAGAAGAGGATTTAGTTCGAATTGCACCTCGAATTGCTAAGGAAACAGAACTTTTAAGATGCCACCCAATTGAACATATTCAAGCTTTGGAAGCCGTGGATGCACAGGGTGGGGGTCGTATGGATCCTGATACTGGAATTAGTGCAGGATCGTGGGATGCAGCTCGATTAGCAGCAGGGTCAGGTCTCGCGGCGGTTGAAGCATTAATTCAAACTGAAGCAGAAACTGCATTTTGTGCGATTAGACCACCTGGACATCACGCGACTTCTGATCGTTCAATGGGGTTTTGTCTAATTAACAATATTGCAATTACCGCAGCGTCTTTAATAGCGAAAGGTGAAAAAGTTGCTGTTATTGATATAGATGCTCATCATGGAAACGGCACACAAGAAATTTTTTATTCCGATCCTCGTGTTCTTATGATTTCAATTCACCAATGGCCTTTGTATCCAGGCACTGGTTCAGAAGAAGAGATAGGTGAATTAGAAGGACAGGGTTTTACAGTAAACATACCTCTTCCTCCAGGTTCGACAGGGAGTACATATAGATCAGCATTAGATAAAATTGTTGTTCCTCTTGTAGAAGATTTTCGGCCAGACTGGGTATTAGTTTCTGCGGGTTTTGATGCGCATAGAGAAGATCCTTTAACTGATATGGGATTGACTTCAGGAGACTTTGCTGACTTGACTGCAAGTTTGTTTAATTTGGCACCAAAAAGTAGGTGTATTTTCTTTTTAGAGGGAGGTTATAACCTTCAAGCATTGACAGATTCTGTAAGTGCTTCATTTGCGTCCATAATGGGCATTGATTTGCGGCCTGAATCAGCGACTGGAGATGGACCTGGCATAGAAGTTGTCAATAGAGTTGCGCAGTTACATGGGGTAGTTTTGTGACAGAAAATTTTGATCGTTTAAGAGATTTAGTTAGTCCTATTACTGGAAGGTTTGTTCAGAAAAAACATACGCTTTTTTTAGTAGGGGGGGTCGTTCGCGATGTTTTGATGAATAAAAACATTGAAAGTCCTGATTTAGATCTCACAACTAACGCTACTCCTGATCAAATTCGAGCATTAGTTGAACCTGTGGCTGATGCAGTCTGGTTGCAAGGTGAACGATTTGGAACAATTGGTTTGAGAATCGGTGAAATAAGAATGGAAATAACAACTCATAGGTCTGAGTCTTATATAAGTTCTTCTAGAAAACCTTCAGTCACTTTTTCATTAAATCTGGAAGATGATTTAAGTCGAAGAGATTTCACAGTTAATGCAATGGCTTTTGAAGTTGATAGTGGGATTTTTTTTGATCCTTTTAACGGTAGATCAGATTTAGAGAATAAAATTCTTCGAACCCCGTTAGCTCCTGATAAGTCATTCAACGATGACCCTTTAAGAATGTTAAGAGCTGCAAGATTCTTAGCTGGTTATGATTTGCAACCAGTTCAAGAAATTGTTGACACTGCAAAAGATTTAGCAGACAGAATTTTGATTGTTTCGGCAGAAAGGATAAGAGAAGAGTTTTTGAAACTTCTTTCTTTAGAGAATCCCACAAAAGGTTTTGATTTTTTAGAAAAAGTTCATTTATTACCAAAGATCTTCTCTTTCGAATCAAATTTGGATCATAACAATTTCGACAAAATATTCTCATTGTTGCCACCTGATGACCCTGTAACAAGACTTTCTATTTTTTTTAAAGGACTTTCAAAAAAGGAAGTTAAAGAATCTTTAAAACGTCTAAAGATGTCTCGAGAAGAAAAGCGTCGGATAGAAACCACTGTTGATTTTTTGAACGTACTTTCCAGTGGCCCAAAAAGTGAAAAATGGACTAATGAAGAGCTTCGTCGTTTAATTGATTTAAATCAATTGAGTGTTGAGACTTCAATTAATATCATTCAGGCTTCAAATTCAAATATTAAAGAATTTTTAAGTTCATTAGAAATTTTAAGATCAACGGAAGATTTGATTTCATTTGAACCGCTCTTAACTGCCCAAGAATTGATGGACTTGCTTAATATAGAGCCTGGCCCGCTAGTAGGTGAGATTTTAAGTTGGCTTAAAGAAATACATCTCCGCGATGGCACTATTTCAATTGATGAAGAAAAAAAGATGGTTTTGAAGCACTGGAAAAAATAAATTTTTTATGGATTTCCGGCAAGTTTCTTAATCAATTAAATGACTAATGTGTGTTGATGTCTTCAGTAAGGACAAAAAAGTTTTCAATTTCTAATCGCAGTATTGCTCTTGAAAAAGAGGATTTAATTTTTGTAGAGCGTGTTGCAGATGTTGAATACAGACTTGCACGACAGGCAGTTATTGATTATTGGAAAAATGGGAAAATTGAGCGAGAAAACTTGTGTGATGCTCAACCCATGTTGAGACGAAACGCTATTCATTGTGGAGTTTCCGTTGAAGAGGGTTGTCCTATTTGTGAACTAGGTGAAGTTTATTATGTAACTTATGTTTTTGGTCCGAGGTTGCCGGCTCATGGTCGTTGTATCTCTACGAAGGGAGAGCTTCAACGACTCGATGACCGAAAAACGCAGCTTTCAGCGTATGTAATTGAGGTATGTCCTGACTGTGGATGGAATCATCTGGTAAGGATTGCATCCTTGGGAGGAAATAAATTTTAAAATTATCAAACCTTTTAATTTTGATTTATTGGTAATATTAAATACTGCCGGCAGCTTTGTGCGCTGGACTGAAAAGGAGAATTTTGGTGTCGAGATCTACTGTTCCTTCTATTCGTGAGCAGAAAGTTGCTCATGGGTCGAAACCTTTAGTGATGGTTACCGCTTATGACGCCCCAGGTGCACGAATGGTCGATGAAGCGGGCGTAGACATGATCCTTGTTGGTGATTCATTAGCTATGGTTGTTCTAGGTTATGAAGACACTCTTCAAGTAACAGTTGATGATATTGCTCATCACACTGCTGCTGTGGCGCGAACTAAACCTTCTGCACTTGTTGTTGCTGATTTACCTTGGCTTAGTTACCACATTTCTGTTGAAGAGACAGTTAATAACGCTGCCAAACTCATTAGAGCGGGTGCACATGCAGTAAAACTTGAAGGCGGACGAAATCGAATTCCTATGATCGAAGCCTTATTATCTGCTGAAATTCCGGTTATGGGACATCTAGGGTTAACACCGCAGTCAGTAAATGCAATGGGTGGATTTAAAGTGCAAGCACGTGACACTAAAGGTGCTTTGGATTTAGTTTCTGCTGCAAAGGCTTTGGAGCATGCTGGTTGTTTTTCTATTGTTCTTGAAGGCGTTCCTTCTCAAGTTGCTTCAATGGTTACTTCTTCTATTGATATACCGACAATTGGTATAGGTGCGGGATCAGATTGTGATGGACAGGTGCTTGTTTTGCATGATCTGTTAGGTTTTGAAAAGAGAATTATCCCAAAATTCGTACGTAGCTATGCTCAATTTCATTTAGATGGTGTTTCCGCATTACGTGAATTTGTAACTGACGTTAAAAGTGGTTCCTTCCCGTCAGAGAGTGAGTCGTATTGTTTGAGCTCTGAAACTTCTGAAGAGCTCGGACTTTATGGTGCTATATAACTATTTGTGTCACACCTCTTAAGCAGTATTTGTAGATATGGAAAAACTCTTTATCAACTTACTTGTTGGGATTAGCCTTATTTTGTTCTTAACAAGGGTAAAATGTATTTCCCCTGCCCCAATAGGGGCTCTGAACAAGCAAAGGGTTTGTTTGGAACCATAGGAGGTGATTGCCTGTCATGCGGGCTTACGAATTAATGATTATTTTTGATGGCGATCTTAATGAAGATGCCATTTCAAGCTACTTATCTAATATTGCTTCAACTGTTGAAAGCGAAAATGGCAAAGTTGTGTCTTCAAAAGATACAGAGCCGTGGGGTAGACGGAAGTTTAGTTATCGAATCAACCATAAATGGGAAGGATTTTATGTTGTTCTTGAGATAGCTACTCAAGCAACAAATATTGATTCGAGCGATCGCCTTCTTCGCTTGGCTGATAGAAGTGAAGTAGTTCGACATAAAATTATTCGCCTTCCAGATGAAGAGGGTATGAAGCGTGGCCTTTTAGAAGATATATCCGCTTAACTAACAATTTGAATTGGAGTAAATAATATGGCATTTAATAACACGGTAACAATCATTGGAAATGTAACTCGTGATCCAGAGCTACGTTTCATTTCTAGTGGTATCCCTGTTTGCGAGTTTGGTCTTGCTTGGAATCTTCGAAAGCAGAATGGTGAAGATGAAGCAATGTTTTTTAATGTTACTTGTTGGCGGAGTTTGGCAGAAAATGTTTCTGAATCTATTGCAAAAGGTACGCGAGTAATTGTTACTGGTCGAATGAACTGGAGAAGTTGGGAAACTGAAGCAGGCGAAAAACGAAACGTCGTTGACATTCAGGCTGAAGAAGTGGGGCCTAGTTTGCAATGGGCTTCAGCAGAAGTAACACGTAGTGAATTTTCCGGTGAAAGCGGGAAAGGAGATGCTGGTGGAGGAAATGACACCACAGAAGTATTCGATAACAATCCAACAGATAAAACAGATGAGGAACCTTTTTGATGGCACGGAAAGAATTTAAAAGTTCTCAATTCGACGAAAAAAACGGTCGGATGCGAAGAAAAAGGGTTAGTCCTTTAACAATTGGAAAAATAGAATATGTCGACTATAAAGACACTGATTTACTTAACAAGTTTTTGTCTGAGCGTTCAAAAATTAAGGCGCGTCACAACAGTGGCAATGATGCTCAACAACAGAGAGCTGTTGCACGAGCGATAAAAAATGCGCGAGAGATGGCTTTGATGCCTTATAAAGCGGCAGTTACAACTCAAAGACGGGAAAGAAGAAATGATGATGATCGTTCTGACAGAGCGTCTGGTCCACCTCCTCAACCTACGACACCTCCTCCTGGTACTGAAGGTGAAAATTTTGAATCATCAGAAATTTCTTCATTAGAACCGAATCCAGAACTAGCGGACTCATTTGCTGATACACAAGATAATCAAAATGAAGTTGTTCTTGATATTGATGAAGGAGAAGAATTATGAAGGTTCTCCTCCGTTCTGACGTAGATGGTCTGGGTAGAACGGGAGACATTGTAGATGTTGCAAGCGGTCATGCAAGAAATTTTTTGCTACCACGAGGGTTAGCTGTTGTAGCATCTTCTGGAGTTACTGCTCAAGCTGAAGCAATGCAAAAGAAACGTGCTTTAAAAGCTATTGAAGATAAAGCTGACGCTGAAGAAATAGTTTCTCGTTTAGACGGAATTATTATTCAAATTTCTGCGAATGCTTCTGAGGCGGGAAAACTGTTTGGCTCGGTAGGGGTTGCAGAAATTGCACAAGCACTGCAGGACCAAGTTGGTTTAGAGATTGACCGCAAAGATATTTCGGGTGAGACCGCAAAGGAAATCGGAACTCATCAATTTACTTTGCATTTACATCCTGAAGTTGAAATGCAAGTAACTGTTGATGTTCAAAGTGAAGTTTAGAGTTTTCCCCATTAATTGTGTTTATTCCACAAGTTAATCCACAGACTGATCCACTTAAAAAGTGTACTTTTCCCCTATGTTTTTAGGGTTTTCCTCTAGCGTTCCACAAGCCAATAGTGGCATAGTGGAACTTCGTGTGTGAAGTGTTAGGAGGATAAGTTTTGAGTGCACTCGAAGAAGACTGGCACAATTTAGAAGAACCTTCTTCGTTGCCTGTTTCATCGCAAAGAGAAAAGACTGGAGCGAGAGTACCACCACACAATATTGAAGCCGAAGCTTCGTTATTGGGGGCAATGCTTTTATCTAAAGACGCGATTGCTGATGCACTTGAGGTAACTTCAGCAGAACATTTTTATAAACCTTCTCACGCTCACGTTTTTGATGCGATCTGTGGCCTTTATGCATCAGGTGAACCATCTGATCCGGTAACTGTTGCAGATGCCTTAGACCGTGCTGGATTACTTGAAGGTATTGGTGGCCCCGGAATGTTGTTGGATCTTCAAGCCGTTACGCCAGCAATCACGTCGGCTTCTTCTTTTGCCAGAATTGTTCAAGAACATGCAACACTCCGTGGACTAATTGGCGCTGCTAGCGAGATGGCAGAAATCGGTTATAGCAGACCTGAAGATGTACCTAAGGCTGTAGACGAAGCCGAAAACCTTGTTTACCAATTAGCACGCGGAAGAATTAATGAATCCATGGGTCAAATGCGCGATTTGCTTGATCAGACCATTGATGCAATAGAAGAAAAAGCATTAGGTGAAGGACTAACAGGAGTACCGACTGGTTTTAAGCAAATTGATGAACTTACTTTTGGTTTGCAAAAAGGCAATTTAATAATAATTGGAGCTAGACCATCTGTTGGTAAAACATCATTTGGACTTAACATTGCAACTCACATAGCAACCGTTGCAAATCAGCCTGCATTAATTTTTTCATTAGAGATGAGTCGCTTAGAGCTAACGCAGCGAATTCTTTGCGCAGAGGCGAAAGTCGACTCTCAAAAAATTGGAAATAGACAGATGAGCGAGGATGATTGGGTTCGCATTCATAAAGGTTTTGGGAATTTAGATCAAGCACCCATTTACATTGATGACAATCCTGGTATTTCAATAATGGAAATAAGAGCTAAAGCTAGGCGACTTAAAAGTCGTATAGGCAATTTAGGAGTAATAGTTGTTGACTATTTACAACTTATGACAGGACGGTCTACAGCTGAAAGTAGACAGGTTGAAATATCCGAAATAAGTAGGGGGCTTAAACTTTTGGCTAGAGATTTAGATACTCCAGTTATAGGAATTTCACAGTTATCAAGAAGTTTGGAAAGTCGACAAGATAAGAGGCCCATGCTTTCAGATCTTCGTGAGTCCGGATCTATTGAACAAGATGCAGATTTAGTGATGTTTATTTATCGCGATGAAATTTATAATCCTGAGAGTAATGAAATGGGAATTGCTGAAATAAATCTTGCGAAAAATAGAAATGGTCCAGTTGATAGAGTTCGCTTAGCCTATATGCCTAATTTCACTAAGTTCGCTACTCTCTCAAGAAGAGATGACGAATCTGATTCAGCAATACCAAAAGCTGGTTCCATTAATGAACCAGGAAACTTTTAAATTTAACTGTGTTTTTAGGCGAAAAATTACTTGAATGGCTTCTTCTTGCATTTGGTTCTGCTATGTGTTTGGGAAATCTTGCTGCTTTGTTAAATCCACCTAAAAATCGGGATGAGCAGGATTTAAGAAAAGCACCTTTTTGGCGAAGCTTTATTTACATAATTGTTGGTTTAATTGTTGCAGTTTGGTCTTTAGCAGGATTAATTGGTTGAATTACTTTGTAGTTCAGTATTGATTACTAAATTAATGCCATCGTGGAGGTGAGTTAATGTTCGAGCGGTTTATTGCTCAAGTAGATCCATCGGGATTGACAGATGCTTGTGGTTTGGAACCTAGTTTTGTCTGTGAATGGATTTGGGATGTTTCAGACAATGAGCGTTTGGCGGAAATATCTGCCTGGGCTGTTGAAAAACCTTTAAAGATCTTATTTATCCTTGTTGGTGCTTATGTAGCTAATCGGATATTAAAGAAGGCAATTAGTGCTGTTGTAGACCGGCTTGTCCAAGAAAGATCACTTATAGACAATGAAGAAAAGTCTGATGCTTTGGTTGCTCGAGTTGGAAGGCGAGCAAAAGCACGATTACAAAAAAATCGAGAACGAGCAGAGCGGTCCCGTCAACGAGCTAAAACACTAGGAGGTTTGCTTAGTACTCTTGCGACATTAACTACTTACAGTTTGGGAGTTTTGCTGGCTTTAGGTGAGATTGGATTTGATTTGGGACCACTAATAGCTGGTGCAGGAATTGTAGGTTTCGCCGTTGGTTTTGGAGCTCAGTCTGCGGTATCAGATTTTATTGCAGGCATCTTTATACTTGTCGAAGATCAGTACGCGGAAGGTGATTTTGTTGATTTAGGTGAAGCATCGGGCACAGTCGAAAGGGTTTCATTAAGAACAACGGTTCTTCGTGATGTACATGGTGCAGTTTGGGTAGTGCCTAACGGAGAAATTCGTAGAGTTTGCAATTCTTCTCAGATTTGGGCTCGATCTGTTTTAGATGTTGATGTTGCTTATGATACGGACATTGATTTAGCAGCAAGTGTTATTAAAGAGGTTGCAGATGAACTATGGAAAGAAAATCTGGAATCATCGACGATTATTGAAGAGCCTGAAATTTGGGGTGTTCAAAACTTTGGCGCAGATTCAATTTCTATTCGTTTAGCCGTTAAAACTGAAGCAGGAGAACAGTGGTCAACTGCTAGGAAAATAAGAGCACGTTTGAAAAAAGCTTTTGATGAAAACGGCATAGAGATTCCTTTCCCTCAAAGAACAGTTTGGGTGAGGGAAGTTGAAAATCAGGTAGGTATTGAGAAGCCAAAATCTGAAATAAGGAAAGATTTATTAGATGGCCGGTCCGGTAGTGATGGTGATGAATAAGTAAAATTATTGGGTGTCGCTTCGACTAATAGCTCTTTCATCTGTTCCCAAGTAGCTAGCTATAACTGCTGGATCGTTTCTCACCTCAAAAGGTTGACCTTCTGAGATGATGGTTCCTGCTTCTAAACAGTAAACGCGGTCAGAAAGCGCCATTATCATCGGCATATCGTGTTCTATTACTAACATTGATGCACCAAGTTCTTCTTGAATTTCTTTCAGAAGTGGGCCAAAAGCTTCAGTTTCTCTTTGGGCAATTCCAGCGGTTGGTTCGTCAAGACAAAGCATTTTTGCATCTAAAGCTAAAAGGCCAGCCAATTCAACTATTCGTCGTGTGCCTGTTGAAAGTTCAGCTATGAAAGAATCTGCGTATCTACCTAGTCCCAGAAAGTCAATTAATTCATTAGCTTGCTTTGTTTTGTTGATTTCGTTACGAGTGGCATTTGGAAGAGATAATGCAGTTGGGAACAGACGCGCACGATCTCTTGCTTCAAGTGCCACCTGGACTGTTTCTCTAACAGTTAATTCGGGAAATAGTTGAGCTGCCTGAAAAGTTCTACCTAAACCTTTACGTGCTCGCATTGCAGAAGTTAAATGGGTGACGTCATCATCTAACAAGGTTACGCTTCCGGTTGAAGGCACATATCCGCCTATGGCATTCATAAGTGTTGATTTGCCGGCACCATTAGTTCCGATTAGGCCTACAACTTCTCCAGAATCTACTTTTATATCTACGGCGTTAACTGCAATTAAACCTCCATAGGAAACTGAAATATTTGTCGTTTCCAAAATAGTTCCGGATGGTTGATACAGGTCAGTATCTCTCTTTAGCGAAGCAGGTGGAGTTGTGGTTGTTTTAACTGGAGTAACTACAAGTTTTTGTTCAGCCCAATTCAATAAAGAATTTCTTGCTGAATAAGCAATTTGTACTAGTCCACCAGGAAAATATAAAAGAAGTACGAGAAGTCCAATACTTGATGTGAAAAGTGGAACCAGATCATTTTCTGGCCATATTGCTGGCAACCCAATTACCCACATGGATCCAATAACTGGACCCATAAGCGTTCCAAGGCCACCAATTACAACCATTGAGACAATTTTAAGTGAATTGCTAATCATAAAGAATCGTTCGGTGAAAGGTATGTTTTGAACTAAGCCTCCTAAGAGCGACCCTCCTAGTCCTGCTAAACAACCTGCTAAAGAAAAAGCAATTAATTTTGTTCTATGAGGAACCACAGTGTATGCGGCAGCAGTATTTTCGTTTTCTCTAACAGCTATTATTGATCTCCCTATGCCGCTCTTTCTGAGTCTGTTTATTAGAAAAAGAGTTAGAACTAGAGCTCCGAGGCAGAGGAAATAATAAGATCGTTGACTTACTAATTCAATAGGTCCGAGACTCCCACGGCGAAATGGAACGCTTTGGTTGTAACCGCCACTAAGGACAGGGCGTCTATAAATGTATTGAGATGCTGCTAAGGCAAAAGCAAAAGTTGAAACTGCTAAAAGGAGACCTTTTACCCTTAGTGCCCCTAGTCCAATTATTGCAGCTGAAATACCAGCGATCAGACTTGCTAATAGCATTGAAATCAAAAATGGAAATTTAGGAAGTGAGACTGAAAAAAGATGCCATTTGTCACCGAAACCAACGCCGAAATCTAACCCTCGATTAAACCCAGCAGCAGCAAGTGCTCCGATGCCAGCAAAGGCCATTTGACTAAGGGATAATTGTCCCGCCCATCCTGTAACAACAGTAAGTGAGACAGCGCAAATTGCAAATGCCAGAACACTTGCGTAAAGAAGATGTCGAGAAGGCAAAGTGACGATGAAAGGGATAACAAGAGCAAAAAGCAACAGCACTGAAAGAGTTATCGAAGATAAATTCCTAACCCACCAAAATTGATTAAGTCTTTCTGGAATAGGTTTTCTTCGTGGGCTGAAAGAAAAAGAACTTTCCTCTGCATCAGAAGATCGGCTTTGAAATGCTACTGCAATCGCCACTACCAAGAAAAGTATGAAATCTATTAGACCCACTTGATCTAGAAAAACAAATTGAACATGAGCTTGAGCGATACCTATTACAATTCCCGCAATTAAAGCTCTTGGGAATGAATACATCCCAGCGATAACTGCGGCTGCTAGAGCCCTAGTCATAGTATTAGGGCCGAGATTTGTTATTCCTGTCAGGGAACCCCTACTTCCTGATAGAAGCAGAAGAGAAACGCTTGAAAGAGTGCCTGCTACAGTCCAAACAAAAAGTGAAACAACTTTTGGTTTTATGCCCGACAATTTTGCCAGATCAGCATTATTTGCAGAGGCTTGAACGGTCTGTCCAAAAATGGTTTTATTCAAAAACCAAGACAGAGCAAGAGTTAGGAGGGGGACAATGATCAGGATTGTTAATTTAGGACCAGTAATTCGAAGACCGAAAACATCAGTCCATTTACCAGATAACGGAACGGGGTATCTAACCCCTCTTTTGCTTTCAATATCTGGGTATGCAGCCAAGACCGCCTGCATCAGCTGAGCTATTCCAATTGTTGCAACTAAAACTATTACTCTAGGAGCATTAAAGAGTCGACGAATCACAGCAAGCTCTATGATCGAGCCAACTAAAGTTCCTACTAGCAGGGCGATTGGTAAAGCTACCCAATAAGGAAACCCATAGTTGATGACCATTAGCGCCATAAGCCCTACAGCAGGTAAACCCATATTGCCTACTGCAAGATTTATTACACGAGTGGATCGGTAAATAAGCACTATCCCAAGCGCTAGCAATCCAAAGACCATTCCATTTATTAATCCATCAAACCAAAGCTGGCGCGTGGTCCACACAGCGAGAATTTGTGGTGATTCGGTCAAAAGAACTTCTAGAGAGCTAATCACATCAACCGCCTTCGTCACCGAGGAAAACAGCTCTAGCTAAATCGTCACGTTCGGATAGTTCTTGAGCAGAACCTTCAAAACGAATCTGTCCTTTTTCTAAGAAAATCGCTCTATTAGCAATTGAAAGGGCGATGTTTAATGATTGTTCTACAACAATCATTGTTTGTCCTTTTTCTTGAAGGCGTTCGATGATATCCAAAAGGTCTTGAATGACTGTCGGAGCCAAGCCTAAGGAAAGTTCATCAATAAGAAGAATTTCAGGTTCATGGAGTAGAACGCGTCCAAGTGAGAGCATTTGTTGTTGACCACCTGACAGTGATCCTGCTTTTTGCTTTTGCAGTTTGTGTAATTCTGGGAAAAGTTCAAATACGTTTTCGATTCTTTTTTTAACATCTTCCTTATCGTCTTTATGAATAAAAGCACCCATAATCAGATTTTGATTAACTGTCATATCACTAAAAACTCCTGCTCCTCCAGGGAGTTGTTGGACACCTAGTTTCGCTCGTCTTTCGGGGGAGGCAAAGGTTATTGTTTGTCCATTGAGTCGCACCACTCCTCTTTTGGGAACTCCTAAACCGCTAATGACTCTAAGAAGGGTTGATTTTCCAGCTCCATTTGTTCCTAAAAGTGCGAGAGTTTCACCTTTTTCTACTTCTAGTGAAATATCGAAAAGAATTTGAACCGTACCGTAAGAGAAATCAACATTATTTACTTGTAGTGCAGGGATTGTTTCGTTTGTGTTAGATCTACGACGCTTTTCCTCTTGTTCTTCAAATAACTCTTGGACGTTTAATGAAAGGTCATTTTTTAGGAACTTGGCTCCCCTGTACATTATCCAACCCCCAATTACTGAAGAAGGGAGTGTAAGCACTATGACAGTTACACGTGGACCCCAAGTATCTGTAAAAAGAAGAGAAATTAATCCTCCACCCGTTGCACCGATAAAGAAAATGTAAAGAGTTACTAATGCTGAACCAGTACCACGTAATCGGTATGGAACAATTGCTTGCAGAATGGGACTTACCATCGCAAACGAAGCTGTAAGAAGAATCAGACTTGGTATTCCAGTTATCACAAATAATGCAACGTTTGGCATAAAAAATTGAACTGGCTTAAGAATTCCGGCTATAGCAATTCCTAAGCCGATTAGATGCAGAGTTCGAGTGGGGTTTTCTCGCCAAAGGCGATCAAATTTGGGACCTACCCAGATAAGGGCGATCACTGCAAAAACCCCTCCTGCTGTTCCACTAATTCCTCTTTCAAAGGCATCTAATCCAAATTCGTCCTCAAGAAAAAGATTTTCCAAAACAGGTGCAGTAAATAGTCCAAAGCCGAGTGCACTAAAAGCGACAACGACTGTTTTCACTGTTTTTATTTGCAATAACCGTGAAAATGCTGCTTCCATTGAAATAGGTAAGGGTTTATCCTCTATGAAAGATTCTCCTAGAACGTCAGTTTTTTCCCATTTTCCTCTTTCTGGTTCTTTTAAGAAAAATGAATATAAAGCAACGATCACCACAGGCACGCCGAGTAAGTAGTAGCACCATCTCCAACCATCTATTCCATCTGAACCACTCGCGGCAAGAGCTATTGCTCCTACTAGAACTGGACTAACGACTCTCAATCCGTTATTTATGATTCCATTTAATGAACCGAGTCTTCCCCTTATACCTATGGGGTAGGTATCAGCAATTACAGAACTATGAACTGGGATTGTGCTTGCTTTTGCGATCCCAACCCCAAATCTCGCCCAGAAGAACATAAAGGCGTTAACTGCAATTCCTGATAGAAAAACCATTCCAGCAAAAATTGAGCTAGCCCAGCCGATTATTGGAACTCTTCTTAACCGGTCGGCCATCCACCCCATTGGAAGTGAACCTAAGACAACAAAAGCTGCTGATGAACTTGCTATGAAAGTAATTGTTCCATCACTAACATTAAATGTGTCGCGTATATCTGGAGCTAAGACATTAATAGCTGCGGTTTGAAGCTCTTCTAAGCCTGATAAAAGAGCGAGAGTAAAAAATGTTGCTGCCCCTCCACCTAGGCGTAGACCTTTTTTAAAGCTAATTCCTTCTGATTTAACGCCTGGTAAAAGGTCATCTGGAAAAATTATTTCAGTTTCTTTTTCCCTTGCTTCTCGGCGTTCTTCTTCATCAATGACAACTGATGTTAATGAAGACAGTTTGTTCTGGTCTTCATTGATAGGGTCTGAAGATTTTGAAGAATCATATTTCATTTTCAGTCGTTTCTGTAAAGTGTCATTTTTTCACGTCATGACTTGCTAAGCACAGTGGGAAAATTTAATTTTTTAATTAGTTTCGTTATAGATCATTTCAGCAACGATTAGATCCCAAGTGGCAAGGCCAACTGATTTGAAAAGTGTTATAGCTTCTAGGGAGCTTCGATTTACTTTTCCTTGAACCAATTGTGAAAAATCTCCCACAATATTTTCAAAAGACCAATTTTCTTCAAGTTCGGCAGCTATGAGCTCTCCGGCTTCTTCTTTGGCAGCTGTTCGATGATCTACAAAAATTTCAGCATTTTGTATCAACTTTGAGTCTGCTTCTTTCTGCTCATCAGAAAAAGATCCAATTAAGTTTAAATGAGCCCCTGGTTTAACCGAATTAGTAGGGATCACTGGTTTTTTAGCACTCGTGCATGCGCAAACCAGGTTACAGGCAGCGGTTTCTTCAGGGGAACCCACAGTAATTTTTTGATTATTTATTTTTAAAGAGTTAATAAATTTTTCAGTAGATTCTCGTGTCCTTCCAGAAATAACAATTTGTTCAATGTTTGGACGAACTGTAAGCATTGCTTCAATATGACCACGTGCTTGCACTCCCGTACCAAAAATGCCCAAACTTCGAGTAGTTTCTGTTGAAAGTATTTCTGTCGCAACTGCTGATGCTGCAGGTGTTCTAAGTGTCGTTAAAGCTGAACCGTCAAAAGTCGCTTTAGGAACACCGGTTTTTTTGTCGCAGTACAGGTAGAAGCCGTGCACAAGAGGAAGACCAATAGTTGGATTTTGAGTCATAACTGTGACCAGTTTTATACCTATGCCTGTTGAAGAAATTGCTGGCATAAGGAGGAAGTCCTCTCCTTGGTCTAAAGGAACATGTTCTCTAGGAATAGGTTGGCTACTTACTGCAGCGCTGGTTTTTAAAGCAGCAATAGTATTTTTTATGCCAAATGAAAAAATTTCATCGGCGTGATAGTGAGGAATTTCTCTCATCTGAGCTTAAATCCTAGGCCGATTGGGTCACGTGGGTCGAGATAGAAAGAATTTTTGTTACAACAGTAAGCAGATCCTTCAACTGAGGTAATAACAGTGTTTTCTTTTTTATCTATTATCTGTCCTGTGAACATTCCACCTGCAATCCCATAGTCAAAGAAAGGCTCACCAACTTTTATTTGTTTTTTTTCATGAAGCAAAGCAAGTCGAGCGGAAGTGCCGGAACCGCATGGTGACCTGTCGACTTGTCCATCGGCAAAAATGGTTACATTTCGTTGTTTTAGAGGTTTTTCTTCCAGGGTTTCGTAGAAGATTGAACCATAAATTCCTGAAAGCCTTTCGTCAGAAGGATGTTCGGCAAATTTTAGATTGTATGTTTTTAATTTTATTTCTCTGCCGATTTCGATCAGCTCATTTAGGTGTTTTGAGCTTGGGTTTAAATTTAATTGATCAGTTGAAATTGAAGCATAAAAGGCTCCCCCGAAGGACACGTCAATAGTTATTGATCCAAATTTTGTATCTATTTTTACATCTTTGGCACTTACAAAAGAAGGTACATTTTCAAAAGTAACGCTTTCGACTTTTCCGTTAACTATTTTGGCTTTTGTGAATAGTCTTCCGGAAGGCACATCGACTACAACTTCAACGAGTTCTGATTTTGATTCGATTAAACCACTATCTATCGCCCAAGTAACTAGCGCAATTGTTCCATGCCCGCATGCTGTGCTGAATCCATCTGAATGAAAGAAAACAACTCCTAAATCTCCGTTTTCATCATCAGGTGGGACAACAAAACCGCCGTACATGTCGGCATGTCCTCTTGGTTCGTGGACTAATAATTTGCGAAGATCGTCGAGATTAGTTTCAGCCCATGAGCGACGTTCGATAACAGTTGAACCTTTCATTGATCCCGCGTCAACTATTCTGAATGGTTCGCCAGCTGTGTGGTAATCACAGCTTTCAATTGGTGATTCTGATTCAAAAACCATATAGAAATCTTAGTAATTTTTTTAAAGTTATTTACAGAACAATAAATATAGTGTGAGCGGGTGAGGAGAATCGAACTCCCATCATCAGCTTGGGAAGCTGAAGTTCTACCATTGAACTACACCCGCAAAAGTTGTTTTAATAAAAGTACAGTTCGACAAGCCATTTTGTAAGTTTCTGGCCTACGATTTTTATTGCTGGACCTTGGAGGGGCGATGACTGAAATTGAAAAGTTGCCAAGAGCAACTTTTACTTCTTTTGCCGAATCTACAAAAGAAGATTGGGAGTTAATTATTTCTCAAAGAGGTGAATTGGAAGCTGCTCTACCGAATCGGATTCTTGAACAACTTGAATTGTTAAGAAATGATTATGGAGGATTTCCTGTAGACCGATTAGAACATAGTGTTCAGACTGCAACAAGGGCTGAACGAGACGGTCGGGACGATGAATATATTGTTTGCGCGCTATTACATGATATTGGCGACGTATTGACTCCATATAACCATCCTGATATTGCGGCAGCGATCCTAAAGCCTTTTGTTTCTTCTGCTAATCACTGGATGGTTGAAAACCATGGAGTTTTTCAGGGTTATTATTTTTGGCACCATTTAGGTGGGAATAGGAATGCAAGAGATGCATTTAATGAAAACGAACATTACGGGTATTGTGAGGAATTTTGTGCCGAATATGACTCTCCAGCCTTTGATCCTTTATATAAATCAAATCCATTAGAGTATTACGAACCACTAATAAGAGATTTTTTTGTTCGAAATCCATGGAGTGGTAATGCTTAATTTCTTTCTAAATAGTCTATTATTCGAAGCATGATTCTTTCTGACAGGTCAATTCTAAAAGCAGTTCAAGATGGAAGAATTATTATTGAGCCATTTGACCAGGAGTGTCTTCAACCATCATCGGTAGATCTTCATTTAGACCATCGTTTTCTAGTATTCAAGAATCACACCTTGGGACATATAGATGTTCGAGAAGATTTATCTAATTTGACTCAAGAGGTTTCAGCTAATGATGATGATCCCTTTATGCTCCACCCGGGCGAATTTGTTTTAGGGTCTACTTTGGAGAGAGTCTCTGTGCCGGATGATTTGGTTGCCCGATTAGAAGGCAAGTCAAGCTTAGGGCGTTTAGGTTTGTTAATACATTCAACCGCTGGGTACGTTGATGCTGGTTGGGATGGGCAGTTGACTTTGGAACTTTCGAATGTGGCTAATCTACCAATCACTCTTTACCCAGGAATGAAGATCGGACAGATTTCTTTTGTGCAAATGACCACACCTGCTGATAGACCCTATGGGTCCTCAGAGCTTGGTTCTAAATACAGAGGCCAAGAAGGACCAAGGGCGAGCAGATATTGGGAAAATTTTTAGTCATTCTCGTCTTTTCCCTGTGAGGCAGTTTCTAAAGATTTTGTTTGATCTTCTTTAGGTTGAAGAGCGTCTAGAAGGTGGATAGCTATATCTCCTACTTTCACCTCGGTTTCTTCTACCCCTTCTCCTTTAACTCCGTCGTCAATCATTACAAAACAGAAGGGGCATGCTGTAGCGATTCTGTCAGCTCCTGTTGCTAGCAATTCTTGTGATCTTTCGACGTTTATGTTCTTACCTGTGTCTTCTTCCATCCACATTCTTCCGCCACCCGCGCCACAACACATTCCTTGTGTGCCTTGTCTTTCCGCTTCGACAACTTCAAGACCTCCAATGCTTGCCACAACTTTTCTTGGAGCCTGATACACGTCATTATGACGTCCCAAATAACACGAGTCATGATAAACGAGTCGTTCGTTCAATTCAGCATTCGTCATGTCAAGCTTTCCTTGATCAATTAGCCATTCAAGTAATTGAGAATGGTGTACGACTTCGTAATGACCTCCAAGTTCCGGGTATTCGTTCCCTAAGGTATTGAAGCAATGAGGGCACTGTGTGATGATTTTTTTAACCCCCATCGAATTAAGAGTTTCTATATTTTGAGCAGCAAGCATTTGAAAGATATATTCATTTCCAGATCTTCTTGCTGGATCACCAGTACACATTTCAGAAGGTCCAAGAATTGAGAAAGAAACTTTCGCCATAGTTAATAGTTGAGCCATCGCCCTAGAAACTTTTTTGTTTTTGTCATCGAAAGAACCTGCACAACCGACCCAGTAGAGAAATTCGCTTTCGAGTGGCTCACCACCTTCAATCACTTCAACACCCTCTAAGTCATCAATCCACTCGGCTCTTGACCCTTGTGATAATCCCCATGGATTGCCTGAATTTTCCATTGATCTATATGCATTCCCTAATTCTGTTGGAAAATTCGATTCCATTAGTGACAGATAGCGTCGCATGTCCAATATTTTGTCGAGAATTTCTATATTTACTGGACAGATTTCGTCGCAAGCTTTACAAGATGTGCAAGCCCAAAGTTCTTCAGGTGTGACTCTTTCAAACATTGAATTGGCTGAAATTGAAATTTCTGCGTCAACTCCAATGGGTGGTGATACAACTGGATCGCCAGTTGCGGCCATTACTTCACCAGTTTTGAGAATTATCTCTCTTGGGTCCAGAGGTTTTCCTGTTGCATGAGCTGGACATACGCTCGTGCATCTTCCGCACATAGTGCAAGAGTCAGTATCGAGTAGTTGTTTCCATGTAAAGTCTTCGATTACTGAAGCACCGAATGTCTCTAATTCGGTTTCCATGAGATTGGGTAATGGTTTCATCGCGCCCTTAGGGCGTTCGCGATCCTTCAAATACATATTTAACGGAGAGGTAAACATGTGGCGGAGCATGGTTATTGGAAGAAGGGCCAAAAAGGCTATGAATGAAATTACATGGGAAATCCACCAAAATTGATGCCAACCATGCACGTTATTCGTCAAAGAGTCTGAGCTGTCAACAATTTTTGCTAATGGATATCCAATTATTGACCACGTTTCTGCGCTTCTAGCGCTTGATTCAACAAGAGCTATTCGAAAAGCTTCTGCACAAAAACCGGTTACACCTATAGATAAAAAGATCAGCAACACAACTGCATGTTCGGGTTTTGATTTGATTCTTATTCTGTATGGCCGAAATCGTTTTGGTCCGTACCGTCTTGTCAGCGCCCATACAACACCAATGAGGAAAAGCGCTCCTGCGATATCACCAACTGCTGTGTAAGCACGGTATACATCTCCGTGTAAAAATTTTATGTTTTCTGGAAGTTGATGGTTTATTTCAAGGATGGTTGTAACAGCAAGAAGAATAAGAAAAGGGAAGTACATTAAAGAATGCATTACTCCGGCAGCTGGATCACGTAAAAGGGTCTTCATGTAAACGCCAGCTCTGAAATCTGAAAAGCGTGCCTTAGCATTTTTTTTGTTAGTTGAACGATTGTCTGGCGTTCCTCTTTCCCAGTTTTTAACACGGTTAGCGAAAAGAACAGATCCGTAAATAAGAATTAAGGGGATCAATAGATAGAAGGCAAATTTTATTGCGCCGGGGATGTTTTCAAAAACTTCCCTTGTTATTGGTGAGTCATCATGAAATTTGAAAACAGACGCTGCCACTCCAGAAAGTGCAGTGAAAAGAGCAATTAAAACACCTAGTCCAATAATTGCATGATGTGGTCTCATGCTGGGTTTTTTCATGACTTGATGACCCTATCGTGTATACGGCTGTTGTGTAATTTTGAATTATCACAAACAACTTTTTTATTGACTTTAGTTTAGAAAATATTTCTATCGATTTTGGGTAAATCTAAAATTTAAGCTTTTTCTTTAGCTTTTCAATTAGTGTGTTTGTTTTTCCACAGACTCCGCCTGGGTTCGAGCAGTTTCAGGATCAATTGCTCTTTCTAAAACAGGCTTTTTTATTTTCGGATTAAGCTCGTCATCGAGCTCATAAATGAAAGGCATACCTGTTGGTATGTTCAGTTTTACAATTTCTTTGTCTTCGATTTTGTCAAGATGCTTGCAAAGTGCCCGGAGACTATTTCCATGTGCAGATATAAGAACCTTTTTTCCAGATTTTAAATCTGCTGAAATATCTGAATCCCAATAGGGGATCAAGCGGTTGACTACGTCTGCTAAACATTCACTTACGGGAATCGATTCTTTGGGTACATTCATGTATATATCGTCGCCGTTCGGATTGAAATGGTTTTCAGGGCTTATAGGAGGTGGAGGCGTGTTGTAACCTCGTCGCCATTCTTGAATTTTTTCTTCGCCGAATTTTATTTTGGCATCTGATTTGTTTAGTCCGGTTAGATCACCGTAATGGCGTTCATTGAGGCGCCAATTCTTGTGAATGGGTATTTTTTTATCGAGGCTTTGATTAACTAATTCAGCTGTTTTAATTGCCCTTTTTTGCAAGGAACTGTATGTCACATCAGGTATTACTTCCGCTTCACGAAGTAGTTTTCCAGCGTGAAGAGCTTCTTTTATCCCTATATCTGTTAAATCGCAGTCATACCATCCAGTGAAAAGATTTTGTTGATTCCATTCACTTTGACCATGTCTTAGCAGGATTAGGGTTGGCATCTAGAAATCCACCATTGTTTGTCTTTTGGTACACAATACTTAAAAATACAAATTAAATGTTGCTAATACCCCACTAAACTTTATATAGTGGATATAACATAGAAAATGATATATTTATTATATAAGACTGTATTTTGTTTTAAATCAAATTGAGTGCTTTATTTACAAAATCAAAGAAATTCAGGAGAAAAAATGAGTAAATCTGTAGGAATCGATCTAGGTACAACAAACTCGGTTGTAAGTGTCCTTGAAGGCGGTGATCCTGTGGTGATCGCAAATGCTGAAGGTTCACGTACAACCCCTTCGGTTGTTGCTTTTTCAAAGGATGGAGAAGTCCTCGTAGGTGAAGTAGCTAAAAGACAAGCAATTACAAACCCTGATCGAACGATTAGATCTGTTAAAAGACACATGGGTACTAATTGGAAAAAGGAAATAGATGATAAGAGTTACACCGCACAAGAAATTTCCGCTAGAACTCTTCAGAAATTAAAACGAGACGCAGAAGCTTATCTCGGGACCCCCGTTACTGAAGCTGTTATAACTGTTCCTGCATATTTCGATGATGCTCAACGAACTGCAACTAAAGAGGCGGGACAAGTAGCTGGTTTAGAAGTTTTAAGAATTATTAATGAGCCCACTGCTGCTGCATTGGCATATGGGCTAGACAAAGACGGTTCCGATCAAACAATTTTGGTTTTCGATTTAGGGGGTGGAACATTTGATGTGTCTATTCTTGAAATAGGTGACGGAGTGTTTGAAGTTAAATCTACACACGGCGATACAAACCTGGGTGGAGATGATTGGGACGAAGCAATTATCGAATGGTTAGTAACTTCTTTTAAGAACGATCATGGTGTTGATTTGGCTTCTGACCCAATGGCAACGCAACGTCTTAAGGAAGCAGCTGAAAAAGCAAAGATAGAATTATCACAAGTGCAGCAAACACAAATAAACCTTCCCTTTATTACTGCTACAGATGGAGGGCCTTTACATTTGGATTATTCATTAACTCGAGCAAAATTTCATGAGCTAACTGCTGAATTATTGAAAAAATGTCGTGGTCCCTTTGAGCAAGCAATCAAAGACGCAGATGTAGGTAAGGGCGAAATTGATCATGTGGTACTAGTAGGAGGCTCCACTCGAATGCCCGCGGTGGTTGATTTAGTTAAAGAGATTTCTGGCAGCGAACCAAGTAAAAATGTAAACCCTGATGAAGTAGTAGCAGTTGGCGCAGCTGTTCAAGCTGGTGTTCTCGTAGGTGAAGTTAAAGACGTTTTACTGCTTGATATAACACCGTTGTCTTTGGGAATAGAAACCAAGGGTGGTGTAATGACAAAACTCATCGATAGGAATACAACTATTCCAATACAAAAATCTGAAATTTTTACTACTGCTGAGGATAGTCAGCCATCTGTTGAGATTCATGTCTTACAAGGTGAAAGAGAAATGTCTCAATTCAACAAGACTTTAGGAAAGTTTCAACTAGTTGACATACCCCCTGCACCGCGTGGAATGCCTCAAATAGAGGTAACTTTTGATATCGATGCAAATGGAATCGTTCATGTTTCAGCAAAAGATAAAGCTACGAATAATGAGCAATCGATGACAATTACTGGTCAATCATCTTTAGATAAAGATGTAATAGATCAGATGGTTCAAGATGCTGAAACTCATGCCGAAGAAGACAAGTCTCGTCGTGAAGAAGCTGAAGTTAGGAATAATGCAGACAATCTTGTTTATCAAACTGAAAAGATGCTTACAGATCAGGCTGAAAATATTTCAGAAGAAGAAAAAAGCACTGTCCAGGAAAAACTAACTGAATTAAAAACACTGTTAGACGGTGATGATATTGAATCGATAAAAAATGCTACAGAAGCCCTAATGGCAGCTAGTCAAGAATTCGGGCAGAGAATTTATGAATCTGCCGCTCAAGAAAATTCAGAATCTCAAAGTTCAGAAAATGATGATGTAGTTGACGCTGAAATTGTTGATGAACAGTGAACTCAATAAATTCAGAAGAACAAAATGAGAATGGTCTCTCTCCTGAGTTTAAAGAAGAGGAGACGCAAAACATTTCAGACCAAGAAGACAACGAAAATGAACAGGTAGATGATGTATCTTCAGATATCGAAGCGAAGGAGGAAAATAAAGAATCTGACGACTCGACGGAATTGTCATTTGATGAAGTTTTGTTAGAACGCGATGAATATTTAAATCTTTTACAAAGCGTTAAAGCTGAATTTGATAATTATCAAAAGCAAACTAAGAAAAGAATAACCGAAACACGTACTTACGCACGTGGGGAGATAGTCGAGAAACTTCTTCCAGTTCTTGATGCATGTGACGCAGCTGTTTCCCATGGAGCCGAAGACGTAGCAGCGATTAGAAAAGCATTAATTGATTCTTTGGAAAATGAAGGTTTGAAACTTGTTGGGACAGCTTTAGAAGAATTTGACCCTTCTATTCATGAAGCTGTTTCGCATGAACCAGGTATTGAGGGTGAAGAGGGACAAGTAGTAAGTGAAGTATTAAGACAAGGATATTTTTGGGAAGGCAAAATACTTAGACCTGCAATGGTCAAAGTACGCGGTTAACAGGTTTGTGAGATATTAAGTGACTGCTCAAAAAGATTGGCTAGAAAAGGATTTCTACCAAATTCTTGGTGTCTCAGAGAGTTCGTCAGCAAAAGAAATTACAAAGACTTATAGAAAACTTGCACGAAAATTACATCCAGATGCGAATCCGAATGACCAAGAAGCTGAAACAAAATTTAAGGAAGTGTCTGCTGCCTATGATGTCATTGGAGATGAAAAAAAACGTTCTGAATACGACGAACTTCGTCGCTTAGGCCCTCTTGGAAATGGTTTTAACTCGGGTTCTACCGGTTTTAATTCAGGTGGCATACCTTTTGATATAAGTGATATTTTTGGGAATTTTTTTGGAAATCAACCAAATAGAGGTAGTCAAAGAGGTCTAGATATAGAAGCTACTCTGCCTCTTTCTTTTTTAGATGCTGTAAATGGTGTTACCACTACTTTGACGTTAGGAAATCAGAAAAGTGAAGGATCGACATCTGTGCGAGTGAAGATTCCGCCTGGAGTCGAAAACGGTCAAAGGGTCAGAGTAAAAGGTAAAGGTCAACCAGGGCCTGCGGGGCCTGGAGACTTATTTGTAATTGTACGAGTAGAAGCACATGAATTTTTTGGTCGGGAAGGGAAGAATTTGACCTTAGTTACTCGAGTTACTTTTCCTCAACTTGTACTTGGGTCTGAGATAAAAGTTGACACATTAGAAGGCAGTAAAGTGACGTTACGTATTCCCCCCGGAACGCCAAACGGAAGAACATTTCGTGTAAAAGGAGGCGGAGTTTCCACTTCAAGAGGACTTGGTGATCTTTTAGTAACAGTTGAAGTTGAAATCCCAACACAGGTGAGTGATAAAGAAGTTTCACTAATTGAAGAGTTAGCTGATGTTATGTCGAAAAAAACGCCCAAGGATTAATGCAGTGATTAATAAAGCTAAGGTCATGAGTGTGTTGAGTTTTACCGCTCATACAGAGGAAAATTGATATGGAAAGACCACAACCCGATCAAGCAGTTTACGTAATTTCAGTTGCAGCAGAACTATCTGGAATGCACCCCCAGACTCTCCGTATTTATGAAAGCCGAGGCTTGCTTGATCCGGCGCGAACAGCTGGAGGCAACCGTCGATATAGCGACACTGATATAAGACTCCTTCGGCGAATCGCAGACTTAACTGCCGGAGGTCTAAATTTGCAGGGTGTTAAGCGTATTTTAGAACTTGAAGCTGAAGTAATTCGTTTAAATCGAGAACTTGAAATAGCAAAAAATCAAATTGCCGAGGCAGTTACTGAAGTGCACCGTCAATATCGAAGAGATCTTGTACCTATAAAACAAAGCGTTACTTTACTTCGACAGCAGAAAAGGCCTTGACCTGCAGTTTTATGAACTAATCTTCAAAATCTTTTATAACAAAAAGATTACAAACAGATTTCGTTCCACAATTACCCCCTTTGTCTGAAAGGGTATTAGAGGCTTTTCCACAGGACATGTGGAAAAGCAAATCTTTAGTTGAAGAGACTTAACTTCTGACGACAAACAATTTATTGCATTTAAAAAGTGCTGAAAAAAAGCCCAAAATAAAGGTAGGATCAGCAAGTAATAATCCCTATTCAGGAGAATTGATGTGCCCGCTACAGTCGTCGTAGGAACGCAGTGGGGTGATGAAGGTAAAGGAAAATTTACCGATCTTGTCGCTCAGGACGCGTCAATGGTTGTTCGTTACCAAGGTGGTCATAATGCAGGCCATACTTTGGTAGTAGATGGAGAAACTTTTGCCTTACAACTAATTCCTAGTGGAATATTGGCAGAACATGTAATTCCAGTAATAGGGAATGGGGTTGTAGTTGATCCAGGTGTTCTTATCGAAGAAATGGATGCTCTTGAGTCACGTGGAGTGAGCACGAAGAACTTGCGAATAAGTGGTAATTCTCATTTGATCTTTCCTTACCACCAAGAGTTAGATGCACTTTATGAAAGTAATCTTGGCGATGAAAAAATAGATACAACCAAACGTGGTATTGGCCCTGCATATGCCGATAAAGCTTTACGAATAGGTCTTCGAGTTCAAGATCTTCTTGATCGTGATATTTTTACGCAAAAATTAGAAGCAACGATGAAATACATTAATAGTGTTCTAACCCAAGTCTTTGACCACGCGCCTATGGATCCGACTGAAATTGCACAAACATATTTAGATGACTATGCACCACGCATAGTTCCGCACATAGCAGACACGATTAATTTAATTCATGAAGAGTTGACTGCAAAAAAACGAATATTACTTGAGGGAGCCCAGGCCACTTTTCTTGATTTGGATTATGGAACTTATCCTTTTGTAACTTCTTCTAATCCAGTTGCAGGAGGAGCTTGCACCGGATCTGGGGTAGGTCCGCTTGATATTGATCGAATAATAGGAATAACTAAGGCTTACACAACACGAGTTGGTGCTGGACCTTTTACTGCTGAATTATTTGATGAAGTCGGTGAACATCTTGTCGATGTTGGTCATGAGTACGGGACAAATACAGGTCGTAGACGTCGTGTGGGTTGGCTCGATTTGGTGATGCTTAATTATGCCACTCGCGTCAATTCCTTAACTGAGCTTGCAATTACAAAACTTGACGTTTTAGACAATCTAGATGTGATAAAAATTTGTGTTGCTTATGAATTTGAAAGTCAGAGATACGACTGGTTACCCCACCAACAGTCTGTACAGAACCAAGCAGTTCCTATATACGAAGAATTTCCAGGATGGAAATGTGATTTATCAGAAGTCAATAACAGATCAGAACTCCCAGAAGAAGCTGAGAATTATTTGAATTTCATTGAAAATTCTTTAAATATTTCCGTCGACTTAGTCGGAGTGGGACCAGGACGCCATCAATATTTCAGCCGCCAGCAATAAAGAGGTTAAATGAAGGTTTGTGTTGTCGGATCAGGAGGAAGAGAACATGCATTGGCTCATGTTCTTGCACGAACAGCTGAAGTAATTGTCGCCCCAGGAAATCCTGGGATACCTTTTTCGACTAATCAACCTGTAAAAGAAATAGAAGCTGATTTATTTGTTATAGGACCAGAACAGCCTTTAGTTGAGGGATTAGCCGATGAATTAAGAAAACAAGGGAAGCTTGTTTTCGGTCCTAATGCTGATGGAGCAAAACTTGAGGGTTCAAAAAGTTGGATGAAAGAAATCTTAGTTGAAGCAGGTGTTCCTACAGCTAGGCATGGAGTATTCACAGAAAAGGAAGCAGCATTCGATTTCCTTCAAAATCTCTCGGATCTTTATGTGATTAAGACAGATGGGTTGGCAGCCGGTAAAGGGGTTTTAGTTACTTCAGATTTGGCTGAAGCCAAACAAGCCGTATCTGAGTACCTATCTGGAAAAGCTTTTGGGACTGCTGGAAAACGAATTGTTATAGAGGAAGGACTAACAGGACCAGAAATTTCATTACTTGCAGTTTGTGATGGTCAAACTGCAGTTCCTTTAGCTCCAGCACAAGACTTTAAGAGACTTAAAGATCAAGATGAAGGGCCAAATACTGGAGGCATGGGTGCCTACTCACCAGTTCCTTTCTTGGAAGAAAACTTGGTCGAAAGAATCATGGACATTGCTGTTATACCAACTTTGGAGACATTAAAGCGAAAGGGAATTGATTACAGAGGTGTTTTGTATTGCGGCTTGATGATTACACCGGACGGACCAAAAGTTCTTGAATACAACGCAAGGTTCGGTGACCCTGAAACTCAGGTAGTTCTACCTAGATTAGAAACGGATTTAGTCGAGTTGCTTCTTGGCGCAGCATCTGGTTCTCTTAATTCAAATCCAATTTTTTCGAATGAAGCAGCGGTCGCTGTTGTATGTGCTTCCGAGTCATATCCGAAAAATTCAAGAACTGGCGATTTTATAGACGGGTTATCTCAAGTTCAGCAAATGAAAGGTATAAATATTTTCTTTTCGGGTGTCAGAAAGACTAATGATGGATTTGCAACAGATGGTGGAAGGGTTCTAACGATTACTGGAATGGGACCAACATTGGAGAAAGCTAGGAATTTAACTTATGAAGCAGTTTCACAAATTTCATGGCCTGGGATGCAAAAACGAGAAGACATTGCTTCTGATTTCGACTTATATAAAGATGAATAGATAGACGAAGGAAAGGAACAATAGTGACAGAAAGAGTTGCGGTATTGATGGGATCACCAAGCGATTCTGATCGAATGAAACCTGCCACAGAAATATTAGAGAAATTTGGAGTTGACGTAGATACGAGAGTTATGTCTGCACATCGAACTCCAAAAGATGTTGCGGATTTTGCTTCTTCCGCTATTGAAGATGGTTTTTCCGTAATTATTTGTGGAGCTGGGATGGCTGCACATCTTGCTGGAGCAGTTGCAGCAAATACGATCCTTCCTGTAATTGGAGTTCCGTTATCAGGAAGTGCAGTTTCTGGTTTTGATTCTCTCTT
>Ga0066372_10000094_pt1 | contig 29343 bp, 21 predicted proteins | sample Knorr_S15_td_250_FD_77011 | JGI IMG/M metagenome (GOLD analysis project Ga0066372, IMG submission 77011) | Marine microbial communities from Southern Atlantic Ocean transect - Knorr_S15_td_250_ad_251m_LV_A | ecosystem: Environmental > Aquatic > Marine > Oceanic | place: Southern Atlantic ocean... | reverse complement strand
GCTCGCAGATGACGAGGCCGGAGTGGTGGGTGTACTCGAGGGTCTGGTTGACCTTCACCAGGCGTTCGAAGTCGGCCATCGTGCCATAGCGCCGGCCGTCGTCGAGGTCGCGGACGAAGGGCATGCCGTAGCCCGGGGCGAACACGGTGTGGTCCCCGCCGATGGTGACCGAGCGTTCCGGGTCGCGGGCGTGCTGGACGAACTCCCGTGGGGCGCTGCGGGTGACGATGTCCCTGACGAGCCCCGGGTCGAAGCGGAGCAGTTGGCCGTCGACGGTGGCGCCGGCCTCCCGGAACAGGTCAAGGGCGGTGTCATCGCCCCAGACTTCGATGCCGACCTCGGCGAGGATCCGGTCGGCGTGCTCCTCGATGAGGTCGAGGCCGCCCTCTGCGAACAGGTCGTAGTAGGGGATCTTGCGCTCGAGCTTCTCGACGTGCCGGCTGGCCCGGTCGCGCGAGCGCCGGTCGCGCGGCGACCGGGTGCGTCGGGAGGTCATGCCGGGCCGTCGGCGGTCACGAAGCGTCCGATTGCTCCCGGCGATGGGGTCATGCGTTCCTCCAGCGTTCCCGCCGTCGGCGACAGGGCCGCAGGGAGTGAGCCTAAAGAACGGCGGGTCGTTTGTGGCGTTCAACCGGATCCGGGCCCCGCCAGGGGTGGCAAGGGGCCGAATCGGGGCCGAGGCCCACTGGCGGCGGCCCAATTTTGCCCGGTTGTTGTCGGATTGCCGGGTTCGGGCTACTGTCGCCGGTATCCAAATAGAGAATGTCAACCTTCTAGGTGGAGGTATCTGGACATGAGTGCAACAAGCATGTCTCTTCGTAGTTTCCTTCGAGCAGGAGTGGCGGCCGCCCTCCTTGCCACCGTGACTGTCGTAGGTGGCCCTGTCGCGTCTGCGCAGACAGGTACCGCTACAGGCATCGTCCACGATGTCAGTGGCTCACCGGTCGAGGGTGCCACGGTCATCGTGATGGAGAAGGAGCCGGGAGCGAAGCCGTACGAGGCCACCACGGCTGCCGACGGCACCTACACCGTCACCGACATCTATGCGGGCATGTACGGCGTCATAGCGCTGCCACCCTCCGGGTCCAGCGAGGCCACCAGTGGTATGACCATGATCCAGGTGTCTTCCGGAGGCTCGGCCTCCGTAGCTACGTTGACACTCACGACGACCGCGATCACCGGCACCGTCACGTCCGAAATCTCCGGCGGACCCGTGGCAAATGCTTTCGTGCTCTTCATGGAGATGACTGCGCATGGCCCGGGGGACGATGAGTTCGTGACCTTCTCCGATGCGAACGGCAACTACAAGCTCCCTGCGCTATCGGGCGGGTTCATGGCCTTCGCCTATGACCCAGCCACTGCCAGCATGACTGCACCGGCTCAGCTGATGTTGACTGGAGCGGCTGTTACACAGGACTTCGTGTTCACGGTCCCGAACATCACCGGAACGGTCCTAGCGCCCGGCGGCGCTCCCTACGTGAACGCCTTCGTGATCGCCCTCAGCTGCGACTCCGACATGTATACGCAGATGGGCTTCTGCATGGTCACCGGAGAGGGCGGATTCGGGGCCTCCGACGCAACCGGTGCATTCTCGATGGCCGTTCCGAACGCCGGCGTGTACCAGTTGCAGGTCGAACCTGTCCACGGCGACACCTCCGCGGCGATGCATGAGCAGATCTTCAGCCTCGCCTCCGCCGGCGAAGAGAAGGTCTTCTCGATCCAGTTGCTCGCACCCAACGTCACCGGCAAGGTCACCCATCCGACCACCGGCGACGGGGTCGGCGATCTCTGGGTGATGGCCATGCAACTAAACGAGCAGGGCTACTTCGATGGCACCGGCGCCATGGCCAACGGCCCAACCGCGGACAACGGTGACTTCGCGTTCGCGCTCACCACGGCCGGCAACTACAAGTTCCAGGTCGAGATCCCGTGGTTCAACACCTCCCTGGCCGGCCTCATGGGCGTTAATGAGACCGTGGCGGTCACCGGCGAGGCCCAGACCGTCAACCTGGCACTCCAGGTGCCCAACTTCACGGCATCGTTCATCAAGGACGCCGACACTGCAATCCAGTGGGGGTGGATCAACGTCTGCCAGGCCCCGGGCACCAACTGGCAGCGGGACTGCATGGCAGTCACCGACTCGAGCGGCGCCGCACAGATTGAGGGCAACATCTCCGAGACCGGTGCCATCAACCTGAATCTGCATCCCTACGTGAGCGGCTCCGAGGTGTTCTCAGGGTCCTGGAAGCTCTGGCTGTACCCCGACGAGTACCAGAACTTAGGCACGGCCAAGACCGGGGTCACCGTCACGATGAACGCCGACAACACTGCGGTCACCGAGGTCCTCGGACATACCGGTTCTGCAATCACTGCCGAATCGGACGGCAGTTACGTCATCACCGCGGCCGAACCCAACCTGAACGGCACCGTCATCGACCCGACGACCAGTGAGGCTATGACGGGCTCGGGTCATGACCGGGGACACCTCTGCGCCGAAGAGACCACGGCTCGAAGTTGGGATTGCACCAGCGTGGGGACCACCGGCACCTTCGGCATCGCCTTGGATGACGGCACCTACACGGTGCGGGTCGAACCGCCGCACGGCAGCACCACCATGTCCGCTGTCTCGTTCACTGCCACCATCGCCAATGGCGTCGCGACGGCCAGTGGGTCGGCGGCGACGCAGAGCGCAGCCGGTGCTTCGATTTCGGTCACGTTGGGCACACCCAACCTGATCGGGGTAATGCAGAAGAGCGGCGAGGCGGCGGGCGACGGCCACCTGGGCGTCCAGTCGCCGCAGGACGAAAACGGCGACGGTGTTGCCGACTGGTGGAACTGGACGTCCGGACACCACATCTCCTCGAATGGCGCCTTCGCGACCGAAGTCGCCGAGGGCACCTACAAGATCACCGCGGAACCCGGCTGGAACATGTCCGGTGCCTCCCCCGTCGACGGCTACATCGACGTGGCCTCAGACGGCACGGTGACCTGTGACACCGACTACGGACCCGGCGGTTGCACGATGTCCAGCGGTTCGGTGGTCATGTCCTGGGGGACGCCGAACTTCCAGGCGGTCATCTACAACCCCACCAACGAGGCCGGAGAGATCGACGGCGGACTCGACGTGGAGCGTTGGTACCAGTCCGACGGCAGCCTCGCCACCAATCTTGACAACGCGCAGTGGACCCGATGGACCGGTTGGGGCAACGGCGGCACCACGGGCCTAGTGGAACTCACGCTGGCCGACGGCCTCTACAACGTCAGGACCCGACCGGGTTGGGGAACCGCAGACCTCGCAGGTGCCAGTTTCACCGTCACCGTCGCGAGCGACACGGTCACTGCGTGCCAGACCACTGCCAGCACCCCGGCAGCCTGCAGCACAAATAGTGGCGCCTATGTGCTTCCCCTCTCGACCCCGAACTTCTCGGGAATGGTCGTAAAGGGCGACTACTCGACCGCCGCTCCGTGGGCCCACATCTCGGTGATGCAGTGGAAAGACTCGGACAACGACGGTGACATCAACCAGAACGAGTGCTGTGACCATCCAGAGTGGATCGGAGGCAGCAACGCCCGACCCGTGACGGTCAACCAGCAGACGATCGCCAAGTTCGGCATGAGCCTCGCCGACGGTACGTACGAACTCGACGTCCACCCGTCGTGGGAGGACACGACCTCGATCCGTCGGAAGCTCAACTTGACGGTCGCCAGCGGTTCGGTGACGGCCTGCACCCCGGTCTATGCCTGCGCTTCGGATGGCGAGGGCGGCTACACGCTGGCGCTGAACACCGCGAACATCTCTGGGTCCCTCTCAGACTCTGACGGGACCACCGTCCAGTACTCGTTCGTTGACGTGATGGTGGACGACGACGGCCAGTCCAACACGGGTGAGAACGGCTACGAGTCCTTCGTGACCTGGGCCGACGTCAACGAATCGGGCGCGTTCAGCCTCTACCTCGATGCCGGCCAAGACGGAGCCGCCCGCAACTACCAGTTGGCGGCCTTCCCGTCGTGGTCCGATACCACCCACCAGCGCACGTTGGTGACCGTCGAAGTCTCTGGTAATCCCGCCGCAGCCACCAACTGCACGAAGGCCACTTCGGGCGACTGCATCAGTAACGGGAGCTTGGTGATCAGTTTGTCCAAGGGCAACTACTTCGGGACCATCAAGAGTTCGATGGGAACAGTGAGCACCGGAGATGATGTCGTCCTTGCGAATGCGCTCGTGATGCTTGTCGACGGCAGCGGCGACGTGATCACCGACTCGCTGACCAACTCGTCTGGCGTCTACTACCTGAACATCAGCGATAGCGCCATCACCAGCAATAGTTGCACGAGCAGCAACGTGTGTGACCTGAAGGTACAGCCGGCAACGCTGGCGATCGGGGACGCCGTCGACAAGGACACGCTCTTCCAGGGCGGCACCTTCGTGACTGGCCAAGATGGGGTCGACTTGCTTTCCAAGACCTTGGATGTCGCTGACTAGTCGGCGAGCGTTTAGGGCGGGCGAAACTAGACCGGGAATTTCGCGATCGGGGGAATGATGACGAACAGTTTGGGTTGGCAGGGAAGCCGTCGAGTTCGCGCGGTGTGCCTTATAGCGCTGTCAGGGTTCTGGTTGTGGGCGACGGCGAACCCCGCAGCTGCAGGGGCACCGTCCGCCCCGGCGGCGCCGACAGTCACCGCAGACAACGTGTCGGTCGACGTCACCTGGAAAACGGTTACGTCCACCCCGGTCGTCACGGCCTATACGTTGGCGACGCTCAACGAGGACGGCACGGTGCTCATCTCCACGATCAGCGTCGACGCCGCGAGTGGCGATGATGCGTCGGTCACCGTGACCGGGCTCAGCAACGGCACCGCCTACACCTTCAAGGTGCTGGCCAGGAACGTCGATGGCAACTCCGACTATTCGGAGATCTCCACCGCTGCCACTCCGCGAACCGTCGCCGACGCGCCGGGCATTCCAACTCTCGTGGCTGCCGACACGCAAATCACTGCCACCTGGACTGCTCCTGCCAGCAACAACGGCGCGGAGATCACCGGATACACGGCAACGGCCTCGACGGCCGGAACGGCTGCTGGCACGTGTTCGACCACGTCGGCGACAGACCTCGACTGCGCCATCACGGACCTCACGAACGGCACCTCCTACGAGGTCACCGTCACGGCAGCGAACTCTGCCGGCAACAGCAACGCCTCGACCGGCGCCGCCGCCACTCCATCGACCACGCCCGGAGCCCCGACCGGCGTCGCCGGCACCGCCGGCGCAGGACAGGTCACGGTGACGTGGTCCGCCCCGACGGAGACCGGCGGGTCAGACGTCACCGGCTACACGGCGACCGCGACACCGGACGGAGCGTTCTGCATATCGACCTCTGCCCTCACCTGTGACATCACGGGCCTCACCAACGGCACCGAGTACACCTTCCGGGCGAAGGCCACCAACGCCAACGGTGCAGGCTCAAACTCGTCTGCTAGTGCGGGTGTGACCCCGGTCACCACCCCGGGTGTGCCTACTTCGCTCTCAGGCGCCGCAGATGACGCCTCTGTTGTATTGACCTGGACGGCTCCGACCGACACAGGTGGCACGGCGGTCACCGACTACACCGTCGAGTCGTCGTCCGACTCCGGCACGACATGGACGGCATTCAGCCATGACGCCGCAACGACAGCCTCGTTGCGGGTCACCGGCCTCACCAACGGCACTGCCTACACCTTCCGTGTAAGCGCCGTGAACGCCGTAGGAACAGGCACCGCCTCGGCGACCGCCTCTGCCACACCCGTCACGACTCCGACCGCGGCGACATCTGTGGCCGGTACGGCCGGCAATGCCCAGGTCGCCCTGACCTGGACCGCTCCGACGGACAACGGCGGCTCGGCGATCACCGACTACACCGTCGAGTCGTCGTCCGACTCGGGTACGACCTGGACGACGTTTGCCGACGGCACCTCGACAACGGCCTCGGCCACGGTCACGGGTCTGACGAACGGCACCAGTTATACGTTCCGGGTCAGCCCGGTCAACGCCGTCGGCACCGGCACTGCCTCGACGGCCAGCGCCGCGGTGGTTCCGGTCACCACGCCGGGCGTGCCGACTACCGTGGCGGCAACCGCCGACGGCACGGTGGCGACCGTCACCTGGACGGCACCCACGGTCACCGGCGGCACGGCCATCACTGGCTACAAGGTCGAGCAGACCGTCGACGACGGCACCACATGGGCGACCGCGACCGCCGACACCGCCTCCACAGATGTCACCGCCACGTACAGCGACCTCACCTCGGGCGCCAGTTATTCCTTCCGGGTCTCGGCCATCAACGCCGTCGGCACCGGTACGGCTTCGACCGCCAGCGTCGCCGTCCAGACCGGCCCGCCGGCCGCCGTGGTGAACGCCTGGCTGGCGACCGACGAAGCCCGGGACTTCCTCGCCATCCTCGCCTTCGCAGGCCAGGAAGCGGCCAATGAGGTCGCAGCCGACGTCGCCGAGGTCGAGGCCTGGGCCGACAGCGCCGATGGGCGCCGGTTCCTGGGCCTGCCGACCAAGGCCGAGGAAGAGGCCGCAGCCACCTGGGCCGACAGCGCCGATGGGCGCCGGTTCCTGGGCCTGCCGACCAAGGCCGAGGAAGAGGCTGCGACCAACGCCTGGCTGGCCACGGACGAGGCCACTAACTGGTTGGGCGAGGCCCCGACCACGACCGAGGAGTGGCTCGCCACGGACAACGCGACGGCCTTCCTTGAGGCGGTCGTGGCAGCGGAGGCTGCGGTGGCGGCAGCAGAGGCGGCAGCGGCCACGGCCTTCTTCGAGGCAATCGCTGCAGCGGAAGCGGCAGCGGCGGCAGAGGCGGCAGCAGCCACCACGGCCTGGTTGGCGACGGACGAGGCCACCAACTTCCTGGCCTCGCTGGGCTGAGCCGGACGGCCCGGTCGCCGGGCCCATGACCGATCTGACGCCCGCAGGGGCGGCGGCTCTTGACGCCGTCGACCCGCTGGCCGGGTTCCGCGAAGCGTTCGTCCACGACGACGCCGACCCGGACCTCATCTACCTCGACGGCAACTCACTCGGACGCCTCCCGATGGCCTCGGTTGCCCTGGCCGAGGACGTGCTGCGCCGCCAGTGGGGACAGCGCCTCATCCGCAGTTGGAACGACGGCTGGTTCGAGGTCCCCCGACTTATCGGAGACCGCATCGCCGAACTCGTAGGTGCCAAACCGGGTGAGCTGGTCCTGGCCGACGCCACTTCCGTGGTCCTCTACAAGGCGGCGGTCGCCGCCCTGAAGGTCCGCCCGGGACGTACCAGGATCCTGACAGATGACCTCAACTTCCCGTCGGACGTCCAGGTCCTACGGGCGGCCGCCCAGGCCGCAGGACCCGACCACGAGGTCGTGATCCTGGAATCCGATGGCCTGCACGGTCCCGTCGACGGCCTGTCCGAGGCCCTCGGTGCCGACAGAGGCGCCGATGTGGCTCTGGTGTCCCTCAGCCACGTCGCCTACGGGCCGGGCTGGTGCTGGGACCTGGCGACGACGACCCGGGCGGCCCACGAGGCCGGTGCCCTCATGCTCTGGGACCTCTGCCACTCGGTCGGCGTCGTCCCGACCGACCTCGGCGCCGCTGATGTCGACCTGGCGGTCGGATGCACCTACAAGTACCTCAACGGCGGCCCCGGATCGCCCGCGTTCCTCTACGTGAACGCCGACCGGACCGACCTCCAGAACCCGGTGCGCGGCTGGTACGGCTCCGACGACCCGATGGGCTTCGGCTTCGACGCCGGCCCCGCCGCCGGTGCCTCGCGCTTCCTGACGGGAACCCCGCCGATCCTGTCCACCGTGCTCGTCGAGCCCGGCGTCGACCTCATCCTCGAGGCGGGGATCGACCGCCTCCGGGCAAAGTCCGTGGCCCTGACCGAACGGTTTGTCGCCCTCGTCGACCTGCACCTGGCGCCCCTCGGCTTCGGGGTCCAATCGCCCCGAGACCCCGCCCGACGCGGCTCGCACGTCTCGTTGCGCCATGACGCTGCCCAGGCCGTGAGCCAGGCCCTCGTCAACGAGGCCAGGGTGATCACCGACTCCCGACCGCCGGACCTCATCCGCTTCGGGTTCGCCCCGCTCTACATCGGCTTCGCCGACGTGGACGAAGCCGTCCGGAGGACGGCCGAGGTCGTCGAGTCGGGTGGCATCGATCGCTGGAGGGGCGTCCAGCCGGTCGTCCCGTAGTCGCGGTCAACGGCCGGCGATCCGGTCCAGCACCCGCTCGGCGATGACCTCTCCGATGGCAAGCGATGCCGTGGCCGCCGGCGAGGGGGCGTTCACCACATGGACCGCTCGTTCCCCGTCGACCAGGTGGAAGTCGTCGAGCAGGGCGCCGCTGCGGTCGAGCGCCTGTGCCCGGATGCCCGACGGCGCCCGGCGGAAGTCGGCCGAGTCGAGGTCCGGAACCAACCTCCGGGCCGCCTGGGCGAACCGGCGACGGCTGAGCGAGCGGCGCAACTCGCCGAGCCCCGGTCGCCAGTAGCGGCCGACCAGGCGGGCCGTGCCCGGCCACGCAAGGGTCTCGAAGAGGTCGCGCGGGGACACGGCACAGCGGCCGTAGCCCTCGCGGGCGAGGGAGAGTACGGCGTTGGGGCCGGCGTGCACATGGCCGTCCAGGCCCCGCGTCAGGTGGACGCCGAGAAACGGGAACCGGGGGTCGGGCACCGGGTAGATGAGGCCGTTGACGAGGTCCGCCGAGTGCCCCACCAGGTCCAGGTACTCGCCCCGGAAGGGCACGATGCGGGCGCCCGGGTCGCTGCCCGTTCGATGTGCCAGACGGTCGCTCTGCAGTCCGGCGCAGGCGACGAGGAAGCGACCGGACACCGGACCGTCTTTGGTCGCCAACTCCCAGCCGTCGGCCGTGGGGGAACCCCCGGTGACACGGACCCCGGTCCGGACGGAACCGCCTGCCTCGACGACGAGGTCGGCGAGTCGATGTGCAACGGCTCGAAAATCGGCCCGTCCGGTCGACGGGACGTGGAGGGCGGCCGCGCAGCGGAGGTGGGGCTCGAGTTCACGGGCACCCTCCGGGGACAGTTCCTCGACCGGCACACCGTTCGCCCCGGCCCGGTCGGCCAGGTCGCGTAGTCGGGCCAACTCGTCCCCGTCGATCGCGGCGACGAGCTTGCCGCACCGGTCGTGGGTGATGTCGTGCTCGGTGCAGAAGGCGACCATCCGCTCGGCTCCCTCCACGGCGAGGCGTGCCTTGAGGGACCCGGGCGTGTAGTAGATCCCCGAGTGGATGACGCCGCTGTTGCGTCCGGTCTGGTGCGAGGCGAGTTCCGGTTCCTTCTCCAGAACAGCGACCGAGGCCCCGGGAAGTCGCTGCACGAGTGCATGTGCCGTTGCCAGGCCGAGGATTCCGCCGCCCGCGACCACGACGTCGAAGGAGGGGCGGGCCATGTCGCGACGCTAGCCGCAGCCTTGGTTACGGGCTTGGGGCATGATTTCGGGATGCGACGCCGACGCGACCAGCACGGAGGCCTCCCCATCAGGTTGGGCCCGGCGTCGAACGGGGAGTTCGTGCCGCCTCCCGCCTCGCCGGTGGTTCGGGAGACCATCCGCCAGGCGAACTCCGAGGCCGAGGTGTTGGCCCGGCGCCTGGGGGTGTCGAGGCGGCGGTTCCTGGCCTCCCTGGGCGGATCGGCCCTGACTTTGGTGGTCCTCGAGGCCTGCGCCTCGGCCGAACGGGCCACCCGGACCACATCGACCACGTCGATGCCGACCACGTCGACCACTTCGACGACCTCGACCACCACTTCGACCACTTCGACGACCTCGACCACCACGACGCTGCCGCCGACCACGACCGGAGGCACCTATGAGGTTCCTCCCGAGGCGACCACCGAACCGGAGGTGGCCGAGGAGGTGCTGGCCGGCGACGAGTTCGTGATGGACCTCCAGGCCCACCTGCTGGACTACGACCTCACGCCCGACGTGGCGTGGGACGGCACCCCGTTCCTCGGTCAGATCTTCCCCCAGGTCGCCTGTGGCGAGACCGATCCCCGGGCGTGCTTCTCGATCGAGGCGTTTCTCGACCTGTTCTTCCTGCAGAGTGACACCTCGCTGGCGGTACTCTCCGCCATTCCGGTGCCCGGCCCCGACAACCCGCTCTCCGCCGAGGTCATGGCCGCCACGCAGCGCATGGCCGACGCCCTGTGTGCCGAGGGCCGGGTCCTCGCCCACGGTCAGGCCATGCCCAACTTGGGCGACCCGGCGGCGCTGCTCGGGTCGATGGCCGAGGTGCGCGATCGCTACCCGATCGTCGCCTGGAAGGCCTATACGCACCTGCCGGCGGCCGTCCCGTTCTTCCTCGACGACCACGATCCGGACGGTGTCCCCGTCGGCCGCCCGTTCCTCGAGGCGGTGCGCCAGGTCGGCCCTCCGGTGGTGTGCATCCACAAGGGGTTCCGTGGCGTGGGCGGGGGCTCCGGAAGGTTCGCCGACCCGGTCGACGTCGGGCCCGCCGCCGCCGCCAATCCCGACATCTCGTTCGTCGTCTACCACTCGGGCTTCGAGGCGGACGTGGCCGAGGGCCCCTACGATTCCTCGGCGCCCAACGGTGGGGTCGACCGGCTGATCGCCTCGCTGGAGCGGGCGGGAGTCGGGCCCGGCCAGAACGTCTATGCGGAGCTCGGGTCGACGTGGCGCTTCCTCATGTCGCGGCCCGACGAGGCGGCCCACGTGCTGGGCAAGCTGATGTCCGCAGTGGGGACGGACCACGTGGTGTGGGGCACCGACTGCCTCTGGTACGGATCCCCCCAGGACCAGATCGAGGCGTTCCGGGCGTTCGCCATCACCGAGGCCTACCAGGAGGTCTACGGGTACCCGGCGCTCACCCCGGAGGTGAAGGCCGGCATCCTCGGCCGCAACGCCGCCCGGTTGCACGGCGTCGAGCCGGTGCACCGGGACTGTGCGTTCTCCCGGGCGGAACTCCGGCAGGTGCGTGCCGAGTTGGCGTTGCCTACACCAACCCTCGGTCCGACGACGGCCGACGAGGTCGCCCACGCCATCGCCGCGCACCTGGTCTAAAAGACGGAACCGATCGAAGGGAGCGCCGTCGGTGGGGCCCCGCCGAGGATCCTGGCCAAGGGCAGTCGGTGCGTCAGCGGCGGTCGAGTGCCTCGAGGGGATCGACGTAGTCGAGACCGAAGGTGTCGGCCACGGCGCGGTCGGTGACCATCCCGGAGCAGATGTTGAGGCCGTTGCGCAGGTGGGCATCAGTCCGCAGGGCGGCATCGGTGCCCATTCCGGCCAGTGCCAAGGCGTAGGGGAGCGTGGCGTTCGAAAGGGCGAGCGTGGAAGTGCGTGGCACACCGCCCGGCATGTTCGCCACGCAGTAGTGGACGATGCCGTCGATCACGTAGGTGGGCTCGAGGTGGGTGGTGGGCCGGGTGGTCTCGACACAGCCGCCCTGGTCGACGGCCACGTCGACGATCACCGAGCCGGGGCGCATCCCCGACAGCATCTGGCGGGAGACGAGGTGCGGGGCCCTGGCGCCCTTGACCAGCACGGCGCCGATCACGAGGTCGGCATCGTGGACCGAGGCCTCGAGCTCGGACCGGGTGGAGAAGACCGTGCGGAGCGTGGCGCCGAAGCGCTTGTCCAGCCGATCGAGGGCGGCCGGACTGCGGTCGAGGACCGTGACGTCGGCGCCGAGGCCGATCGCCATCTCGATGGCGTTCTCGCCGACCACGCCGCCGCCGAGGACGACGACCTTGGCCGGACGGACGCCGGGCACACCGCCCATGAGGAGGCCCGCACCGCCTTGGGTCGATTCGAGGGCGTGGGCGCCTGCCTGGATGGACATGCGGCCGGCGATCGCCGACATCGGTGCCAGCAACGGGAGGCGGCCGTCGTCGTCGGTGACGGTCTCGTAGGCGATATAGGTGGCACCGCTGGCGATCAGCTCGTCGGTCTGGGGTCGGTCGGCCGCCAGGTGCAGGTAGGTGAAGAGGGTGTGGTGGGGGCGCAGCATGGCCCGCTCGGAGGCCTGCGGCTCCTTGACCTTGACGATCATCTCCGAGGCCCCGAAGACCTCGGAGGCCGAGCCGGCGATGGCCGCGCCTGCCTCCTTGTAGGCGACGTCGTCGAAGCCGGCTCCGTCGCCGGCCCTGGTCTGCACCATGACCTCGTGGCCGTTGGCGGTGAGCTCGCCGACGACGGCAGGGGTGGCGCCGACGCGTCGTTCCGCGATCTTGATCTCGGTGGGGGTGCCGATGTGCATGGAGAGCGCTCCTGGGGGGAACCTCGGAACCCGTCCGGTCCGGAGGGACGTCTGGGGGAAAGGGTACGGATGTGTCGGCGACACACGATTGCCGTGTGCGACCGATTCGGGGTTTCAGGCGCAATGAAGTTGCGTTCAAGTATGATTGTCTGCATGTCTGAAGCGTCTCTGGAACTGGACCGGGTTGATCGTGCGATCCTGGAGATCCTCCAGCAGGACGGCCGGAGGGCCAACGTCGACCTCGCCGACGCCGTCAACCTCTCGCCCTCGGCCTGCCTGCGACGGATCCGACGCCTCGAGGAGGCGGGGGTGATCGACCGCTACGCGGCACTCCTCGACCCCTCCCGGGTGGGACTCGGCACCGACGTGTTCGTCGAGATCACGCTGATCGGCCAGGACGAGGCCACCCTCGACGCGTTCGAGGTGGCGGTCGCCGAGCGGCCCGAGATCATGAGGTGTCACCTGATGGCGGGGGAGTTCGACTACCTGGTGCACGTGGTCGTGCGCGATGTCGCCGAATACGAGGTTCTCCACCGCACCCACCTGGCGCAGTTGCCGGGAGTGGCGCGGATGGTTTCGAGCTTCGCCCTGCGGCCAATTTGCGATCGCACCGCCTTCCCTCTGGGCGCTCCTGCCGGTTGACCGCGCCTCAGGCCAGCCCGCCGTCGACCTTGAGCACGCTTCCCGTCGTGAAACTCGAGGCGTCCGATGCCAGGTAGAGGGCGGCGCCGACGATCTCGTGCGGCCTGCCGCCGCGTTCGAGCGGCATCGTGCGGCGGGCGGTCTCGGCGAAGGCCTCGAGGTCCCAGGCCTGGGCGATGTCGGTCAGGAACGGGCCGGGCATCAGGCAGTTCACCCGGACTTCCGGCCCGAGTGCCTTCGCCAACGAGGACGTGAGGTTGTTGACCCCGGCCTTGGCCATGGCGTAGACGACCTCGCCCGGGGTGGGGCGCACGGCGGCGACGGAGCTCACGTTGACGATCGAGCCGCAGCCTTCGGCCTTCATGCGCTCACCGATCACGACCGAGAGCCGGAAGACGCCCTTGAGGTTCACGTCCATGACCTTGTCGTACAGGGCCTCGGTGACCGAGGCGAGGGAGTCGTAGAGGGGGGACATGCCGGCGTTGTTGACCAGGATGTCGACGCGACCGAACTCCTCATAGGCGGCATCGGCGAGTCGGTCGACCTGCTCCCAGTGGCCGACATGGCATTCGACGGCCAGCGCCCGGCGGCCGAATCGTTCGTCGACCTCGGCAGCGAGCGCCTCGCAGTTGGCCAGTTTGCGGCTGGCGATGACGACGTCGGCGCCGTGCTCGGCGAAGGCCAGGACCATCTCGCGGCCGAGGCCCCTGCTGCCGCCGGTCACGACCGCCACGCGGTCGGTGAGGTCGAAGTGGTCGGCGGGCATGGGCCAGTATCCCCCGTGGCCGCATGCCGGGCGAATCCCGACGGTCAGGAGGTGGCCGGAATTCCGGCTGCCGCTCGGATGCCATCGACCAGCAGGTCGACGAGGAACCCGAACTCGGCATCGTGGTCGCCGCGTCCGATCACGTCGAGGTTCTCTAGTCGGGTGAAGCCGTCCATGGCAGCACGCAGTGATCGTCCGGCCTTCACGGCCTCGGCATCCTCGAGCCCGAAGCCGCGGATCACGGCCTGGATGGCGCCCAGGGCGAGCCGGGCGCCGTCGCGCCGCTCGGCGTCGTCAGGATCGATCGGGGTGAGGGTCAGGTCGTAGCGGCCGGGGAAGGTCGTGGCCCAGGATCGGTAGGCGTGGGAAAACGAGCGGACGGCATCCTCGTCGCTGCGGCCGAGCACTGCGTCGCGCAGCACCTCGCCGAACTCGACGGTGCAGGCGTGGGCCAGGGCCCGCCGCAGTCCTGGCAGGCCGTCGACGTGCGAGTAGAGGGAGGGGGAGCGGACTCCGAGGCGTTCGGCGACGGCGGCCAGGCTGACGGCGGCGACCCCGTCGGCATCCGCGACCGCCAATCCGGCGGCGACCACGTCCCGGCGGGTGACCCCCATCTTCCTTGCCATGTTGCAAGCATAGTAGGCATATGTCTATGATTATTAGATAGGAAGTCCAGTTCGGGGACCACCACCTCCGAGTCGACCACCCAGGAGTCGGAGCAGTGACCACCGCCACCGAGACCCCCGCCCCGTACACGATCATCTCGTCGGACTGCCACGCCGGCGGCAACATGGCCATGTACGAGGAGTACCTCGAGGCCAGGTGGAAGGACGCCTTCAAGGAATGGCGGGGCGCCTACTCCAACCCGTTCCGCGACCTCCAGGACGACGGCCGCTCCCGCAACTGGGACGACGAGCGGCGCATCGACGACCTGAATGCCGATGGCGTCGTCGCGGAGATCACTTTCCCGAACACCGTGCCACCGTTCTTCCCGACCGGAACCCTCATCACCTACCCTGCCACCGACCGCGCCGAGTACGAGCGGCGCCTCGTCGGGATCCGTACCCACAACCGTTGGCTCCTCGACTGGTGCGCCGGGTACCCCGAACGCCGTTGCGGCCTGCCCCAGGTGTTCCTCAACGACCTCGACGACACGATCGCCGACCTCGAGTGGACCGCCGAGAACGGCTTCCGGAGCTTCATGCTCCCGGCCATCCCGCCCGACATGGGCATCCCCGGCTTCTGGGACCCGATCTACGATCGCCTCTGGTCGGCAGTGCGAGACCTTGACCTGACGATCACCCAGCACGGCGGTTCGGGCGGCCCCGACTACGGGAAGGCCCCGACGGCGACCCTCATGTACCTCATGGAGGTGCCGTTCTTCGCCCAACGCAACCTGTCGCACCTGATCATGTCGGGCGTCTTCGAGCGGTTCCCCGAGTTGCGCTTCGTCATGACCGAGCAGGGCGTGGCCTGGGTGCTCGACGACTTGAGACGCATGGACGGCTACCACGCCCAGATGTCGTCGGGCCGGGTCGGCGAACTCGGATTCGACGGCGACCTGGTGCTTCCCATGAAGCCCAGCGAGTACTTCGACCGAAACGTCTGGATCGGCGCCAGCTTCCCGAGTCCGTCCGAGGCCGCGGCCATCCGCGAGGTGGGCGTGCACAACGTGATGTGGGGCAACGACTACCCGCACAACGAGGGCACGTTCCCCCACTCCCGTGAGTCGTTGCGGCGCTCGTTCTGCGACTGGGACGAGGCCGACCTGCGCACCATCTTTTGCGACAACGCCGTTGAGGTGTACCGCTTCGATCCCGAGGCACTTGCCCCTCACGCCGCCGAATACGGCCCTACGGTCGAAGAGGTGGCCACGCCACTGGACGAGGTTCCGAAGGACAACCGGAGCCCCGCCTTCACCCGGTCCTAGCCCGAGACCGGCTGGTCGCCGCTTACCGCAGGCCTGTTGCGCTGATCGTCTCGCCGATCGCCACCAGGTGGCCGAGGTCGGGGTCGTAGGCGAAGCGCCGCAGCAGGTCGCCGGCGCCGTGCTTGCCGGGCCCGAGTGATGCCTCGCCCAATCCCGGGAGGCTGAACGACCCGATCGATTCGACGGCGGCGATGAAGGTCGCCGGCGTGAGTTCGTCGCCAGACCCCTCCAGGAGCTTCATCGCCATTCGAAACACCTGACAGGCGTGCATTGCGTCGAGTCGGGTGTCGGAGGCGATGGCTGCGTCCTCTTCGAGGGCGACCCACTCGTCGACGCACCTTTGCACCGACGGGTCGGCGACCGACTCCTCGGCACGGGGAACGTTCATCGTGAGTGCCGAGACCTGTCCGCCCACGAAGGTGGAGAGCCCGGCACCGCCGGGGAAACCGGGGTCCACGGCTTCGGGGTCGGTGATGATGAGCTCGACGACCGAGCCGACCCGCTCGAGGGCGATGGCGTGGTTGCCGGCATCCTCGAGGACCAGCACGACGTCGACGCCGTCGGCCCCGAATTGGTCCCGGAGGGGTGCGTCGAGCTGGTTGATGTCGGCGTGTTGCGTCTCGAAGGTCGCCTCGGAGGCGAGGTCGAGGGTGAACTCCTCGACGAGTTCACGGACGCGGTCCTGGAACACCGAAGTGGTCCCCGTCCAGAACGTGCCGAGTCGGAGGTCGTCGAGGTCACCGCGCCGCACGAGTGCGGTGAGACCCAGGATGCGGGCGTCGTCCGGGTCCATCTCGACGGTGACCAGGAGGCCGCCGAGGTCGGCGTCGAGGCCAGCGTCGAGGCCGGATCGGGCGACGACGGGGGCGCCGTAGCGCTCGCTCACGCAGCGGACCGCGTCCTCGTCGGCCCTGTCCATGATGACGAGGAAGATGCCGGCCTCCTCGAGGAGGGTGGTGCAGGCCGCGTCGGTCGAGTCGGCGCGGTACGGGTTGTACCCGGCCACGTGCAGGACGACCTGACGACCCCGGATGCCGCCCCGGTCGTTCTGAGCCCGGACGAAGGCCTCGAACAGGCCCTCGCCCATCGGGTCGGTCGAATCGAGGAGCAGGCCCACATGGAGTTCCGTGGGTGTGACACCCTGCCAGGAGGCGGGGAGGACGGACCCGGTCGTCGTCGGAGGCTCGCTCGTCGTCGTGCTCGAGGTCGTGGTGCTCGAGGTCGTGGTGCTCGAGGTCGTCGAGGTCGAGGTCGTGGTGCTCGAGGTCGTCGTGGTGGAGGTCGTGCTCGAGGTCGTGGTGCTCGTCGTCTCGGGAGGAGCGCTTGTGGTCGTCGAGGTGGTCGTCGTCGCCGGCACCGGGTCGGAACCTCCGCCACAGCCGACGGCCACCAGTACGACGACGAGTAGCGCCGGGAGCCACGTTCTCACGGCCACGACGTTACGACAATGCGCCCGCTATCAGCGGGCAGCGTTCGGGAATCAGGCCGTGATGCCGAAGCGTTCGAGGCCAAAGCAGTCGATGGCGTTGCCGCGCATGAGCTTGTAGACCTCTTCGTCGGACAGGCCTGCCGCGGTGCAGATCTTCGTCGCAACGTCGAGCGTGTGCGGATAGGTCGAATCCGAGTGGGGGAAGTCGACCTCGAAGCAGATCTGGTCCATGCCGATCACGTCCCGGTTCCGCAGGCCGATCTCGTCGTCGAAGATGCAGCCCCAGATATGGCCGTGGATGTAGGAGCTGGGCGGCTCGGGAAGGTCGATGCCGAAGGTGGCGTCGCCCCGCTCGGCCCAGATCTTGTCCATGCGCTCGATCACGTACGGCATCCAGCCGACCTGGCCCTCCGAGTAGGCGATCCGGAGCCTCGGGAACCGGACGAACGTGCCCGAGAGGATGTAGTCGCACATCGACCCCATGGCGTTCGAGAAGGTCAGCGTGGACGAGACGGCGAACGGGGCGTCGGGCGAGGTGCTGGGCATCTTGGACGACGACCCGATGTGCATGCAGACGACGGTGTCGGTCTCCTCGCAGGCCCGGAGGAACGGATCCCAGAAGCGGTCCTTGTCGTGGATCGAGGGAAGGCCCAGCGGGAAGGGGTTCTCCGAGAATGCCACGGCGAACGAGCCCTTTTCGGCGCAGCGGTGTACCTCGACGGCTGCCGCCACGGGGTCCCAGAGGGGAATGAGCGTGAGCGGGACGAGGCGTCCCCTGCCGTCGCCGGCGCACCACTCGTCGATCATCCAGTCGTTGTAGGCCTGGACGCAGAGCATGGCGAGCTCCTTGTCCTCCCGCTCGTAGAAGGTCTGGCCGCAGAAGCGGGGGAGGACGTTCGGGAAGCAGATCGAGACGTCGACATGGTTTTCGTCCATGGCGGCCAGGCGTTCCTTCTGGATCCAACCGGCGGGATGGATCTCGTCGAACGTGACGGGGGTGATGTCGAGTTCGTCGAAGCCGACGGCCGCTGAGAGCTTGGGGAACGGGTAGACGAGGTCGTCGTAGAGCCACCAGTCGCAGGGGGTGCCGCCCTCGACCCCCTTCTCGTACGAGAAGACGCCGCCCTCGAAGTTGAAGATGGCGGTGTCGCGTTCCACGCGCGGGCAGCGGTCCTGGTACCGCGCGGGGATGCGGGACGTCCACAGGTCGGGGGGTTCGACGACGTGGTCGTCGACGGAGATGATCCGGGGAATCTGGGGCATTCGGGCTCCCGGTGGTCGAACGCTTCTGACGGCCCGTCAGACAGGCCCACGGTAGCGCGGGGTGCATCGGGTCGGCCAGACGGCGGCGGGCCGATTGCCCCGCTTGGACGGTCAGGTGAGGCTGGACAGGAGCGAGCGGGTCTGGGCGAATTCGTCGGTCGTCCGGCCGAACTCGAGGGCGACGAAGTCGGTGGCGCCGGCCCGTGCGAGGCCCTCGAGCCCGGCTGCGACCTCCTCCTCGTTCCCGATGATCGCCACGTCACCCGGGCTGGCCGCCCCCTCGCGGTCGAGCATGGCCCGATACGAGGGCAACTCTCCGTAGATGGCGAAGACCTGCGCAGCCGCTTCACGGACCGCGTCGGCGTCGTCGGTGACGCAAACGGGGAGGCTGCACACGATCCGTGGGTCGGGCCGGTCGACCTCGGCGGCGGCGGCGGCGAGCCGTGGCCGGATGTGGTCCTCGATCGTGCGTGGCCCGACCATCCAGAGGATGGTGCCATCGGTGCGCCGGCCGGTGACGCGCAGGGCCTGTTCGCCGAGCGCCGCCACCATCACTGACGGGACGCGGTCGCTGGGGCGGGCCGACGCCATGTGGGCCGTGAACGCCTCACCGTCATGGTCGACCCGGCCGGCGTCGAGGAGCGGCATGAGCACCTCGAGGTAGTCGATCAGGTGGCGGATGGGTCGGTCGAAGGACAGGCCGAGGGCGCCCTCGATGACCGGCTTGTGCGAGAGGCCGATGCCGAGCACCAGGTCCCGGTCGCCGAGAACCGCCTGGGTGGTGAGCGCCTGGCCGGCCAGCATCGTGGGATGGCGGGGGAACGTCGGCACCACGGCCGTTCCGAACTCGAGCCCGGGTGCGTCGTCGGCCACCGCCGGGAAGACGGTCAGGGCGTCGACGAGGCCGGTCTGGGCGAGCCACCAGCCGGAGAACCCGTCCTCGGCGGCGCGGGCAGCATGCTCGCGGAGTCTTCCGATGTCGGCGTGGAGCAATTCAGCCGAGGCGTTGACGGCGATGCGCATGGGGGTCCTCCGGGAAGGGGAAGTGGGCCGGTCAGTTCCCTGATTCGACCATGATCTGGAGTTGGTCGGCGAACCCGGTGAGGAAGGCCTCGGCCACCTCGAGGAAGGCGTCGCTGGCTCCGTCGGGCAGTGGCTCGATTACGAGCGACCAGGCCAGCAGACAGGAGTCGCCCCGGTCCGTGATGGCCGTCGTGCCCTGGTAGAGCGCCACCGGGGCACCGGTCAACTCGTACACGCGGCGCCACGGTGGTTCGAACGAGATGACCTCCTCGCTCAGCGACATGCCGTCCGTCCCGAACTCGAAGACCGCCCCCAGCCCGTGCGGCGGCGGCTCGCCCTCGACCACGGAGCCGCCGGTCGCCGTGGCGATCATGTCGAGCAGGGCGTCCCACACCACCTGGCGGGGCGCAGCGATCTCCCGCTCGATGACGATCGACGTGTACGCCCGGCGCTGCTGTGTCACGTCCAGATCATGCCCCGGCGGCCTCGCCGATGAGCGCACGGGGGTCGGCGGCGCCGGCCAGGCCACCGTCGACGACCTCGATGCAGTGGGCGTGGCCGTAGTTGGCTGGGGCGACACCTGCGCGGTGTCCGCGGGCGGTGAGGCCACGGGCCCAGGGCTCCGGCGTATGGGCCTCGAGCAGCACCTCGACGTCGTCAGGGTCCACCCAGGTGTCGAAGCCACCGCCACCGCCTCGCAGCACCCAGCGTCCACCGCCGACCACATGGCCGGGAGGGGCACCGTCAACCAGGAGCCGCACCAGCATCTGGAGAACCACCTGGGGCTGCGCATCGCCGCCCATGGTCCCCAGGACCGAGCGCAGTGAACCATCAGGGCGGGTGACCAGCGCAGGTGCCAGCGTGTGTGGCGGTCGACGGCCGGGCCCGTAGCGGGCCGGGTGGCCGGGCTCGAGGCTGAACCCGAGGCCCCGGTTGTGCAGGAAGATCCCGAGGTCCGGCAGGGTCACGTGGCTGCCGAAGCCGTCGGCGTTCGACTGGATGAGCGACACCGCCATGCCGTCGCCGTCGACCACGCACTCGTACATCGTGTCGCCGTCGTGCCAGGCATCTCCGAGCACGGCTCGCCGGTCGGGATCGATGGCGTTCCGTCGGGGGCCGAGCCGTTCCGGGGCGAGCAGGGTGGCTCCGTCGGCGTGCTCGTGCAGCACCCCGGGCCGGTCATGTCCGGCCTGTCGCATCGCCTCGATGAGGAGGTGTACGCGCAACGGGTCGTCCTCCCGGGGCAGGTCGAGGCCTTCGGCGATGAGGGCCGATGCCAGCGTCAGGTACCCCTGAGAATTTGGTGGCATCGTCCAGACGTCGTGGCCCCACACCCTGGAACCGAGGGGCTCGACCCAGTCGGCCTGTGGGCGGCGCAGGTCGTCGTCGCTGAACTCGCCGGTACCGACGGCGAGCAGTTCGTCGCCGTACGCGCCCAGGTACACGGCATCGCGGCCGCCCTCCGCCAGGGCCCGCAGCACACGGGCCACCCCGGGTCGTCGGACCACCTGACCGGTCCGCACCAGCCCTTCGAAGTCCTGCGCTCCGTGAATGCCCCGGACCTCGGCGGCCGCGGACATCAGGTGGGGTGACGCCTCGAAGCCCCCCTCGGCGAGCGTGATCGCCGGCGACAGAACCTCGGCGAGCGGCATCGAACCGAAGCGGTTGTGGAGCGCTGCCCAGCCGTCGACGCAACCGGGAACGGTCACCACCCGTACGTCGCCCCGCCTCGGCATCGACTGGTGGCCCTCGGCGGACAGGCGCTCGGGATCGGCGCCGGAGCCGGAGCGCCCGGAGGCATTCAGGCATACCGGCGGACCGCCGCCACGGTGGACGAGGGCGAGCAGGTCACCACCGAGTCCGCACATGTGCTGGGCGGTCACGGCCAGCACGGCATTGGCGGCGATGGCCGCATCGGCGGCATTCCCGCCCGACCCGAGGATCCTGACGCCTGCCCTCGAGGCGAGGGCGTCGATCGTGCACACCATGGCGGTTCCGAAGCGCCGCTCGGGATCCTCCCACGGTGCCGGAGTGCTCACGGGTCGAGCATGCCACGCCGGTCGGGCACGTGTGGCCTCCCGACCCGCCGGACTGGGAGAGTAGAGGCAGCCGGCGACCAGGGAGACGTGAGATGGGTGACCAGCAGGTACGGGAGGCCCTGGGGGAGGCGACGTGAGCCGCCGGACGGCCTGACGATGCGCTTCTCATTCACCCACCCGATGTCAGCAGGCGACCATGACCCGCGACTCGTGGGCCGGGAGGGACTGACCCGGCTGGCCCTGGCCGCCGAGGCCGCCGGCTTCGACGCCATCGGGTTCACCGACCACCCAATGCCGGGCAGCCGCTGGCTTGCGGCCGGCGGGCACGACGCCCTCGACCCGTTCTCGGCACTCGCCTTCTGCGCTGCCGCCACCAGCCGATTGCGGCTGATGACCAACATCGCCGTGCTGCCCTACCGGAATCCGTTCATCCTGGCCAAGGCAGCGGCGACGGTCGACGTGCTCTCCGACGGGCGGCTGATCCTCGGTGCCGGCACCGGATACCAGAAGGCCGAGTACCGGGCGCTGGGCGCCGACTTCGACGACCGCAACGACCGCTTTGACGAGACGCTCGAGGCCATGATCGCCGCCTGGACGACCGACGACCTGGCGTTCGAGGGGCATCGGTTCGCCGCCGTGGGCAACACCGCCCGTCCCCGACCCGTGCAGCAGCCGCATCCCCCGATCTGGATCGGGGGCAACTCGGCCCGGGCACGTGCCCGGGTCGTCCGCTACGGGCAGGGATGGAGCCCGTTCCCGACATCTGCAGCGATGGCGGCCACCGCCAGGACGGCAGCCCTAGAGACCGTCGATGACCTGCGACCGATGCTCGACGACCTCCGGCGTCGGCTGGAGGAGGCCGGCCGGTCCGACCCGGTCGACGTGCACTTCACCTGTGGGGCGGGCGGAGCGCCGGGTGACGACCGCTTCAACCCCGAGGAGCACCTGGCGGGCCTCGACCGGCTGGCCGGGGCCGGCGTGACCTGGATCGGGGTGACGGTTCCTGGCGACGACCTGGGACGGGCGGTCGAGGCACTCGGGCGCTATGGCGAAGAGGTCATCGGGTAGGGCCGGGGAGCCGTGGCCGGTTGAACCGGTCCGGGTCGACGGCGGTACCGTTGGCCGCTAGCGAGGCAGGGAAAGGGAGCGATGGCCACCGATCAGGTTCTGGCAGACGAGATCGTCGGCGCCGTCCGAGCCTGGGTCGAACGCGACGTCATTCCCAACGTCGCCGAGTTCGAACAGGCCGACGAGTTCCCCCAGGCCATGTTCGAGCAGATGTGTGAGTTTGGGCTGTTCGGCTCGACGATCCCCGAGGAGTACGGCGGCCTGGGCCTCGACATCACCACCTACGCGCGCCTCATCGAGGAGATCTCCCGCGGGTACATGTCACTGGCCGGCATCCTCAACACCCACAAGATCGGTGCCACCATGATCGGGCGCTACGGAACCGACGAGCAGCGGCAGCGGTTCCTCCCCCGGATGTGCGACGGGTCGTTTCGGGCCGCCTTCTCGCTCTCGGAACCCGATGCCGGCAGCGACACCGGCGCCCTGCGCTGCCGGGCCGAGTGGGATGGCGACGAATGGGTGGTCAACGGGACGAAGATGTGGGTCACCAACGGCATGCGGTCCTCGCTCGTCATGCTGCTGGCCCGTACGCCCGACGACCGCATCACCTGCTTCCTCGTCGAGAAGGACCCGGGCGAGACGTTCGAGGGGATCTCGGTGTCGCGCAAGATCGACAAGCTCGGCTACCGCGGACTCGAGACCGTCGAGATGTCATACGTCGACCACCGGGTCCCTCACGCCAACGTGCTCGGTGGCGACGACGGCATCGGCCACGGCCGCCGCTACGCCCTCTCGGCATTGGAACTCGGGCGCATCAACGTGGCGGCGCGGGCCGTCGGGGTCGCCCAGGCCGCCTTCGAGGCGGCGATGGCCTACTCGCAGCAGCGCGAGACCTTCGGCCGGCCGATCTTCGAGCACCAGGCCATCCAGTTCATGCTCGCCGAGATGGCCACCAAGCTCCAGGCCGCCCGCCTCATGACCTACGACGCCGCCCGCCGGGCCGACGCCGGAGAACGCGTCGACATGGAGGCCGGCATGGCCAAGCTGTTCGCCTCCGAGGCCGCCTTCGAGATCGCCTCCGATGCGCTGCGGATCCACGGCGGCAACGGCTATACCACCGAGTTCCCCGTGGAGCGCTACTTCCGCGATGCGCCGCTGATGATCATCGGCGAGGGGACCAGCGAGATCCAGAAGCTCGTCATCGCCCGCAAACTGCTCGAACGGTTCCCGGTTGAGTGACTCGGGACGCCTGATCATCGACACTCGGAACACGGAGACACCATGAGCGAAACACTTGGCCAGCCCGGAACGACCAGCACGTCGATCCTCGGCAATCCGGTCCTGCGCCGCGAGGACGACGCCCTCGTCCGTGGTCAGGGCGAATACGTGGGCAACGCCCCCCTCGAAGGCGCCCTGCACGCCCACTTCGTGCGGTCCACGACGGCACACGGCACCATCGAGTCGATCGAGGTCGACGATGCCCGGAGCATGCCCGGCGTCGTCGCCGTGTACACCGCCGCCGACCTCGGACTCGACGACCGCCCGGTGACCATGGGCTTCTACCCGTCCGAGATGGGCCGCTCCTTCCTCGCCCGGGACCGGGTGAGGTTCGTCGGGGAGCCGATAGCGGTCGTGGTTGCCGAGTCTCCATACCTGGCCGCCGACGCCGCCGAGATGATCTGGGCCGACATCGAACCCCTACCGCCGGTGTTGGACCTCGCCGACGCGTTGGCCGGCGACACCGTGCTGTTCCCGGACCTCGGCCACAACGTCGCATTCCGCAACGCCGTCGAGGATCCGATCGACTTCTCCGGCTACGAGGTCGTGGTCACGGAAGACGTCGCCAACTCTCGTGTCGCTGCCGTATCCATCGAGCCCCGCGTGGTCGCTGCCAGCATCGTGGACGGCCGCCTCACCTGCTGGGCCAGTTCCCAGGGAGCTCACAGCTTCCGGCAGGCAGTCGCGGAAATCCTCGGCCTCGAGCCGGAGGACATGCGGGTCTATGTGAAGGACATCGGCGGCGGATTCGGTGCCAAGGGGGTTCCCTCGGAGGAGGAGGTCATGGTCGTGTACCTGGCTCGCCTCCTGGAACGGCCCGTGCGTTGGACCGAGACGCGCACCGAGAACCTCACCGGCTACGTCCACGGTCGGGCCCAGGACCAGAAGGTGACGATCGCCGGCACCCGCGACGGCGACATCCAGGCATACCGGCTCGAACTGATCCAGGACAGTGGGGCCTACCCCAAGTACGGGGCCTTCCTCCCCGAGTTCACCCGGCAGATGGCCAGCGGCGTCTACGACATCGGGCGGGTCGAGTTGGAGTTCGCATCGGTCGTGACCACGACCGCCCCCATCTGTGCCTACCGGGGCGCCGGACGCCCCGAGGCCACGGCCGCCATCGAGCGGGCCGTCGACCTGTTCGCCGCCGAGATCGGCATGGACCCGGCCGAGGTGAGGCGGCGCAACCTTCCCTCCCCCGACGTCTTCCCGTTCACCAACGGCACCGGCACCGTGTACGACAGCGGCGAGTACGAGCGTGCCCTCGATGTCGCCCTCGAGGCGGCCGACTATGCAGGCCTCCGGGCCGAACAGCAGCGGCGGCGCGACGCCGGCGATGTCCGACAACTCGGGATCGGCGTGTGCACCTACGTCGAGATCACGGGCTTCGGCGGCAGCGAGTACGGCGAGGTCCGCCTTCTGCCCGACGGCACCGTGCTGGCCGTCACGGGCTCGACCCCGATCGGCACCGGGCACCTCACCACCTGGGCGATGATCGTCGCCGACCGGATGGGCGTGCCCATCGAGGCCATCACCGTGTTCCACGGTGACACCGACCGGGTGCCCTCGGGCCAGCTCACCGGTGGGTCCCGGTCCGTCCAGATCGCCGGCTCGTCGATGGGTGACGCCGCCGACAAGCTGATCGAACTGGCCCGCGAGGCTGCTGCCGACCTGCTCGAGGCCGCTCCGGGCGACATCGTGCTCGACCGCGAACGGGGCGCCTTCCACGTGGCCGGCTCCCCGACGGCGGCCCGATCGTGGGCCGAGATCGCCGGTGATGCCGGGGAACCACTCGTCGGGCTCTCGGACTTCGCCCAGGCCGGTGCGACCTTTCCGTTCGGCACCCACATCGCCGTCGCCGAAGTCGACACCGAGACGGGGCATGCGACCGTCGAGCGGATCATCGCCGTGGACGACGCCGGCGTGATCATCAACCCGCTGCTGGCCGCCGGCCAGATCCATGGCGGCCTGGCGCAGGGCATCGCCCAGGCACTGCTCGAGGAGTTCCGCTACGACGAGGACGGCAACCCCCAGACCGCCAACCTCGCCGACTACACGGCGATCTCGATGGTGGAGGTGCCCATGTACGAGCGTTCGTTCACCGAGACGTCGACGCCCCGCAATCCGCTGGGCGCCAAGGGGATCGGCGAGGCGGGCAGCATCGGTTCCACGCCGGCCGTGCAGAGCGCCGTGATCGACGCACTGGCACCGTTCGGGATCCGCCACCTCGACATGCCGCTCACCCCGGAGCGCATCTGGTCGGCGCTGCAGTCGCCGGGCGCCTGACCGGAAGTGGTTGGACCAGAGGATGACGGCGTGCGCGACCCCACGCTGACCTATGAGCAGGCGACCGCCGCACTCACCGGTCCCGGCGGCTATTTCGAACTCGCCACCGAGGAGGTCCTGGGTGAGCCGATGCAGGTCTTCGTCAACCGGCCCCGGTCGCTGCGCGACCTCCTGATCGGGGCCGCCGAGAAGGGCGACGAGGAATACGCCGTGTTCGACGACGACGGTGAACGACGGGTCCTAACGTTCGGCGGCCTCCAGCGACAGGTCGCCTCGGTGGCCGCAGCCCTCGCCGACCGGGGAATCGGCCACGGCGACCGGGTGGCGATCCTCGCCGCCAACTGTCCCGAGTACATCCTCACCTTCTGGGCCTGTGCGGCCATGGGCGCCGTGGCGGTCTGCTTCAACGGCTGGTGGACCCGGAGCGAGATCGAGTATGGGCTCGAGGCCACCAGCCCGGCCCTACTGGTCGCCGACCGTCGTCGCCTCGCCCGCCTCGAGGGCGACGTTGCGGAGGTCCCGACGATCGTGGTCGAGGACGACTTCGCCGACCTGCTCGCCTTCGCCCCCGATGCCGACCTGCCCGGGACGCCGATCGCCGAGGACGACCCCATCGTCCTGCAGTTCACTTCCGGCACCACCGGACGCCCCAAGGCAGCGATGGTGAGCCACCGCAGCTTCATCTCGTTCGTGCTGGCGGCATTCGTGATCGGTGCACGCGATTCGATGCTGTCCGACGCCCCTCCGTCGGCCGGTGGCGCCCGCCTGGCGGTGTTCCCGCTGTTCCACCTCTCCGGGATGCAGAGTTCGACGGTCACGTCGCTCATGGGCGGCGTCAAGACCGTCTGGCCGATGGGCCGCTTCGATCCCGCACGGGTCGTACAACTCACCATCGACGAGGGCATCACCGCCTGGAACGGCACCGCCACCCACGTCTACCGCCTGCTCGCCGAGCCGGACATCGAGGGCCTCGACCCCGGCCAACTCACCTCGGTGGCGATCGGCGGTTCGGCAAGCACGCCCGACTTGATCCGGGCCACCGAGGAACGGTTCCCCCACCTGGTCGGCACCTTCGGCTCCGGTTACGGGCTCACCGAATCGGGCGGCCTCGTCAGCCACGCCCCCAACGACATGCTCCGGGATGCACCCGACTGCGTCGGCTGTCCGCTCCCCACGGTCGAGTTGAGGATCATCGACGAGGAGTGCAACGACCTGCCCGACGGGGAGAACGGCGAGATCTGCGTCCGGAGCCCGTTGGTCATGCTCGGCTACTGGGACGACCCGGCGGCGGACGAGGCGGCGTTTCTGCCGGGCCGCTGGCTACGCACCGGCGACTTCGGCCGCATGGCCGGCGGACGCCTCCACCTGGCCACCCGCCTGCGGGACCTCATCCTGCGGGGCGGGGAGAACGTGTACCCGGGCGAGGTCGAGCAACGCCTCGAGGAGCATCCTGCGGTCGCCGAGGTGGCGGTCCATGGTGTCGACCATCCGACCCTCGTCCAGGAGGTGAAGGCGGTCGTGGTCCTGCACCCGGGAGCCGAAGCCTCGGCCGATGAGCTCACGGCCTTCTGCGCCGAGACCCTCTCGTACTACAAGGTGCCGACGATCGTGGAGTTCCGGGACGAACCGTTGCCGCGTAACGCCACCGGCAAGGTCGTCAAGGCCGTCCTCACCGGCGACGCCGAGCACACGTTCGTGGAGGAATAGGAACCAGCGGTTCGGGGTGCTGTGCTTCGATGGTCAGACCCGGGATGCGGCTTCGGTGAGGATCCTCAGCTTCTGGACGGGCAGGTCGCGGCCCAGGTAGCCGAGGCCGCAGTCGGGTGCGGCCACCAGGCGCTCCCGGTCGATGTGGCGCAGCGCCTCGGTCAGGCGGGCGGCGACCTCGGTGGCCGCCCGGGCGAAGAGGGCCTTCGCCTCGTCGCCGGCGGCTTCCATCTCGTCCGCCCAACGGGCGGTGTAGTCCCGGTCGGACAGGTCGAACCAGTCGGACACCGGCACGGAGTCGGGCTTCGGAAAGGCGCCTATGACCGTGGTGAGCAGGCAGGGTTCCATGCGTCGCGCACCGTGGTCCCGACCGAGAGGCGCGAACGGGCCTGTGTAAGGCTGAAGCCATGAACTCCTATGTCGAAGGGTCGATGGCGCCGGTCGCCGACGAGGTGACGGCGTTCGACCTGCCGGTCACGGGCACGATCCCCGAAGAACTCGAGGGTCGATGGCTGCGCAACGGCCCGAACCCCCGGAGCGCTGTCGATCCGTCCACCCACCACTGGTTCCTCGGCGATGGCATGGTCCACGGCGTGCGGCTACGGGGCGGGAAGGCCGAGTGGTACCGCAACCGGTGGGTGCGGGGAACCCGGATCGCCGACGAACTGGGCGAGGACCCGCCGCAGGGCCACTCCTACGGCGACCGTGACTTCGGCCCGAACACGTCGGTGGGCGGCTTCGCCGGCAGGACCTGGGCGATGGTCGAGGCCGGTACCTCGCCCATGACCCTCACCTACGAACTCGATACCATCGGCTACAACGGCTTCGACGGCACGCTGCCCGGCGCCTTCACCGCCCACCCGAGGTACGACGCGGCGACCGGTGAACTGCACGCCGTCTGCTACGCCTACCCGGACCAGCTCGACCGCGTGCAGCACGTGGTCGTCGGCCGCGACGGCCGGGTGGCGAAGGTGACCGACGTGCCGCTCACCGGCATGCCGATGGTGCACGACATGTCGCTCACCTCCCGCTACGTCCTCGTCTACGACCTGCCGGTCTGCCTCGACATCGAGGCCGCCATGGGCGGCAGCCCGTTCCCGTTTGCCTGGAATCCCGACCATCCGGCCCGGGTCGGGCTCCTGCCGCGTGATGGAACCGCCAATGACATCGTCTGGTGCGTGGCGCCTCAGTGCTACGTGTTCCACTCCGTCAATGCCTACGACGCCGACGACGGCACGGTCCTGGTCGACCTCTGCCGCTACGACCGGATGTTCGACGGCGATCGCAACGGTCCGATCGGCGACAGCGCACCGACCATTGTCCGGTGGGTGGTTGATCCGGCCACGGCAACCGTTGCCGAGACGCCGATCGCCGACGGCCACCACGAGTTCCCGACCTGCGATCCCCGGGTGGGCGCCGGTCGGCACCGCTACGCCTACACGGCCGACGGGCTCGAGTTGGGTCCGACACACCGGGTCGACGTCGAGACCGGCGACACCGTCACCCACGACCACGGTGAGGGAAGGTTCGGCGCCGAGCCGCTGTTGGTGCCCAAGGACGGTTCCACCGACGAGGGCGTCGGCTGGGTGCTGGTGTGCGTCAACGACCGTGGCGGTGGGCCGGCCGAACTGGTGGTGCTCGACGGTGAGGACCTGGC